>ENA-ORXF01000834-ORXF01000834.1-marine-metagenome-genome-assembly--contig:-NODE-834-length-20970-cov-4.872158_pt1 | contig 20970 bp, 6 predicted proteins | sample MGYA00237864_ERZ511476 | MGnify/ENA primary metagenome ERZ511476 (study PRJEB26306, sample SAMN06343908) | marine metagenome | isolation source: coastal waters | place: Atlantic Ocean: West Antarctic...
TTACCCCATGAATGTAACCAGAAGTTTTTCTTATAATGATAGAAGTCAAAGCCAATAACTAGCGAGTTTTGTAGTTGCTGTGGCAATTCGTTTCTTTTTTTATCTACGTAATTTTTTAACACATTAGGTATTACTACTTCTTCCCAAACAGCAGAGTTATTCGCAACAATGTTGCCGTTTGGATCCAAATACTCTGACTGAAATACATCGACGCTATATCCCTCCTCGATAGCTAATTGAGTGTAATGAACGTTTCCGTACTCTATAGTCCACTCCTCTAACGGATCGTAGCCATAAGGTTCTGCTAATCTATGAACAGCACCAATGTTGAAAGACAGCTTGCGCTTAGAGTTTATTCTTAATCTTTCTGTAGCTTCAAAGTATTCTATATCTGCAAATCCTTCTTTTAAGTATTCTACTTTAGCTAACCATAGAGGCTTAACGTATCTTAGAAAATGGTTTTGATCAAAATACTTTATGCCTTTTTGTCTTCTGTAGTCTACTTCAAACAAGTATTCAAATGGAGATAGTCCAACGCTAGCAGCATCTGAAAACGATGTCTCTGTACCATCTTTAAATTGAGTTCGAGCCTCGTATGGAAACCTTTTAATTTTTCTAATACCCATAGTTAGCGAGTAGTCAAAAGGCGTAAATATAGTATCATACACTAAAGTGCTACCGTTTATAGAGTAAACATCTTGCTCCGCAATAGAAGTTCCACCGTTGGCAGCTACGTAAAAAGTAGAAAACTTAAAAGCTTTTTTTAGCTGAGCACTAGCCGTGAGGCTAATGCAGAATAGTAGTAATAAAATCTTATACTTCATAGTAGTAATTATTACACGCTAATCGTGAAAGTGACATCTTGTTTTAGGTTTAACAACCATGTTTTTGCACCTACTCATGTTAGAAGTCAAGCCTGTGCATCTTTGCTTGCTAGCTTTCTTTTCTTTTTTAACGTTTTCCTTTTGCTTTTCTCTTACTTTTTCCTGATTCATACGCTTGGTGTCCAACCTAATAACGTACTCGTTTTTTTTGCCTTCGTTTTTAACAACTTCAGTACCAACGTCTAAATCCCAAGCACTCCAGCCAAGACCTAAAAAAGTTCTTTGCATTGCTGAGTTTTCTTGATTATAAGCTTCTCTAAGATTATCTGCTTTTCTTATGGCTCTAGCCATTGGTATATTTGTAGTAGCTTCTACTACATTACCTATAGCCTGCCAAGCTGGATTGTCGTAGTCTAGCATAGACATTTCGTTCATTATGTCTTTGTTCTTTTTACGCGAGTAACCAGCGCTAGCTAATTTTCTAACTTTAGAACCTATTGGAGGAGAAACGTTTAATAACTCGATAACAACTTGATCGTAGTCTGCTCTAAAACCTTTTTGTTCTTGTTCTTGGAACTCAAGTATAGCGTTTTTAATAGTAGCTAAAGCTGCTCCGTAAACACCAGATCCTCTAGCTAGAGAGTCAAACATACTGTTCAGTATTCTAAAAGTTTTAGTATCTTCTTTTCTAACTCTAGCATCTTGTTGAGCGTCTGTTAGTTCTTCATCATCGTCGTCAAACGCTAGAGCAAATAAAGCATTTTGTAGCGATGCAAATATAAAGTTTTGAATAGCTCCGTAGTAAAGTATTCTAGATACATTTGATCTCCAATCACCTCTTCTGTTTACTAAATCTCCAGCTGCTTTTTTAATAAGCCTGTTATATTGCATCGGCGTGTTAGCAAAAGCTAATACAATACGGCCTAACGGACTTGCTTGTTGTTGTGATATACGATCAGGTCTAGCAGACTGTTGTGTTTCTTCTGCTATCTCTTGAAAGTCAAGCATAGCTCTAGCCTCTGCCTGCTCTTGAGACATACCCGACTTAAGGTAAGTTTTAATTTTGTTTCTATAGTATGTAGAACCACCTGCAGCAATAGCAAAGCTATCTGCAATTTGCGTAGGTGTAAAACCTATTTTAAGTAAATAACCTAAAGCAGCTTTAGCTTTATTTGTTGCGCCGGCTACAGCGCTTGCAAGTTCAGCTTCATTTACGTTTGTAGCTAAACCAGCTCTTCTGTTTTTCAAAAAGTCAGAGTTAAACAAAAAGCTAAAGTCTGACCAGTATTGAGGTTGATTAGCAAAAGCTTTACCAGCGGCAAATATATTATTGTCTTCAAAGTTTATAAAGTTAACCGTAGACAGTGTCTGCAGCACAGATGATCTAGCGTTAAAGAACATGATAGCACCAACAGAGTTGTTAACCCAGTTTGTCCAAGCTTGTCCATAAGCTTTGCCAGGAGATCTATTAGTTCCGCTTTCCATACGGAACAACACATCTTTTAAAGCCTCTTTAAATTGTGTGCCGTATACAGCTTCTATTTTGTTTATATTTTCAGGAGAGAATATAATTTCTTTATTCTGAACCCACTCTTGCAAAAACTGTTTTCTACCTACTTTATTTGTAGCATTTTGTAAATCTAAAGCTATGTTTTCAACATTCCAGTTTTCACCTGGTTTTAAGTAGCCATCTTTTTGTTTAGATATTATGCCTAGCGCATCAGCAAAAGCTCTCATCTCAAGATCTCCTTTGACAGTGTTAATTAGAGTAGCTTTACCTTGTTTTGAAATACCAGGTATTTCATATCCGGCTTTGTCAAATAAGTAAACTCTTACAGCCATGTCATTTGTAAAGGTAGTTCCTTCTATTAGCTTACCTAGCTTCTTTTTAACTTTAGGAAACTTCTTTCTCAAAGCGCTATGGTCATCTCTTATAGCCTGCTTCATTTGACCCATAGCTCTATCAGCTCTAGCAAAAGGCTTTATTAAAGCTTCGTTAAAAAATTGTATATCAGCGTCTCCTTGTTTTCCTGTGCCAGCAAAGTATCTAAGTAATCCGGTAAAGTCTTCAGCAGATGGTGGGACAAAGAAAGTAAACCCACCTTTGTTTTTACCTCTTTTAGCAGCTTCAACTCTTGAAAATATCTTTAGAGCACCAACACCAGCGCTACGCTCTAGCATTTCGTTAAACTTAGGATCTAGCGTCTTACTAAATTGTATTTTAGCTTGTTGTACTTTTCTTTTTACATCAAACTGCTCTAGTATATTATCTACAGCCTTAACATTTTGAATAGCATCATCAGCAAAGTAAAAGTCGTTGTAGCCTTCAGAGAACTTACCAGCAACCCATAACGCTTTTGCTTCTGCCGTAGAGTTACCTAAGCCAGTTATATTTTTTAAAGGTATATCTAAGCCGTTTGCTTTTAAAAATTGAGATATAGCTAAAGCGGCTTCTGCTGGTCTAGCTGTTAAAACAAACATGTTGTCTGTACCAAATTTTCCAGCTAGCTTTAAAGCTTTGTTAAATAGAGGAGCTGTTTTACCTCTAACTACTTTGTTAAACTCAGAGAAGTCATAAACGTATCCTTGCCCTAATAGATCAGCACCTTTCTTAGCAAACTCTTCTGCGTTAAGTTTTCCTTTAGTTCCGTCAGGAGCCGTGTAAAGTATGTTAGATTTAGTGGTAGCTAATGTGTCATCAAAGTCTAGAATAGTAATACCATTAGGGTTTACATTAGCTTTGTTAGCATCGATGTTTTTACTAAACATTGCTATAGTTGACGCAGCGGGAATCATACTGTTAACGTAGTTGCTTAGTTCAGAGACAGCTTCTGCTTTCGTAATATTGTTCATGAATACTTTAAACAAAAGTTCTTGCTGAACAGATATAACATCTTGATTCATTTCTAAAGAAGAGTCTACTCCTAAGCCGTACGTTTGAGCTAAGTTTCTACCATCGCCTAACATTAGCACATTAGGATTCATGCCATAGTATTGCTTGCCGTTTAAAGTGTAAGGCATAGCATTAACATTAGGATTTATATACCTCACCCAATTAGGTATCATACCTTGTAGTATTTGAAGCTTAACAGGTAGGCCTGCAAACTCTTTAGGTAGAACCTTTGTGTAATCAAAAGGCTTACCATCAACATCTACACCTTTTAGCATTTCATCATATATCAACGGTAGAGATATTTGAGTATAAGACTTCATTGCCTGCTTCATTTGCCTACGCGTTAATAACCCATCTTTCGCCATTTGAAATAGATATTTAGCAAAATCACTAGCAGGAGACATGTGCTCTTCACGATTCTCTAAACCAAGGGTATTGTAGCCTATAAGTCTAGATCCAACCCTCATGAAGCTCGATTGGTTAGTAGAAGTAACCTCTAGCAAAGCAGCCCAATACTTTTCGTTTTTTGGATTATTTTCTATGTCTTCTTGTATGTTCAACCAATAGTCTATAAAGCCTTTTTCCGACTTGTTAAACTTATCTTGATTTTTATTTATTAAAGCTTTTACTTGCTCACCTGTTTTTTTGCCGTAAACAGTTGTTCTATCTGAAGCCGCTTGGTACGTTTCGCTAGCCGGTAAAAACTTACCTCCATCTTCTTCGTACTTATTTAATATAGCATCTCTTTGAGGAGCGTTTGCAAAAATACCTTTACTAGCAGGGACGTGGTTAATTGTACTTTCGCTAAAGTTTGGATCGTTATTAAGTATTGAACCACCCGTTTTCAGTGGATAACGCTTAAGTTTTGTTTTTGTTTTCTTAAAAGTTTTGTTGTTGTTTTCATCTAAGTATACTTGCTCACCATCTTCTTCGATGTTAGTGTTTTTAGCACCAGACCCGTGTAGTCCTTTCATCCAATAAGATTTTGGCTGCAATGCAAATCCGCCTTGCGTGCCCCACTCTATAGTTTTGTCTATATCTTTTGTTTTGTTTAGATCAATTTCTTTAGAGAACATTATCTTAGACATTCCGTCTGCAATAGATACGACGCTTGGGTTTTGTTTTCTAATAGACTGGTTAGTCATAACTTTACCCATTAAGTTTGCTAGCGCAATAACTCTTGCCGATGTATTTCTATCTGATCTATCTGGAATACCTTCGAATATATTAAATATCTCTAAGAACTCAGAGTCTTTTATATTACCTCTTTTTACTTGAGTCTGTAATCCAGCTTTTGTTTTAGCTCTTGATTCTCTTTTAGTATAGAAAGCATCTAACATAGTTTTAGGTACACCTGTAGCGTTGCCTGAAGAGTCAAAGCCTTCTGGCATCATACCTATTAGCGTGCCTACGTTTTTCTTGATGAACCTTTGAGCGTTGGCAAGCTCTGATTTAGTTAAGTTTGCTTTAGATTTTATTTTATCAGGCGATATGCCCATCAACTCACCTACTGTACCAGCTACAGCATTAGGAACAGATTTGAAGTTAAATATAGAAGTTACATCTACATCTGCATTAGCAACGGCGCCGTCCACCTGCTTGCTTACATTTAGTTGATCTGCTAATACTTTTAGCTTTGTTTTTCTTTCAGGCTGTTGTTCTACCGCTTCTTCTGCTGCAACACCTTTTTCTTCGGTAATATCAGATTCAAATTCAGTTTTAAGTATTCTATTACCCGCTTCAATAGATCGCGCTGGTAAGAACTTATTTATATAAGCGGCTAAAGGTACACCGGTTTCAGGCTTATAGTCTCTAATAAGATCTATCATACCTCTATTACCAGTTTCTATTTCATCAATAATTAACTGTTCGTCGTAACCAGGTACATCTCTAAATCTTCTAGCAATACGAGTAGTAATAGGTTTGAACTGTTCGAATATATCAAACATACCAGCTTCACCTTGCTCATTGTATATTTCTTGAACTTTACTTGATGCTTCAGTGTTTTTAGAAAACTGATTCACATTTTGGCTAATAGACTCAGCAGAGTCTACTAACTTCCCCTTAGCACCTTGTTTAGCTACGTTTAGTATAGCTTTGTTGGTTTTACCCTCAGATATACTCTTACTGTAGTCTCTGACGAAGTTGTAAACATCCTTACCGCTATCAAACCTAACTTCAGTTAGACCGTTTCCCTGTAAAAATCTTCTAACAATATCTCCTACTTTAGTAAAAAAGCTTTCTTCAAATTCTAAAGACCCATCTATAATAGACTCAGACATAACTGTTATGACTTCTTCTCCAAAGTTAGCGTCTCTTTGCCCTGTTTCTTGATTTACATAAGGGCTAATTTTATCTACAAAAGCATCACTAACCCCACTTGTTTTATTATTAACGAACGAGGTAAGAGCTGCTCCCAGGGCATCTTGTGTTTTAGTATCTGCACCTATGGTTTTAAATAAAACAGCATGCATAAACTCGTGAGCCTCTGTAGCCCTAGGTGGCTTATCTGCATTTATTATTATCTCGTAAGTTCCATCAGAAAACTGCTTAATAAAGCCAAACTCTTTAGAAGCAGACTTAGAGTCAAATCCTTCTTCTTTTATGTTTGATATTTCTTTTTCACTCATCTTAGTTACCTTACCCTCCTTTCCTTTAACTAGCAATCCTTGCTTGTCTTTAGAGTAGCTACCAAGCTCCTCAACTTGCTTTTCTACGTTTTCAGCTACTTTATCAGCTGTTATTTGTTTAGCTCGTGCTTCGGCGGCCTTGTAGGTGCTTCTGTAGCCTTCTAAAGCGCTTTTATATTCTTTCTCTGATATTTGCTTCTTGTCAAACTTCAACTGCAACTCTACTGCTCTAGCGGCTTGCACGTCAGCGATGTCATGTATATTTTCTAGCTCTGTTATATCTCCTTCGCTAAGACTATTGTATAGCTTGTTACCTTTTTTAATGTTCTCTGAAAGCTCTTGAGTTTTTTGATCTCTAGAGGCCTCAAGCCCTTGTTTAACAACTTGATCTTTAGTTTTTTCTATCTGCTCGTTGATAGATATAATCTCATTTATTTGACCTTCCACTTTTAGTCCATCAACACTTTTTCTTGCTTGAGAAACTGCTTTTGCAGAATAACTACCTACGGTTAAACCAATAGTACCTACAAAACCTTGTATCCCAGCTTCCATACCTTCTGCGCTTTGAGCGTATTCCATTATAACGTCAGTAAAACTAACGTTAGGGTCCGTAGCGGATTTTTTGTTGTATTCTTCTATTCCACCTTGAAAGACTTCTGTAACAGACTCTCCAGTAGAAGCTGTTAGTATATTTAAAGATGTTTTTGCTTTTGGACTGTAGTTGAATTTATTTTTTATTTTTTTAGGCAATACGCTTGGCACCTTGATCTTGCCGCCTAAAGCTTTTTTGATTTTACGATAACCAAAAAGTTCTGCTCCAGCTTGAAGGCTAGCTAGCCTAACAGCTTGACCACCGTCATCTTCTCCATCTAAGATTAATTGCTCTAAAGTTTTACCTTTAGAAGCTGCTATTTCACTATTGTAGTCTATGTAATTTTGAGAAGCAAAGTCCATAAAGTAACCAGTACCAAGCGTACCTTTATTATAGACTACCGACCCACCTATGTTAACTACAGCAGAAAGCACTGAAGCCGCTTTTTCACCTAAATTGCCTTCTGCAAAAGACTCTATTATTTCAAGCGTAGGCTTTCTGTCTTGTTGCTTTTCTTGAAAATCTTTTATTTTTTGTACTCTTTGCTCGTCGGTCAATAAACCTTCTGTAAAAAAGTTTGTTTTATCACGCCCTTGTAATTTTGCCGTAAAGTCTATGCTAAAGTTATTATCTTTGTTCCTCTGTAGGAAGGCATCGATTCTTTCGTCACCAAATATAGTTCGGTACACTTGATCTGTAGCTAGGTCTAAACCCGGGCCATCGCCAAGGTAATAATCAAAAACGTTTTTACCGTCTTGTATTACGTTAGAGAAAGAGTTCTTGATTGATTGTTTAGCCGTTAGCTTTTGAGCGTTTCCAGAAGAGTTAAACTCTTCAACTTTAGCATTGTAGTTCTGGCTTAAACCTTCTATTTCTGCTTGGCCAGTTTCTAAAGCTGTATTATACGATCCTATAAGCTTGTTGTACTCGTCGTATGTTTCTTTTGTAGGTGGGTTTATCATTTCCTCACCTTCGGCGCCAATATTTTGCCTTTTAAAGTCTTGTATTACTTTTCTAGCATTATTAATATTATTAGAAAAGTCTTTAGACTTAGTTTCAAGGTTTTGTTGCTCTTCGTTTAATTGCTCTTCGAAAGTCAAAGGATTTGCAACAGCCTCTGGTAGTGTTACTCCGAAAATAGTGTCGTCTTCAAAACGAGCTCCTGGCACTGCAGAAAACCCAGCTTCTCTAGCTTTTTTTACTGTTTCAGGATTGTCTGTTAATACTGGAAAGTCTTCGATTTTAGGCTGTGACTCCGAAGAAGTATCTGCCGAGTTGGATGCCGTACTTTTTTTCAACTCTACAGGCGCATCCGTTTGCTGAGAGTCGTTTGTCTTTTTTGGCTTTATACTAGAAGTTTGAGAAAGGTATTCTTTTGCAGTTATGCCTTTTTCTTTTGCTCTTTCATCTATTTGAGCTTGATCAACTTCGTAGACCACTCCGTTTTCATCAGTGTATTCAAACATGTTTTATATAATTAAGGTAGTTGTACTTTCTTTTTAAACGCAGACTCTTCAAGCAATTTACTCTTCATTTCTTGTGGAATACCAGAAATAGCAATCAAAGTGTTTCTATTTATTGGCTCTAAATCTTCAACAATCTTTCCTGTTCTATCTAGCATTTGATATTTACCACCTAAAATCCTTTTGTAAATCTTGCCGTCTACAGTTGGAATTGCACCAGACTCAGAGTCGTTGAAAGATGACACAAAGGTGTCGGCCTTTGCTTGTTGTGCCGCTGATAGGCTTTTTGTTTTTTCTTCTTCCTCATTTATGCTATCTAGTCCTTCGGTGTTAGCGTCTTGAAATATTTCCAACATATACTTATCAAGCCATTCGGTTGGAAAGTTATGTTTTAAATCTTCAATGCTTATGTTATACTCTACTGGATCTGAAGTATCAATTTCTTTTTCTTGTAAGTAAGCATTGACAGGTATTGAGCCTGCATCACTAAAACCTGGAACACCACCAAAAAATATATCACTGGCTACGCTTTTGTTTTTTGTTAAACTAGTTACGCTAGAATATACTATCCTTGACTTAGCATTAGCTGGATTTCCATTTTCATCTAATTCAAATTTCTCGCCATCTTCACCCATTTTCACAGCGTCTTCGTACCCGTTTAAAAAAGATTTAACAGCTTTATCGCTAATTCTTACCGAAGGCAACTCAAAGTTGTTGGCATCACTTACTTCACCTAAATAGTTAGTGTAAGTTTGTGACCCCCAGTCGATGCTATCGTAGTATGTTCCACCAACTAATTCGTTGGCAACATTTCTATTGCTATTAGTTAATGAAGGAGACCAGTCCTCTATTGAGTTGGAAGCTTTAGTTCTTTTTTCAGCTAATCTATCGACAAAAGTTTTGGTGCTAGCATAGTTTTGCTTAATCGTTTCCATGCCAGTTATAGCATCTTTGTATTCTTGACTATCAGGGTCACTAGTGTTTTTTCCAGCAATATTAGAATATTTTGCAAACATAGAAGACTGTTCAGCTAGATACTCTCTAAGCCCAGCTCTAGCCTCAGGTGGAACAGACTCAGCGCTAAAGTCATCAGGTTTATTTTCCAGAAAGCCTGTTATTGCGCTAGTAGTTCTTTCAACTCTTTGTGCTGTTTTTTGATTGAGAACTTCTATAGCCGGATCTAACATTTTAGAAAAGTCGGTTACCCCTTTAGCTCTTTGCTGCTGCAGTCTTCTATTTGCTGCTATTAATTGTGCGTCTGCCGCCATGTTTTTTTTTGTTTTATTAGTCTTCAATACCACTAGCAACAGTTGTTGCTGCACTGCTAACACCACTCATTATCATGTCAGTACCAGCCTGCTTTCTTGCTTCTGCTTGAGCTACGTTATCCATACTCATGCTTAGTAGAGTAGAAGTTCTATCTAGCTCTTTATCTTGTACACTCTTGTTAATTCTTGATTGTTCACCCATTTGAAGTCTTTGGTTGGCTTGCTCTTGCGTAGCTGTAGTAACAGCTGCTTGCTGAGCACTTTTAGCGGATTGACGAGCCATAGCAGTAGCCATTGCCGCGGCACCGCCACCACCAGCCGCGCCTCTCATAGCACCCAATGTATCAGCTGCTGTTTGAGTCTGTGCTTCGTTAGCTAATTGTTGTGCTTGTGTGCTTACCGTTAAGTCGTCGTATACATTCTGTTGGCGAAAGTCCATACCTTCGTAGGAAGCTTGTTGTTTATCCATTTCCGCTTGAGCTACTTTTCTATCTTTTTCTGCCTTTCTTCTTTCGGCTATACCACCTACTACTCCAGCTACGGCTTGTACTCCTGCTGCTACTGCTGCTATTGGATTTAATTCTGCTTTCAAAGGTGATGCCATAATTTTTATTTTTAAGTATTAAATTATATTGTTAATAATTACACTCTAACTGCTTTATTTACTGCTCTCGGTATATCCTAGTGATATACTAAACAGCTCTGCGTATTCTGTTGAGTCATTTACAAACTTAGCGCTAGCAAAGTATCCTACTAAAGAGTTTAGATTAGCGGAGCTGTCTTTAGTGAAAAACACGTAGTCGTTTGTTGTTGGTAAATCTATGTTTAAATTTGTATTGACTATTAAGTTGTTACCGTTGAAGCCTAATACATCACCAATTTTAACAACACTATCTAAAGAAGGTGTTGTGCTAAAACCTCCTAGAGAAGCTATGTTAGTGCTATCTATGTAGTATGCAATATCGCCAACTTGTACTCCCGTAGAAGCTGGGTTGCTAGAGAAGCTTAATGTTATTGTTGCCATGTTCTATTTATTTAATTACTCTGTTGGAATATCCAATGCTCTCTTTTTACATCAGGTAAATCTTCATTTGTTACTCTTATTTGTATTGCTCTAAAAAGACCAGTGTCATTGGCAGCAAAAGTTGCTTGAAGGATATAATCTCCAGTAGAGCTATCGTAAGCTACGCCTGTTTCGCCGTCCCCAGATCCAATCGCGCCTAGCCAAGAAGGAACAGAGCCATCAGTAATAAAACCAGGAGCATCACCAGACACGTTGTCTGACCATGCTAACACCGTGAACGTAGGAAGAGCTGCGCTACCAGTGTACAATATAGGAAGTGGGAATTGCGGTGGAGTTCCGGTGAAATTACCATACGTAGTTGTGCTACTACCACCTTCAGATGCTGCAACGCCATTTAAACTAAGCTTAGCAGTATTTTCTAAGAATACAACTGCACTGCGATCAGTGTCATTGGTTTCAGAATCAGTTACCGCGTCAGCACTAGTAGTGCTAGATCTTAGTTCCAGCTCCAACTTTAAGTTTCCACCAGTAAAGAAGTATGAATTCCTACTTACCGTTACTTGATATTCGTTTCCACTTCCAGTAACCGCGCTTAAAGAAGACCACGCTGGCTGCGCTAGAATTAATTCGCCATAAGACCCGTCTTCAAGAGACTCTCTGTATCCAAGCACATCAACTGTAGGCGTTGAGCCGTCGTTAACCACTATGTCAAAAGTTCTAGAGAGGCCTGCGGTTTCATGGAAATCGTATACAAACTGCGCCATAGTAACTTGTTTTTGATTTATAGTAGCGTAAGCGTCCTCGCCAGAGCCTGTGATATTCTCTGGGTTATATCCTTTTAGCCTTAGCTTTCTAGTTGTAAAAACTTCACTAGAGTCTACGTAGTCATTGTCAGAGTAAGAGAATGTTAGCTTGTGAGTTATTAAAAGCTCAACTTCATCAGTAAACGCTTCAACGCTTATTTGTTCTGGAAACTCGTCAGATGGATTTTGCACAGATACAATCTCGGCCACACCGGGCTCATTACCTACGTTAATTTGCACAGTCGTATCACCATCGGCGTCATATTCTAAAAATTCAAAGTATGGTAAAGTATCATAACTATTTTCACCAGCAGATATAACAATATCGCTTGTAGGTATGGCAGCGTATATGCTAGCTGTTCCAGAGCTAGGGCTTAAGTCAAAGTTAGAGTTTGTAACACCAGTATCAGCGTTTACAGCTGTGTAAGTACCACTGTTTTCTGTATAAAAAGCCATAGTGTTAACGGCTGAAGAGTATACGCCTTCTTGTACTAACAAAACATCTGTAAACACCTCTGGGTCGTTTGGATGGTAGAACCTAAGAGTAACCTTTCTTTCACTACCGTCGTTATAATCGTAGTCACCAGTGTTTTGGCCTGCGGTTGTTTGTACAGCGTTAGGTGGAACAGTAACTACCCACTTAGATTGCGAAGGTGTGCTTAGACTCAAGGAGAAGGATGCGCCGTCGTTGTTGTTGTCTATTAAACCATTTGTTGATCCCGCAGAGCCAGTGTTTCCAAGTTGAAATTGATCAGTAAAATCTTGCCAATTATCAGCTTGCTGTACCAAGCCAGCACTGTTAATACCACTTTGACCAGAAGTATTAAATGAAGTATTTTCAATACTATCAACAAAAGAGTCTCCATTTGTGCCTTGCCAAATAGGTATAGGTGACCAACCATCATCAAGCGAAATTATTTGAGGTGGTATTTGGCCACCTTCTGGAAACTGAATAGCACTGTGTGATATATGTATTTCTATACTAGCACCTCCGTTGTCTATCTTAGGTCTACCATTAACTCCATCGAGGTTTGAATACGTGAGCAAGTCTACAACACCTGAATTATTTTCGCCGTTGTATTTAACATTGGAACCGATAGTTATAACCCCGCTTTGAGTTATATTTAAAAAATCCGGAACACCTGATTGATCAATGTTTAAAGCTGAAAATATTTGCAGTTGAGCTGTTCTTGCTGTTACCCCACTGTTAACACTTGTAGTAGATATTACAAACGAATCAGCAGTTATGTTTGTTATTTCAAACCAATCAGTTCCATCGCCGCTAGTAGCATTTAATGTTATTGTTGGAATCATATTAGAGCTATTGATTATTCCAAGGGTATAATCAGCTGGAAGATTGACATCGTCATAGATGTAGCTATCTTGATCAAAACTAACACTGTCTGATAGCCAATTTGTTGTAATTTTAACGTAATTATTCTCTGATGCTCCAATTGATTCTTGCACGTCAAGAAAAATACTTCTATTAGCTAAAGAATCACTTATCACAGAGTCAGGTGGAAGTTGCGAAGACAGAGGTGCAGCGGTAGATATTATAAGCTCGCCGGTTACAACTGGGTTGCTACTAGCAGTATAAAACCCACTATTACCAGACCCTATGCTAGCTTCAAATAGCGAAGCGCCAGCTAAGGTGTTTACTGTAGTTTCTACTTGGTAAAACTGTGCGGCATCATTACCATCGTTGTAAGAGTCTACTAGTGTAGCCGTAAAAGTAGCATTATTAGAAGACAACGTAACAAACTCTCCGTTGACCTGTCCAAGACTTGCGCCGCCGGCTACTTCAACTACACCACTCCAAGCAACACTGTTAGGCAGCACAACCACGTTTAGTAGTATTGTTTCGCTAAAGTCTGTTGCGAACGTATCAGGTGCGTTGAATGTTATTGTTGCAGTGACAGTGTTGCTAGCTAAGCTAGGTGACCCATTGTCTGTAAAAGATATAGATGTTATCCAAGCGGGTAGCTCTGAAGCTATTACTATGGTACTCGCTGAAATAGAACTTTGCGACAATGGTGATATTATAAACGAGCCACTAGCAGGAAAAGAAGAATTGTTGTACGATGCGTAGCTTGTAGATTCCCACCCGTCTTGTCCACTAGTAGCAACTGAAACAGAGTTTCCTTGTGAAACAGCAACATCAGATATTGCATTGGCAGCTAACAATCCTATTCCTTGGACTGAAGACTCTTGTATATCTATATTTCCAGAGCTAGAACCAGCATCAGCAGCGTTTGTGAAAGTTGTGGCAATACCTTTTATGTAGTTAAACTTTTTACCTTCTTTATCTATAAAACTATCTACTTGACCTTGTTGTCTATTGGTAAATATGTCTTCTAGGTGCCATCCTTTGGATGCCGTAATGTTCTTATACTTATCGTCGCTAGTCTTGCTTATAACTCTAGAGCTAGTGCCTGAGTAGCTTACCGTATCAAAGTTTTTTACAACAGAAGGATTGCTGTTTACTATAGGAGTAATTGTTGATGTATATTGCGTGTCGTAAAAGTTGTTGCGTAATACTTCAGCTTTTTCAGGGTGATGCAAGTACATTGATCCGTTTTTGAAAGTATAGTATCTATTACTTAAAGACAAAGCACTTTCCATTAAAAAAGACTTAAAGCTAACCCAGCCTTTTGAGCCTTCGCTGTAACTTAAACACTTGACTTCTTTTGACGATAACGGATTTTGCACCGAATGTATACTTATATTGTATTCTTCTTTCTTTCCATCATAACTACCAATTATTGCTTGAGCATTCGTTAGGTTGTCATTAAAAAAGTCTCTCATGCCATAATCAGATATTGGAGTAATACCGTCTCTAGACAGCCTTAAAACAGCTCCTCTGGCTTGATCCGCAAAGTATACTCTAAACTCATCTACAGCAAAAGACTCAGGGTTTTTAGATATACCGTAGTCTCCTACGAAAGGTATTGCTTGACCAAGAACTCTGTTAGTGGCTAGAAGCTGTGCGTTTCCGTCAGCATTAAATAACGCGTCTTTGCTTGCTAGTATTTTCAATACTTTATTCTCACAAAAAGCAACTAAATCACCATCTCTTTGGTATAGCTTCTGTATGCTTCCATACTCTGAATTTAATCTTTTAGTTATAGGCTCTGCTATTAAAAATTCGTTTGTTCTATCAACACCTACTTTATCGTTGAATATTTGAGAAAATATTAAGTCGTTTTTTAAATGAGCCTCTTGGTATTCGTCGTTTTTTAAAGATGCTTTGAACCCAGATGTTTTGCCAACAGCAGTGTAAGGATATATAGAAGACTCGTTAAAATCGTCTCTAATAGTGTCTGACTCTACTCCATTTCCAAATGCTATACAATTAAACCATGGCAGAAGGTTTTTGCAACCGCTGAAGCCGCTGTTTGTTTCAGGTAAAACATGAGTATAAGGATATATTCGCAGTTTTCTACCACTAGACGCTCCTGGCGCTAAGGTAGCAGTAACGTAAGATCCATCTGCGTTTGTTATTCTAATTGTTTTTAGTAACGTGTTTGCGGATGCCCATGTTTCTATACTAGGCTGTACTAGCTCTTGTACAGGGGAAGACAAAGCTATAGTAGCGCAGCCGCTGTCGCTGGTTATGTCATAAACTTGCTCTCTAGCAAAAGATAAAGCTCCTTTACAAGAAGATACACTAGCGATTGTTGAAGAAATTCCTTGAATTACATCTTCTCCATTGAAAAAAGTAATCTTAGCGCCTTTTTTTACAAAATCTTTTATTCCACTCTCGTCTAGTCTTATAGGAAAAGCTTGTGAAGCTTCGTAGAACAATTCTAAGTCAACTTCGTTATTCTTCAATACTTCAAATACGGCTCCGTTACCAGCCGCTTCATCCGCGGATATTCCAGCGCCAGCAGAGCTTCCAATTGAAGTATCAAAAAATTCATCAGCTAATATTTTAACAAAAAACTTACCGTCTACGTCTGCAAATTCACCAACCTCAGCCGATCCTACGTAATAGGCATTTGCGTTTTGTCCATCGTTAGCTACACCCACTACCGCATTGTTTTCTATAGCTAGCACTTTCCACTTAGCGTTCTCGTCTTTGCTTGCTTCGTTTACACCATGCTTTTTCTTGACTAACAAGTAATCATCTTCTGTTATTTTATTTCTATCAGAAGAGTTAAAACTTAAATAAACAAAAGTTGCAGAGTCAATAGTAGATCCTTGAGGAGAAAATGCTTTATGCATTACCATGTTTTCAAACTTAGCTGAAGTTTCTTTAATAAAATACTTGTAGTGAGTTGCCCAAGAAGGAGCGGTATTTCTAATTTGAGCTTTTATTCTACTAGCAATATCTGAGTTTGCTATAGGATTTTCAAAAGAAATGGTTTCGTCTACTAATACGCTAGACTCTCTACCGTACTCGTCTAAGTAAACAGTACCTATCTGATAGTCTCTACTTGATTTTATAGATTCTACTCCAACGCTAACAGGAAAAACCTCATCTGTAGATGGTGCAGTAATGTTTATTTCTGTAAGTCCTATTGATAAAGCTCTAAAATAAACATCTTCTTCCATACTGCTTGTTTGCAATTCTGCAAAAGAAGGACTCGTAGTTTCAATAAAAAACCCATAACGCTTACCAGCTTCAACATTGCCGGTTTGTTGACTTCCAACAGTAACATCTCCTAAGAATTTATTACTACCATCAAAGCTACCGCCGGCGTCGGAATAACCACTCAAAAAAGACCCAAATAAGCTTCCTATTTTTCTAAAAGGATTCTCATCATAATCACTCGAAGGTAGTGCATTGGGTCTCCAACCCCAAAAATGCGAAGTGGATTCGGCAGTAGCAACGGCATTATCAGTCCACCCAAAGCCAGTAGAACTATCTGATACTAGATCGTTCGGTATGTTATTGCCAGTGCCAGCGTTACTGTAGCTGTTAGCGTAATTAAAGCCTACCGCTTGTCCAAATTCATCTATTTCTCGAAGCCTAATCTTTACCGCAACAGTGTTGGACATTCTATAGTAGTCTCCTATATCATCAATATCCGTGCCTGAGGCTGCAGCGTTTGTGAATGGACTCGCGAAATATCCTCTACAAGCAACGCTAAAGCTAATTACTTGACCATCTGTCATTTCCTCAGGAACAACAAAAGACCATCCGTTCCAGTTATTTCCAGGGTCGTTATTTTCTTGATTGGCAAACAAGAGTTGGTGTCCAGACCAATACCTAAGTCTTTCTGAAGCTTTCTGCTGCTTGTCAGGGTTTCTATTTATCCTAGGTTTTGCGTTGTTGCAAAAAGAAAACAAAGTGTGGTTGTTGTTGTGATTGTTATCTTGATTCCAAGCGTAAGGATAGAACTGCTGCGTACTACCGTAAGCTACCAGTGGCAAGCTAGCGTTTGCCTGTGATTGCGTTGCTGTTTCTCTATTTCTTTCAGCGTTCACGCCATTGTGAACAGTTGCTGTAATGCTTAAGTTTTTATTATATTTTTCTGATCCGTATTGTACTCTAGATTTAACAAATTTTCCATTGCTATCTTTTAAGTCATAGTTTTCTACATAGTTTCCATACATCAACCTAGATGAAGAAAATTCTTGTGCGGTAGCTCTAACAGGAACGTTGTCCCAAGACCTTAATAGTTGATCTTCAGGTATAGATTCTCCAAAAGGCTTAGCATCAACCGTTTCAAAGCCAGTGCTAGTTCCCCAACTTTCATCTCTTTGTATCGACTTAATAGAAGTAAGCTTACTAGAGTTGTTATCTTTAAACAAAAGCTCAACTTCAACTACATCTAAAGGAATATTGATTGGTATAAAGTCACTAACTTCTATGCCTTTTATTAAGTTCTGCATACCTAGGTTAAAGCCTTCGTTGGAGCTATAAGAATAATATCCAGGTGTAAATACAGTTTTAGAATAAGGAGATATAGCAGAATACTGTTTGCTTACGTATTTGTATCTGTATGCAAAACTAACAAACTTTCTAGGAAACAAAGAGTCTTTTTGTTTTAAAGAAAGAGTCCATATTCCAGCTAAGCTAGCACCTGCTTCTTCATCTCCTGCTTGGCTTATGTCGAGAACTTGCAGGGTAAACACGTTGAACGTTATGTTATCAGTCCCAGAGCCTATTGTGGTAATTATACCAGTGAAGCTATCAGATCCACCTACATTAACTAAAATTACTATGTCTCCAACTAAAAAGTTAGGCTTAACAACGTCGCCGTTATCTTGGTTAACTGCTATTATAATAAACTCTCCTCCAACCGTAACATCATTTATGTCAAAGTTTTCTCCTGCTCCTCCACCAACCTTTCGTTGAGCATACGCTGATATTGTGTCTGTAGTAAAATGCCCAGGATTTAATCCACTATCAGCACCACCGCCGTCAGTATCAATAACAGTTCCTCCTGGTCTTTTAAAAAGTATAGCAGATACTTTAGGTTCTATTTTAGGACTTTGTTTAATGACAGTTATATATTCTTCTTTTAAAAAACCTTCTATAGTATTTCCGTCAGACTTGTTTTTGTAAGAAAATATAGAGTGAGAGTATATAGAGTTATCGTTGCTTCTAAATTTATCTAACGCTATTTTTTTAGGTTCATTTCTGCTGTCAGTAAAAAATAAATTATCTTCTACTAAGTTTATAGCAGTTATGTTAGTTTGCTTAGGAGTGCTAGTAAATTCTACTCCATTTTCTTTTTCTGAACTTCCGGTAGAAAAGTTTAGTATTCTTTTTGAAGAGAAACTATAAACGCATCCCGTATCTATTAAAGTTTGACTCATCAACACTGGGGCTGGAGTAGTAGTTACTATTCCAACGTAGCTTCCTGTGGTGGAATCACCCACGATGGTAGATGATATATTTTCTACTTTAGTAACAAAAATATTATTATTAGGTCCGTACAAGTCAACGCCACTAGGATCTAGCAACTGAACTCTCATTCCTTTTCTAATGCTAGATGCTTTTCTACCTAAACTAACTGAGGTAGGATTTATTAGCTCTGTTGGAAGATTTGTTATTTTGCTTACCTCAGTTTGTTCTACTGCAGGCGCTCTTCTAACGTTGTACACATCTGATAGTATAGGCAGAGTAGTTCCTGAATCTGTAGATTTGCTCGGAGTATACTCGGTTATTACATCAGACTTAACTCCGGTAGATCTAGTAAAAGCCCCAAAGGTTCCGTCTTGACTCAGTGAACTAGCGTTAGCTACAAAGTTATATATTTTACCAGTAGACTCGTCAGTATAAGCTCCCACCGTAGTAGCATCTGCATGAGAAAACTTTTCGTTAAAGCTGTTTTGATTTTGAACAAACTGCTCAATTAATGAAAAATTAGAAATAGTACCAGATGAATTTATTCTAAAGAATAAGTTTAGCTGTGTACCTTGAGCCGTAAAGCTGCCGGATATAGACGCTGACGCTCCGGTCGTAGCTGAAGCAGAGGAAACCTCAAATCTTAAATCGTTACCAAAACTTGATGTTAGACCCATGCCGCCAGATCCACTTCCTACATTCTTAACATTTACGTCAGACACATCAAAAGAAACACTATAACTCCTACCTACTATTAGTAATCCTGGAACTTGCCACTTAACAAGCCCACCTGGCGAGTCTTGTAGTGTGTTTTCGAAAGTTATAGAATCTTTAGTTATATTAGTAAAAGATGCTAACCCATAGTCTAACGGATCTTGACCTGTGCTTGTAAAGTTGATATAACCACCTCTAAGATCTATTTCATTAGCGCTTTGGTGGAGCTTTTCATTGTCAGTAACTATAATGTTACCTTTTAAGTTTTGAGCAGAGCCTACGTTAGATCCTTCAGAAGTAGAAACCTCAATGTTTAAAGCATCTCTATATTCTCCGTCAGGAATTAACCTCTCATCAAGGTCTTTGTTCATTTTACCTTTGAGAAAATTTCTTTTGAACTCTGCCATTTACTAGTGTTTAATTTGTTTCGACTTGCCTCTCAACGTTTGCGTTATCTCCTGTAGCTTGATGTTAGATAACCTTAGCTTAGCAGTTCTTTTAGCCGCAAAAGCTTCTTTTTTAAATCTAGCTACTAAACCTGCGGGTGTATTAGCTCTTGTAGATAAAATTGCATGAGCTATATATTTGTACATAGCTTCTTCTGCAAACTTATGAACTTGCATTTCAGCATCTGTACCTAAGCTATCACTTATGTATTTTAGTATCACAGTTTTACCTGAAATATTAGAACTAAATCTAATAAAGCCTCTTATCTCATCAATGTAAAAAGATCCGTTAACATTAGCATGAGCGGGGTTTAGCCCGTACCTTTGCCCAACGTTAGGATTAAACAACTCATCATCGTAGTCAAAGTCATCACTATTGTTGTTTTCAGAAGGAGTAGATCCTAAGTATGCGGCAGCAGTGTCTGACTCTGTGTTTAAGTCTAAATCTCCGCTAGAATTAAAAGTGTAATAAGGCGCGGCGCCAGTTGTATTAGCTTGAGCTATGTTAGACGGGTTGCTAGTATCTTTTGCTGGATATAATACATGCTCAATACCAGAAGCATCTGTCCAACAGAGCTTAGTATAGTTAACGTAGTCTTGCGGAATAGGTATAGCTAGTGTAGGTGGAATTACCAACTCATAAGCCTTAGTACACTTGAAAGTGTCAAAGCTAAACTCTTGTAAAGCTCTTTTAGCATGAAACACTACGTCTAGTCTTTTTATTTTACTTATAATCTTATCTTCACCAACGTAAGCAATCATGAACTGATCGATAACATTTTGTAAAGATGTAAATTGATAGCTACCTAAAGTTTCATTAGTATAGTAATTTGATCCTGTTGATGATACTAGTCCCATTTATTATTGTTTTTCTTGTTGAATATCTTTTACCTCTTCGTTTGCAGCAGCTTGGTATACTGATTGATCTTCAATCATTATTCCAACTAGCTTAAGTATTGTATTAACCAAGTTTACTTCTTCAGATTCGTGAAGATCAAAATTAGTTGTGGTATTTGAATTATACAAAGCATCGCCTAAGACTACGTTGTAACCCCAGCTTGCAGTCGCTGGTGTTTTCATGTAGTTACAAGTAACTGCTGATCCAGTTTCAAGCGTAGTAGGATGTATTTTTATAGAACTTGCTCCAGATCTTACGTAAGCTGGATTAGATGTTGTTGGCCTTGTTAAAGGAGATAAGTTGTAAGTTGTCATTTCATTAGAGTTAACTTCAACTACAGTAGCTGGATAAGCTGCTCCAGGGCTTTTGTAAAATATTTCACCTAATCTATACAAGTTTGCTGGTAGCGTAGTGTTGTCTACCTGCGTAACAGAAAGATCTCCAATTGTTATGTACTTACTACCGTTTGTGGTGTCTAAGTTTTTAATTTCAATATTGTGAACTCCAGATGTGTCTGCTATGAAGGTGAACTCAAAAGATCCTACGGCTGGTTCATCTACTACAAATTGGTGAGAGCTACTAGATGCATCCTCTACAAGTATAGAATATGAAGCTG
>ENA-ORXF01000837-ORXF01000837.1-marine-metagenome-genome-assembly--contig:-NODE-837-length-20947-cov-8.848251_pt1 | contig 20947 bp, 15 predicted proteins | sample MGYA00237864_ERZ511476 | MGnify/ENA primary metagenome ERZ511476 (study PRJEB26306, sample SAMN06343908) | marine metagenome | isolation source: coastal waters | place: Atlantic Ocean: West Antarctic...
GAAAGGTGTTCCGTTCAAGGAACACCAAGAGGTCCAAAATAGAAAGGTGTTCCGTTCAAGGAACACCAAGAGGTCCAAAATAGAAAGGTGTTCCGTTCAAGGAACACCAAGAGGTCCAAAATAGAAAGGTGTTCCGTTCAAGGAACACCAAGAGGTCCAAAATAGAAAGGTGTTCCGTTCAAGGAACACCAAGAGGTCCAGATAGAAAGGCGCCATGTTCAACGTGTAATGGTGTATTTACAACCCTTTACACACCTACTATAATGGCGCAATCAATATGTATCACCGTAGAGCTTGATATCACCCACAGAACGTGACGTTTTTGTCGAAATATTCACCTCTCACTGACGGCGACACACGGTTCAAGATCGCCACCACATCCATCACATCTGAGGACATCCAGAAGTCAACAGCTATAAAATTAGGAAAGATTCCTAGACATTTTGAACATGAAATGATTCTTTCATGCATGAAGGAAAAACGGTTAATTCCGCGCAGCGCGTCGATGCCGAGCCCCTCCACCAGCGCAGACACCGTAGCAGAATTCACACCGGCCGCGCCGAGCGTCGTGAAGTGATTTATAACGACCAGCGAATGCCGTGGCGTGTAGGTTGCAAGGCCTGGCAGGGAGCAGTGCGCTCGCAGCTCTTGCGCGTCGGCGCTGTCCCACGGAGTCTGCACAATGTAACGTGGATAGTGCAGGTTCCACGGCATCTCTGCAGAAGAATTCATGCTCGAAAAGGTCACTAGACGTGTATTCTCGAGAATCATGTGCCACAGGCTGGGCCATGTGGAATAACGAAACTCGAAAAGGTAAGCACCCAACGCTGCCTCCTCATATGCGGCCTTGAGCATGTTTTCAAAAACGGCTTCGACTGGCTTGGGAACATTTCTCCCTCCGTCGAAACGCGTGTCGAAGCCAACCTCCCAGATGACGGTGACGACCTCGCGCGGGTTGAGCTCCAGGAACTCGCGCAGAGTGTCTAGCGTCTGGGCGAGCGAGACCGCGCCCGCCGCACACGACACGTGACAGAGCTTGAGTTTGTCATCCGATGTCAGGTGCACATCGAGCATGAACGCCCTGATGCCGTGCATGAGCGCGCTGCGCATGCATCCGCGGTGCTGCGCCATGGGCATCCCATCTTGGGTCGTGGAATAAGCGTTGTGCATGCACGCAAAGGACACTTGGCTGTATCTCCGGCTGCAAAGAGAGACGTTGCCGTTGCACGCGAGAGGAGACACAGCGGGTGCGAGTTGCAGAGAGCGAACACACTCCGGGAGGAGGAGGAGCTCGCCGACAACATAGGCAGCATAACATACGGCCAACACAAACAAGGACAAGAGCACTGTGCGCCCTGAATACGCCGCGCCCTTGGCCGTGTAGACCGTGCATCGTGCCCGGCAGTGCATCATGCGGCGTGTATATCCGTGGGTGGTCTGCTGCTTTATATCGGCGGTTCTGCACCTGGCAATAATATCGAAGAGCGTGGCAACATTAGCGCCTCGAGGAGAAGTGGCAACATTAGCGCCTCGAGGAAATGGCAACATTAGCGCATCGAGGAGAGCGTGGCAATATTAGCGCCGCGAGAGAAGAGTGGCAACATTAGCGTGGGAGACTTTAAATATTGTGCGCCGGAGAAAGCCTGGAGGTCTTAAATCCAGGTGTGCACACACGCCCCTCCCTGTCTGTGCCGGTGACGTCCTTGGATTATATAAAAGAGGGTTCTCATCACGTTGACCAAACACATAGCAGGTGAGATGCCGAAGTATCCGGGGTACATGGCGACCCTCGATTGCGGGTGCAACATGCTTGGCTTTCATCATGATCTCGAGCGAGACACGTGCTCCGGGTGCGGGCGTTCTGTGAAGGTCGGCAGCCATGTCCTGACGGACTTCCTTCTGACGTGCGCTCACGAGGGCTGTGGTCGCGTCGCGAATGCCGTGGCCGAGGGGTGCTTGGAAAAGCCGGTGTGGTGCATGAAGCATGCCCTCACTGCCGCTGGAGAGTACAGCGACTATCTCAACGCCCTTGACGAGGGTGTGGACGACCCGGAGCCCCCAAAACATTGGATCTGCCCACACGGTCCCCCAGGAACACTGTGTGACGCGGTCGAGTGTGGGGCGATCGAACTCAACGTGATCAAGGCGCTCTTGCTGACAGATAGGAAGGGCAACACTTCCGTTGCCGCCGGCAGGGTCAGGACGAGTAAGAGGAAGCTGCGACAGTTTGACATTGAGGAGGAGGCGCAGCAGACGGCGAGGGCGCGCCTCGCACAGACCAGGTTCTTGTCGATTCACGCCGTCCGCGTCGCCGAAAACAAGAAGAGGCACGCGCAGGCCGCGCCGGCGCTTGCTTTCTGCATGGCCAGTCTCGATCGTCTGGGCGAAGATTCTGTGGCGAGCCAGATCTCGCAGATCGGTCTACCGATGCAGCTCATCGTCAAGGAGCTCCAGAAACCGTAGCGGTTGTTCCATTTAAGACCGTTTATTATATAAACACAAAATAATAGACTCTGCTTCCGGCTAGTGCACGAGACAGTTTATGACTACGATGGTGAGGACAGCCACACTGAAGAACAGGATGACGTTGAAGGTCCCGAGGGTCTCGACGATGCTTGCCTTGTGTGTGTGTGCCTTGGGTCTGAACGTAGTCGCCATCGACCCGCTCACCACATCGGTGTTTGCGGCCGCCAGCGTCGTCTGCACGGAGGCGAAGGCCGCGCACATCGTGGCAAGTCCCGCCTCTTGGAACGCGGTGAGGCCGGGCAGACACTGCCAGGTGCACGCGCCCGCGCCCGGCGTCCACACCCAGCTGTAGTCGAGCTGGTGCGGGGGCGGGCGCGAGGGGTCTGGGTACTGCCCGCACGGGAGACAGGCTGCGCCGTCGTGGAACTCGAGCGGGCCGCAGCGCAGGAGCGTGGGGGCTGCCGGCGCCGGCGCGCTTTCGCTTTCCAGCACGCCCGACCGCACCCGGAACGCGCAGCCCAAGAACCAGGTGCCGTTGAGTGGCAGCGGTTCCGGGCACGGCCGGCAGTCCGAGCAGTGCGTGCTGTTGGCGGTCAGCAGCGTGCCGGCCAAACACTGCACGGAGCAGGCCTCGCAGGGGCCGCCGAAGAAGGACACGCGTCCCGGCCGGCAGCGCTCCTCGCAGCGCGCGCCGAAGTGCTCGTCGAGCGTGGGCACGGGGCACGCGGCGCACTCGCGGTTGTGCTCGAGCGAGCAGTTGCGCGTCTGGTTGAGGCCCTCGCAGCTCCGGCAGCGCAGGCACAGCCGGTCGGAGAGCTGCGTCGGGGGGGAGATGTACTCGCCGGGGAGACACGCGGACCGCACGGTGCCCAGGGCCGTGTGTGGAGAGCACAGGTTGAAGTCCTGCCAGTAGCCGTGCTCGCACTCCGCCGGGCACGCGTCGGCGCGCCAGGCGCCGGGGCCGGTGAGCACCCAGTGCGGGCCGGGGCTCGAGCAGTTCAGACACTCCGAGCAGTTGTGCAGGAACGTGCCAGTCCCGCAGCGGTGCTTGCTGCAGTTCCAGCAGGTGTGGTTGTACGCGTGCCAGGGCGCGCGGCACTCGACGTCGCACGCGAGGGACGTCACGGTGTAGGCCCGCGCCGGCAGCACGGAGCCGTCGTAGTCGTGCATGGCATCGCACGCGACGCACTGCGCTTTCTGAGTGGCCGTCGCGTTCAGCGGGTGCGCCCCGCGGTCGCACGTGTACACGCACTCGGCGCCGATGGCCGGGGCGTGGCCGGTGACACTGCTCAGGTTGCGCCAGGGGCACGGTCGCGTAAACGTGTTGGCGCTTTCTGTGCAGGCAACAAATTCCAGGAACGAGCCGGGGAACCTCAAGCTGGCAAACTCGAGGAGGTGCTGCCGGTCCGCGCACGGCTTGCAGAACTCTGTCTCGTCCTCGACAGACGAGTACGCGCCGTTGTTGCACTCGGTGTGGCAGTCGGTGTCGGCCCGCCTCACGTAGTGCTCGTTTGCGCTGAACTGGCCCTTCCGGATCGCCGGACACGCGCCGCAGTGCCAATCGCGGACGCGGGTGCACGCTTGCGGCATCTGGCCGGGGTCGCAGCTGCCCGGCGGGGCCAGGGCCGTGCACGCCCGGCACGACACCGAGGCGTTGGCGCGGAAGAAGGCGCCGGGCTTGCAGACCACCTCGCAGGCGGCGTCGTCGCTGAAGTCCTCGGTCGACGAGTCAATGGTCTGCGGGCAGGACTTGCACTGCCCGGTGTTGTCCGAGATGTGCACCAGGGCGTCGCAGCCCTTGCGGTACTTGCCGGCGGCGCACTCGCCGGCGTGGTCGCCGGTGAGCTCGCAGCCCACGCACTCCCCGAGCCGGTAGTCCCAGAACTCTCCTTCGTCTGGACACGCGAAGAGCGTCGTGAACGGCTCGATCACCACTGTGAAGTGCCGAGGCTCGACACAGTCGCCCCCGTGGGCCACGAGCCCGACGGACGGCGCCTTCCAGGTGGCGGTGTCCTGCAGCCCCGTGGGCACCTCGAGGTGGCACACGGCGTAGCGCTCGCCCGCGGCCTCGATGCGGCACCCGAGCCGGTGCAGCTCGCCGTTGTGCTCGGCGATCGCCCGTGTGGAACCCAGCCCCACAACCCCGACATCGTACGAGCACGTCTGCGGACCGTCCCACTCCATCGTCGCGGTCACGTGCAGACGCTGCCAGCCCTCGGTGTCCTCCCCGTGCATGCACGCGTCGAGACCGATCTCTTGCAGCTCCGGCAGCGTCGGCACGTACATCGGGAGCACCAGCGAGATGCCCTCGTAGACCGGCGCCGCCACGCTCAGCAAGCGGCGCCCGCTCGGCGCGGACGTGGGATCTGTCGACGGAATGTCGCTGACCTCCGCACTTATAAAACGACGACTGCTCGGCGCGGACGTGGGGTCTGTCGACGGAATGTCGCTGACCTCCGCACTTATAAAATGACGACTGCTCGGCGCGGACGTGGGGTCTGCCGATGAAGTGTCGCCGGCCGCCACGCTCAGCAAACGTCGACGGCTGGACTGGTCGACCAAGCATTCGCATCCTACGCTCGCCAAAATATATCCGTCGCCACACAACCTGGTCTCGGGAATTGCGAAAGTTTTGCTGTCTCCAATAAATCCATCAACGAATTCATTGTTATCCGCGTCTATATTTATTGACACTGCAGTGGTAGTAACGCCCTCAATGGTATAAGTTACCGAAACGGACGAAATATCATCATCATCATTCCCGGTCCAACCATCACCGAATGTGTCATGCGGAGTGATTGTATAGGTCGCACCTTCTGTCAAGTTAACTACAGCAGGGACCTCAGCGCCTACAGACCGTGAAAAAATCTCTGTTCCTTGCGAATCATGAATTTTGACAGACTCCTCCAAGTAATGAGTGCCAGCGTTGATATTGACAGTGTACAATCGTAGACGTGGGGTCTTGATGCAAGCCGACCGAAATGGGCGCGTGCCCTGCTCTACATCATGGCACGTGTAGCCACACTCCACGGTGCACGTGTCCGAACACCCGGCGGACGCAGCTTCCGCATCGTCGCAGCCCTCGTTGTCTGTTTTCATGCCATCCCCGCAGCAAGCTCGGTCCCAGTCAACGGCAGTCGTCATGTTGGCAGCATCGCGTGTTATGAAAGGTGCTGCGCCAGGGCAGGAGACACAGGAGTCCGTGTCGTTTCCACCGTAGCCAGCCATGCAGAAACACTCGCGCACGCCCCCAATGTCCACGGAGTCGGTCCCCGCACCGCACCCGCGGCAGAACGGGTCGCCTTGTTCTGCAAACTCGCCGGCCTCGCACTGCACACATCCTGCACTGATATCCGCGAAACCGGGGGCGCACAGACACTCGTCTGGGGAGGCGTCAGCTGGCGAGGAATCCCACCATGGCGGCTCGGACAGCTGGCATGTCCACCCGTGCTCCACGGTGCACGCGGCCGAGCAGCCGTCGCCGCCAACTACATCGCCGTCGTCGCAGGCCTCAGTGTCCGCCCGTCGCCCGTCTCCGCACACTCTCTGGTGGCTGCATTCGCTGCGCGTGCACCAGGCGGCCGGGCAGTCCCAGCCCGCCTCGATGGTGCAGGAGCCGCTGCACCCGTCGTAGTCTGCCGTGTTGCCGTCGTCGCACTGCTCGCCACCGTTGAGCCGTCCGCCCCCGCACGCAGTGTCGGAGCACCTCGCATCGAACGACCCCAGCGAGAGCACCGGCACGAGCGTCAGGGCGTCGACGGCGACGGTGCGTTTCTCCTCGAAAGCTGCGTCGTCGGCCTCGGCGCGGCGGAGCACCACGTCGAAGGCCGCGCCCGGCACGACGATGTCCGCGTAGGTGTGTGCGTACGTCCAGGTATCGGGGAGCACAGGCGCGAAGACCGGCTCTTGGCTGGAACTGAGAGTCTGAGGCTGCAATAACACGAACACCTGTTGGTAGCTTAAAGGGGCTTCAGTGTGTATGATACGCACGACCTGAGCGCCGTTGCTGATTTCAAGTTTTGTACCTGACATTGTTCTATGATGTATTTGCTTTTGTGTGTCGTACTGATACGCATCTATTACAAGTCCACCTTGACAATAGACGACTACAAACCCATTGTCGTTATAATACCACACACTCAGCAATTGATTACCATCTAGAATTTTAAGACCACTTCTTTTATTGCTGCCTCTGCGATCCCACGTTTCTTTTTCAACCACATAGGCGATACCGGCATCAAGTTTTAGATCCACTACTCCCATTTGACATCCGTAACACCAGTCCGACCTTGTACCAGTCCAGTAATAAAACGCAGAAGTGATTACAGAATTGCCGATTTCAGAGACAGCTGCCACGGTCGTGTACGGAAAGTCTTGGAGCTGATACGGCCATCGCTGGTATGATGTTTGTTCAGTCTCACTTATCACGACGAGTCCTTCCGCCGGCAAGACAAAATATCCGGCTGGTGCTGCATCTCCCAGCGACCACCCGAGCATATCCGCGAGCACGGCGCGCGTTCGACACGAGTGCGCCGGGACGCTGGAGGTGGTGTGGCGCGCCCGACGAACCACCCTCGCGTCCCTGGTGTTGCGGCGACACACATCAATTGAAATGTCCAAGGAATCCAGGGGGGGTGTCATGATAACATTGCTTGCATACACATGACTGCATAAAGCACCCTGAATGTTGTAACCGATGCACAGTACGATTGATTTGCATTGGGACGCACACGTTGCCAGTGTGCTATTTATAGACACCAGGTGGTAGTACCCTGTCATATGATCCAGATGATGGAACCCGATCGCACACACGGCATCCACGTCTTCGGTATCGGCCTCGTGCCGTCTTGATGGAATGTATGGCATTGTAATATAAGCAGCACCCAACCGTATGAAGTGGCTGTCAGCAAGGAAACTATATCTGAGCTCTGTCACGTCGAGACCAGCAGATGATGTGGTCTGTACACGCCACACGAACCCGTCGAACCCGACGAAAACACTCGTCGTGTCTGCCCACGCCGTGGACACGTATCCCACTGTTGTGGTGGTGAAGACCGGGCGACTTTTCGACAAATCACCGCCTAGCACTTTGAGTTCTCCGTCGAGTATGCCCATGTACATGTGGTGATCGCCATTTTGTTGTACGGGGCATAGTACAAAAACACGGCTGCCGTCCACATCTACACGCAGGGCGCTGAGGACCCGCGCCCGGCCAGCATCCAGCGTGAGTACTGATTCGACGGACAGCAAGTCCTTCTGTGCCACGAAGGATGTACCCTCCGGCCATGCGAACCTCGCCACGGTTAACGTGTCAATGGTCATTTGAAGTGTGAATATGTCCGCACCAGCGCTCGCAATCTGCAACAATCCTTCCCTATAAACATCGTCGAGAATAAAATTCGAAGCAGTGACAGTCGTGTCTAGAGGTATGACCTGTTCGGAATACAATGCCATATAGATCGCGTTCCAGTCTGGATGCACTACGTCGACGTGCTCTCTCACACGAACGCCGCCGTCTGCACGACTCACCACAACGAGTACATCGGCTGTATTATGTACGACAGCCGTAAAAGAGAGTATGATATGCTTGCTCTCGTAAACCGACCGAAACTGTAGGGGAGAACTGATGTCTCGTGGCATTCGCAAACAAAATATTGCCTTTTCTGAAGCGTAGTAGCCCAAACAGTAACTGCTTGCTACGTGCGCGTGCATGTGCACCACCAAGCTATCTGGGACAATTGTCTCGTGTCCGCTCACCACAATGTCGCCCGTTTTGATAGTGGCTTGACCGACGACGCCGAATATGAAGGGATACATGTTTAAATTACATCTATCACTTTCTAGTATAACCCCCAAAGTAAGTTTTGGATCCACGTTCCATAATGTTCTTAGTGTCTGTCCAACCAATGCAGTGTATTGCATGTCATTCCAGAAAACATATCCAGATGGAACTCGATTCGTCATTTCGAACAAATACTGTATGTCTGATCTACATAATCGGGTGTGTGCCGTGCACGGACCCCCGGGTGTGGCACTACTCTCCCCGGACCTACATGTACATTTTATGTCGCCTGAAAGCGATGTTTTTGAATACGGACAGTTTTCACATACCCCATTTCCAGGGACTGCATTGTATGTACCTGCTGCGCATGCTTCACACGGGGTTCCACCGTTTCCGGCAGGGCATTCGCACTCAGATACATTTAAACTGCCTTGCGGTGAGAATCTTCCACTCGGACAGTTAGTGCATAATCCGGATGCATCAATGTCCCTGTACGTGTTTGCTTTGCATTCTGCGCATGTTTTCCCCTCATTGCAGCATACACCTACGTCTTCACTATTGAAACAGTTATGCATTCCCCATACATAATAGTCCCCGGACATATAGTGGGACTTGGGACAGTCAAGGACTGTCGACTCGTTCCCGACGCACACCACATCGTCCATCCAGATTTTGCCACTTGGACCTCCGAAACGTTTCACTGGTGTGCCCCCTGAACACCCAAGCTCCCGACAGACGACCGCCGCATCAACTGTCTCGAAGAAGTCGTCGCAAATTGTACCCCATTCACCATCATGATGCACCTCGACCCGGCAACACTCGTTGAAATCCTGATACTGCGCACCGTCGTCGCAGCTGCCTTCCATGTCATCCACATGAAGGGGATCGCTTGCAACCACAAGGTAGTCGCAATCCGAGGTTGCTTGCCCTGTACTATCGGTCGTGTATCCGTCTATCCACTTCAAACAGCATTTATTGATTGCCGCAGCGCGACAATCTACGAGCCTGACGTTCGCCGCGGCCGGCTGCAGCAGAGACAGGACGACAAGAGTGGCGCAGAGCACGGCGCGCGCGCTATTGGATCGGTGTGGGTGCTCGCATAACCACGTATTTTTCATTTCATCAGTGTTTTATTGAATGTTTAATACAAACAGACATCCCATTCCTAAAAAAACAAGTGAGACTCGCCATGGTTGTCAGTCAGAGGCCACCGGGTTCGTCACGATCCCGTAAAATTTAATGGCAGTTTTGTTTCGCAGCGTTATGGAGTTGGTGGTTTCCCGCACGACGAATCCGTAGCGCCAGCCCGGCACCCACGACGGGAACGTCCGGTCTTTGGGCACGTACAGGCGGACAACGGCCTCGCGCGAGAGCGTGAGGTCCACGTTGAGGAACATGTCACCTGGGCTGGGGATCCTGCGCGGCGGTTCAGGGGAGGCGATGCGATCGAAATAACTGTCGCCCTCGCCGTTGAAGCCAGCTCCCTCGCGCCGGTACACCATGACGCTCGCCGACGTGTTTACGAGCACCCGTCGGGGAAACGTGCTCTGGAAGGCCACCGTGTTCTGCAGGGGCAGCAGCGGATACACGGTCGAGAGGTTCTTCTGCCATGCGCCCGCCGGTGGAATTCTGTCCACCACAGCATCAACCGCGAGTATGGGCGTGCAGAACTTGCTCCCCGTCTTTTGGAGCACGTGATAGTCCCCGGGTGTCTCCTGGGCCCGGTACCAGGCCGCCGACACGCCCCCCGGGTTCATGTTGTTGTCGGTCACGTGGAGCGCGTTCCAGACACACACGTGCAGGTGGGCGTCGGTCTCTGTGAGGTCGATGAGCGCGTTTTCAAAGCTCGAGAACTGGTGCGTTTCATTTGTCGCGCTCTCGAACATGTTCGCCCACACCGGCACCACCGCCTGCTTCTCCCGGGCGTCGTTGTCGACGCCGAGACCCCTCGGACCCGGCGGATACGCGGGTATGCACCGCACCTGGTGCGGCAGCAGACACGGGAGCACGGTCTCCGTCGGCGCGCACATTCGAGGCTTGCATGTCTCGACACACACACCGCCGAGGGGAGCCACGCCCGTCTTCGCCGGGTCGGAGCACGCGAACACCTGGCAGTAGGCGGGGCGCGTGGCGCCCTCATAGTCCACATACTGCGACGATGTCACCCCGCCCAGTTCAACGCCGTCCCGTGTGTTGCAGGGGGTGCACACACGATCGAGTTCACCCGGAAGTACATCCGCCCCAGCCCCCGACCCACACCTCGCGTAATAGCGGCCCTCGGGACAGTTTGCTCGGGGTTCGCACTTCTCGCATTCGCCGTACGAGATGTCCTTGTCGAGCTCCTTAGGAAAACAATTCTTAAATCGAAGCCGAGCACGATTGCCAGACACGTCGGTTTTTTCAAGCTCGTGTTTTGCGTGATCAGTGCGCGTGCACAAGCGCACATCTGTAAGGTCGGTGCACGCTTTGCAGCGTCCGCGACTGGTCTCGTCAGGGTCTGTCCAGTCGTATATCTCTCCAGTTGGGCACAGTATACGGCTGCACTCCTGCGCGCACCCCCGACCCCAGTCCATGCTTTTGTATCGCTGGGGGGGATTGCGACCACACTCTGTACAGTCCTCGCACTCCGGACCTTGTTTCCGTCCGATCTCCTCGTCGTCTTCCATGTCATCAATCACGACAGGACACGCACGCGCGAGCCTGATAGTGGCATCTGACGTCTCCATAGCACAGGCTTGTACGCCGCACGGAAACGGACCACCGCATTCCATACTGTCGTATACCTGCTTGCCATCGCATATGGAACTACATACGAAGCCAACACCGTCGTATCCGTTTTGTCCGGCCCCGAACACCTCCATGAAGCTGTATGAATTCAGCGTACTACTGCCGACTATGACATTTTTGTCACCACTCTTTTCCTGGTCGTTCATGTTTTTATGCAAGTCACTATTAGACTGTACTTCATCCACACAGTAGGCTGTTGGACTCAGAAACTCGTTAGACACACACCGTCCACTTGCATCAGAACGGCCACCTCGCCAGTCACAGTCAACCAATATTGTGTTTTCATCATCACATGTTGGACAAGGTATGCATGTCCCCGTAGAATTTATATCATACTTGGTTCCACATTCTATACGGTACTCTCCAGGAGTACATGGCTCACAATCCGTGCATGAGAAGGCGCCTGGATTTGATGTTTTTCCTACAACACAATCCATACAAACACTTTCTCCCGTACTAGATTGAAATTTACCACTATCACATGGATTACATTCATGAATATAAAGCCGATCTGTCCAACGATTTGAGTATTTCCCTGGTGTACAGTCCACACAAAATTCTCCATCTTCTGACGTCGTCTTTCCGTCATCACATTCAGTACAATCTAAATTCCCTATAGTGGAATTTGTAGTTGCCACATATCCAGGATGACATATATCACATGAGCTGGCTCCACTGACAGAATACAATCTTTCGCTGCATGACGTGCATGTAAGATTTATTGCACTTTCTTTATATTTACCTTCCTCGCATTCTATACATTCATTGTTATTTCCATTTTTAGTTTCTCCAATTGGGCAGTCTTTACATTGCCACGCTTCCCATACCAATCCAACACTGCATATTTCACAATCGGTGTTTAGACCAGCGTTTGTTGTAAGATATGGACACTCTGTACAACTCCGAGAAATACCAACTGAGTTGCTGTATTTACCAGTCACACAATCTTTACACTCCTTATAGTTCATGTGATCACTAACAAGATATTGACCAATCCCACATTGCAGATTGCTGTTGGCAGTACCTTGCTCAAAATCTTTTTCAAAACCATCTGTTTTGTACACAATCAGTAATATCAAAAAAGTCCTATGCATTTACACATACATAGATATGGTTTATATAAAAATGATTTCTATATTATTTTATATAATGAATGACAAAAGAAGTGACCATTAAAGTCGTCAACCACATAACATATTGTATATATGTTCATTTGAATTTTCCCGATACGCACACGGAATACATTCTCCATCCCGTTGTTCATATCCATTCTTACAATCCGCATAACACGACGCTGAACCAACAAGTATCATAATCGAATATATCACAGAAATACATGACGACATATACGACATCTTGATTATGCCTGATATCCATAGACAAATAACCAGCCTTCGTATTATTTTTATTGTTAAAATGAAGTTGCACTATTGTCAAATGCCTTCACGTTGGTTCTTGTAATATCAGGGGTATATGTTGTTGTGGTCGGATTTTATCGCGGACATATTGTGAGTGCGAATCTCTTCATTCCACTGCAGCTGCGTGCGCAGCCAGAGCGTGGCGTAGAGCATTGGCCGGGGCCGGTGGGTGCTAAATACGGCGGGCGGTCGCGTCATATGTTTATTTAAGACGCGCCGCCGCAGCCGCACGAGCCCTGCAATGTGTCCCGGCAAGCAATGCTCGGCGGCCAGTGGTGGCGGTTCCGCGAGCAGCACGGCGTGTGCCTGCAGGCGCTGCCCGGCGCATACCGGCGGGTTCTGCGGCATCGTGTTTGATGCGGCCGGCAAACCAACGTGCAGGTGTCTCGACTGCGGCGGCAAATGCGACAGCAACTTATGGTCCGAAGATCCCGAGGTCGACAATTGTTGGTATTGCGGGACTTGCTTCAACGCGGAGCGCGACGAGTGCATGCAATGTCCGTGTTGCCTCCATATTCACAACTCGAAGTACGTCATAATGAACATGGACGAAATTATGGGCTACGACTCCGACAGCGACGACAGGAAGCGGTACAGGAAGGCCAAGCGCACCGCGTGTGCGCTCTGGCTCGCCGCGAAGGCCAAGCGCGCCGCCCGGAAGCAATACAGGAAGGACACGAAAACCGCGCGTGCTCTCTGGTCCGCCGCGACGGCCAAGCGCGCCCGCCGCACGGCCAGGGATGCGCAGGTCGCGGCCCTTGGTCACGTCGGTGCGTACATGGCCAAGCGTGCTCTCTGCTCCGCCGCGACGGCCAAGTGCGCCCGCCGCACGGTCAGGGATGTGCTGGTCGCGGCCCTTGGTCACGTCGGTGCGTACATGGCCAGGCGCGCCGGCCACGCCGCCGTAGATCGGACCGGCCGTGATTAGGAGTGTCGAGGGTTCTGCGTAATAAATACAAATCAACACAGCTCTGTGGCGAATCTAAGCGGGCGCCCCCCCCGCAGCCTTCTTCTGCACAGAGATCGTGGCGCCCGGCGGCACATGCGCCCACAGCCCCTCGAACGAGACCACGATGTCCACGGAGCGGGCGAGCGGGTTGTGCTCGCACTCCTCCAGCCACCGGAAGCGCGACTTCTGCTTCATTGCCTCCATCTTTGTGGGCACCGGCGCAGCCTTTATAATTCAAGTGCACGTACTGCTCGTTGCTGCCAGTGCGGGCAAAAACCGCAGCACGGCTGCTCACGTGCCGTGCTGCGAGCAGACGCCGCACCTTTCTTACGCTGACTTTTGCTTTGAGCTGTGCGGGCGCTGACTGGGCGTGTGGTGTGTGTGCATGTGGGCCTCGACGGCTGTGTGGCAGATCGGGACCACCAAAGGTAAAGCCAGGGTTTATTACAAGCAACCACTGTCGGCGTGCTCGGCACTGACTCTCGTGTGCGTACACAGGGACCGGCGGCGACGTCCTGATATTAGAGGAAGCGGCGTACTGCGGTAAGCATCCGCAACTTGGCATCGCGTGCATGTCGTTGGTCTGAAGTAAAATACTGACACGTGTTCGTTTGCTTGGGTTTTCTATGCGCAGATGAAGGGTTTTTTTACGAGACGTGCGGTCCTTCATGTTGCTTTTCAGTTTTGCATTGCTCTTCTAGGGTTAACTTTATACTTTTTAGGGGGTTGAGTGTGTGTCCCTCGGCAGAAAGTTGCTGTCTGTGAGTGACATGACGGGCAAAGATAGCGAAGATTGTCTATTCTGTCCTGATCTTCAGTGCCATCTAAACCATGAATATGGTCTATCTGTAGCTGTAATGGCCAGTCTCTCCAGAGCCATTCACCGTGTTCGAGTGTCATGCCATCACATCGACACCACTCACAGATATACAGACGACCCGAATCCTGTAGTCTCTTGTGAAGAACCCGTGCATCCCTGCGCTTAATAGTATGTCCGCGTTTGCACGCATGGTCAACCAAAGACAGAAGCGGTTGGCCTGCTTTCGTAGAATGCTTTCTCTTTAGATGTTCATATGAAATGTTCGCTCTGGTGCATCGTTTTACTACAGTATTTTTAGCTGATGCCCCATGCTCTTCAATTGCATTACCATAAAAACTGATACTATGCTTTATTGGATATCCACATTTTGTGAGTACATCAAACCACAAAGTAGACTCCGATACATACTGCTTCAATTCTTTGTCAGTCACTTTATACAGGACGTTGACATATGATTTTCGTTTAGGGTTCACTTTATCCATGACAGGCATTTTCAAATGACACGGAAAATTGCTTCTGACAAACAGTCTTTCTATGATTATTTTACTATATTCATAATCGATTGTAAATTATTGTTTCACAGCGTTGCGCCGATTTTGAGCATTGGCAGCGCCTCGCTTGTCGCCATCTCCACATTGACGTCTGAAATTAACTTCGTGAGTTCACTGTTTACACGCGATTATGAACACGGAATGAAAACGCCTTGCATGTAACTCTTGTGACTGTAAAATATGCAAATCAATTCTCTGAATTTGTTCGATCGAAACAGTACACAAGGTTGATTAAAATGCAAGATCCCAGCACAGAGCGCCCGCTCTTCGCGACGCGCTGCATCGAGCTGTGCTGCGCGGACTGCAAGGAGGCGGGCAAGACGAGCGAGTGCAACCATCTCTTGCACCTCGTCCCGTCATGGCAGTCGTGAGTTTATACCATCAATACTTGATTTCTTGTGTGCGTGTCGGCAGAAATCTGGAGTCTGTGTGTGACAGTCTGGCTTTATATATGTAGGGAAGAACGCCACAGAAAGCTCAAGATTATGATGCAGGACCGACCGGATCTGATCCAGTCGGAGCTCGCGGGCCTCGCCTTCGACTCGCTGCAGCAGGTGTTCCGCAAGGTGGACATCGAGTTTGCGTTCGGGACGCCGCCGCTGGCGATCGAGCTGGACACGACGGTGTGGATCGTGGTGGACCCGGCGGCCGGCGGGCCGAGCTCGGACTTCGCGGTGCTCTCGATGTGCCGGCAGCGCGGGAGCGTGACGGTGAGTGGGTCACGAGAGGATGTAGCAGTCCACGCACGCCTCCACGAAGAGCATGGGCGTGCACGTCTCGTCGGTGAAGAAGCGCACGGCGAGCACGCCGCGCAGGTCGAGCAGGAAGCGGGCCATCTTGTGCGCGTTGGCGTCGGAGTCCATGGAGACGATCTTGTTTTTGAGGTCGGCGTCCACGTTGAGCAGCAGGAAGAAGACGGCGCAGAGCGAGACGTGGGAGGCGTTCGCCACCACGTCGCGCAGCCGGTCGATCTCGGGCATGCTGCGGCCGGCGAAGAAGTGGCTGTGGATGCTGGCGACGGACTCCTCGACGAGGCTGCGCAGCACCTTGTGGTAGCTGTCGTGCGAGAGGCAGAGCACGGCGTTGTGCAGCTTGGTGTCGTGGCACTGCTTCTTCTTGGGGCGGAACGCGCTGTTGCTGACGGTCTGTGGTGCGCAGGTGCTCGGCATCGATGTGCTCGGCGGCTGCAAGGTACGTGTGCCCAGCGTCTGTGCGATTTTTAGGGCGCGTGCTGCGGGCGCTGACGGCGTGGCGAGCAGGAGGTCGAGAAGCAGTTCGGGCTCGTCGAGCGGCACATCCTGCGGCTGCGGGAGAACCGCATGCTGCAAGGCAGCGAGATGGTGATCATGTGCGAGCGCAACCTCGGCTTCGAGAGCGAGCACATGCAGCGCGCGCTCAGCGGGATCGCGAACGTGCGCCACCGCATCGACCACGCCGCGCAGCGCTACGGCATCATCATGAACGAAGAAGTGTACGTGCGCCCGCCTTTCCGAGTTTATGCAATCGTGTTTGTTTGTCAGAGCCCGCAACCTAACCGGGAGCGCCTGCAGGAAATACGGAGCCTGCACGCTCGTCAACAACATGCTGCGCGAGCAGCGCATCAGCGTCGCCGACCCCGTCTGCAGCGAGGACCCCGAGGGCAACCGCCGCCGCCTCAAGGAGCAGATGAGCATCTACTCGATGCAGTTCAAGGCCGCGCAGAACGCCTTCGGGCGCCAGAAGGTGGCCCTCAGCGGCAAGGTCGGCGGCATGAAGGACGACGTCGTGATCTGTCTGCAGCTCGGCTGCTACTACTCGAAGACGCCGGCGCTCTACGCCGCGTAGGTGTATTGTTTCTTAGCATATGAAGGCACGAGCATCCACAACAAATGTCTCGGGAAAACCCATACCTGATCAATTTTTCGGAGCTAGCGCCAGCGCCTATTGTACTCTCTGGCCCGTCAAGAGGCATGGGTCCAAGAATGGGCACAGGCCGGGGTCGGCGCAGGACGCAGTCACAGGTGGAACATGAAGCAGGAGGGTGACTATTGCAGAGACCACAACATCAGAAACACGGACTTTTAATACGTCTTTATTAGATAAACATTGTCCCAAATACACCGCGTCGTCTATGCCTCCGCCCTAGAGGCCGTACAGCCGCATCGCCGTCTTGACCGGCGCCCGGCACGAGAAGCAGAACCCGCTCGCGAGCGAGAGGTTGGCGTCGGTGCGGCAGAAGACGTGGCCGCACTCGGCGAGCGCGTGGTCGAGCGGGCCGTGCTCGCCGAAGCAGACCGAGCACGTCTGGCGCGCGTTCTCGGCCGCCTGCCGCGCCTCGGCCGCGAGGCGCGTGTTGTCCGCCTCGAGCTCGCGCAGACGCAGGGCAAAGTCCAGCGGGCCGCACACGTCGAAGCTCAGCACCGCGGGCTGTGGCGGGCCTTGCTTCGCGGGGCTCTCGCCCGGGGCCCAGGCCGGCGCTACCGGGGCCGGCGCTACCGGGGCCGGCGCCGGCGCGAGCGCAGCCAGCGAGGGCAGGGCCGGGCGCGGCTCGGCTGCCCCGGCCTCCGCGCTCTCGGCTGCAGCCTTGGCCGCGTGCGCAGCGTCGAGGAGGACCTGCTGCTCGAGGCGCTCCTCCTCGGCGGCAGCGTCCTCGCGCAGGCTGCGGGCTACGGCGGCGGCGTGCTCGCGCCCGGCCGCGGCCTCCTTCTTGGCGGTCTCGACGGCCTGCTTGCGGTTGTGCTTGCGCTCGGCCTGCTTGCGGTTGCGCTTCGCCGTCGCCTGCGCGGCCTGCGCCTCGTCCTCGATCGTCTGGAGCAGCTCTGCCTGCAGGCGCTCGGCCGCGAGCTCCTTCTCCTGGCGCTCGTCGACGCCCGCCCGGAGCGCCTCGACGTTCCTGGCGATGACCTTCATGCGCAGGCCCATCTTGCGCATCTCGCGGACGTGCTCGGGGGCGTCCGGGCAGGGGTGGGCGGCGTCGAAGGCGGCGACGCGGGCGTCGAGAAAGGCCACGTGCTCGAGCATGCGCGAGCACATGCCGTCGACGAGCTGCGGCTGGAGCTCGAGCTGCTGCACATACTCGTTGAGGACGGCCTGCACCATGAGGTCGAGCATCTTGAGGTACGTGTCGACGTGCGGCGCGCCGATCGCCGTCGCGCAGACCTCGAACGAGTGCCGCACGGCGTCGACGACGCCGTTGGGGCCGGGCGAGAGGAAGCCCGCCATGCCCTCCTTCGCCATGTGGTCGAGCGTTTGCGGCAGCACGATCTCGAACTCCGAGCGCTCGACGGTGAGCTTGGTCGCGACCGACCACGCGTCGGGGTTGGCGCTCGAGTCCGCGCCCGCGTAGCCGTGCAGCAGCGCGAGGTGGTACAGCGACAGGCCGTTGTTGTTGCGGAAGAACATGCACACGCCGTCGCGCAGCATCGCGAGCACGATGAGGTCTTGCTGCGCGAACATGCGCCGCTTCTGCATCAGCGCGTACGAGACGGGCGTGTTCCCGCTCGCGTCCTTGAGGTCGAGCACGTTCGACTCCCACGACTCGGCGCCGCTGCGCGGATCCCTCCTCCGGCCCGTCTTGGTGTGGCGCAGCAGCATCTCGACGAGCCCGAGCGACGAGCACGTCTTCGCGGCAAGGTGCATCGGCGTGCGGCCCTGCTCGTCGCAGATGTGAGCCGCCTCCGGGCACACCTCGAGCAAGAACGTCGTGACAGCCGCGCGGAAGCTGTTCTGGCTGAGCTGGTTCGAGAGCCGCCCCTCGACCAGCGTCGTCTTGGCGCGCGCGGCGAGCACCTCGAGGTCGAACGAGCACGCGCAGTGGTGCAGCGGCGTCATCTTGCGCATGCCCTCGGCGCCCTGGAACCGCACGGCGTCCTTGTTCGCTCTGTAGATGAGCTTGAAGTCCTCGAGCGAGATGTTCGCCCGCGCCGCGAGCGCGAGCATCGTGAACTGCGAGGTGTTGACCGCCTTGGCCTGCGTGGGGTCGCTGCTCAGCATGCGTGCGAGGACGTTGGAGTTCGGAGCGGCCATGCCCGTGACCTGGATCGCGTCCATGAGACGGACCATCGACGGCGGAGGGGGGGCGATCCCGAAGACCTCTGCGGGCGCCGACGACGTCATCGAGCGCGGCAGGATGCTCAAGCGCGACGGGTCCGTGAGCAGGTAGTGCCCTGGCGTGTTGCCCCACGCGTCCGCGCAGTAGATCGCGTCCACGCCGTAGCTGCGCTCGAGCAGCTCGACCATGCCAATGTCGGCGCGCGCGGCCGCCGCAATGTGCATGAGCGTGACCCCTCTCGCGCTGCACATCACCGGCCGGAAGTGGCGGAGGCAGTACCCTGCGCAGAAGCCGGCGAAGCGCCGCTCGGCGCGTCCGGGGGGCGTGCGCAAGAGGCACTCGAGGAGATGGCGCGCCTTCCCGGCGCAGAGGTAGACCATGTCCTCCGGGGACGCGGAGTCCGGCACCCAGCCCACCGGTGCCACGATCATCATTGCGTCGGCGAAGGACTTCTTGGCCTGCTCGACGCTCTGCAGTTCCATGAACGCGGGCCCGACCTCGTCTGCGAACTCGGAGACCAAGCCGCCGACGTCGGCGAGGCTGTCTTCGTAGCCGCCCACCGTCGTGCGGTCGAGCTGCCACGTCGGCAAGCCGCCTTTGAAGCACACGCCGCAGTTCACGTGCGGCGCCGTCTGCTCGCGGAAGAGGCTCCGGCTGACGACCTCGAGGGCGGCTTGCAGGTCCTTCACCATCTCCTCGACCACCTCAGTTTCGATGTCCGAGCGCTGGAAGCTCATCTCCAGCGCGAGGAGACCATCGTGGTTCCTGCGGGCGTGCATCATCGAGCGGTCGTGTACCATGAAGGAGAGCACGAGCATGACGAGTTCGCCGTCGCCGCTGTCGACGGCCGTGTGCAGCAGAGAGTCCTGCTCGTCGTCGAGGCGCAGCACCATGTGCGGAGAGGCCAAGAGCACGCACTCCAGGGCCGCCTTGCTGGGCCTGCCGCCCTCGAAGAGAAGCCGCGCCGTCGAGCCGATCTTGTCCTCCTCGCCCTTCTTGCCGACCAAGAGGACCTTCCTCTTCTCGATCATCGTCGACAGCACGTGTGCGCTCTTCCACCAAACGGCCGCGAGCTGCATCGAGGTGTTGGGCCGGTTGGCGTAGGCGGCCTCCGGCTTCGCCTTGAAGAGGCACGCGAAGAGGTCGGCCTCTTGCACATGCTTGATCACGAGGTCGAGCGGACGCAGGCCGTTGACGTCGCAGACCATGAGCCACCTCGGCTCGTGCTCGAGCAGGAGCTGCACGACCCCGACTCCGCACTGTGTCCAGAGCGCAGTGTGCAGGGGGGTGTTAGTGCCGGCCGAAACCCCAACCGCTGCAAAGATGGAGGGCGCGATGTGCGCCAGAATCTCCAGCGTGCATGGGTCGTCGCGGAAGAGGCTGACGTGTTGCCAGAACTTGATGTTCATCCACAGCGGGGCCGAGACCAGATGCTCTCCGCGCCCGAGGTCGACGCTGCGATGCTCGATCGCTGTGATGCCGAAGAGGGAGACCAACTTGCTCTCGACCTCCTCGATGCGCGTGGGGTCATTGGCCACCCCCTGCAGAATGAGGCGATATAACTCTGTGATGCCGTCCCGGTCGCGCGAGTCGTACATCTGCTCCGGCAGCACTTCCACCGGGAACTGCGGCCCGAGCGTCGCATGCGGCCCATACCCCACGCTCGGGTCGTAGTCGGGAAGGTATGGCGGAGACTTGCAGACGATCCTCTGCCTGCACTGGGACCCGTGCTGCATCTGAGACGGATTCGTGTTTGTTTGCTCTGGAGTGTGGTGGATATTTAAAAGTATTCAAGTTTGTGGGCTAATATTGCCAGTGTGCGCTAATATTGCCAGTGTGGGCTAATGTTGCCAGTGTGCGCCAATGTTGCCAGTGTGCGCTAATGTTGCCAGTGTGCGCCAATGTTGCCAGTGTGCGCTAATGTTGCCAGTGTGCGCTAATGTTGCCATCACCAGCTAATGTTGCCACTCATCGACTCTGTTTGTAACTGCCCTAAAGTCTTCGAAAACAGGGCATTTCAAACGGAACACAATTCTATTTTATACAGAACGTGTTCTCTTGGTGTTCCTAAAGTTCGCTCCAACCTAAACGCCTCCGGCTGTGTGTAAGTTTACCCCCCCCCCCCCCCCCCCCCCCCCCCCCCC
>ENA-ORXF01000838-ORXF01000838.1-marine-metagenome-genome-assembly--contig:-NODE-838-length-20934-cov-17.487798_pt1 | contig 20934 bp, 19 predicted proteins | sample MGYA00237864_ERZ511476 | MGnify/ENA primary metagenome ERZ511476 (study PRJEB26306, sample SAMN06343908) | marine metagenome | isolation source: coastal waters | place: Atlantic Ocean: West Antarctic...
AAGAATTATCATTATTTTTTTTAAATACTTTTATATAAAATTTTCTAGGAGAAGCAACAAATATTAACTCTTTATTAAAATCATAATTAATTCCATTAGCAAATGGTATTCCGCTTGCAACTTCTTTGAATTTCAATCCGTCAAAATAAACAACATTTGAAATAGGTAGCCCTAAATAATCTTCAGCTAAACGTAATATTCCATCTTTATATTTGTGATCGTTTGTGAAATACAAACTATTTTCATTAATTAAAACAACATCGTTTGGACTTGAAATCATTGGATTGTCAAGTGTCTTTACATGATTAAGTTTCATTCCAATTAATTTGAAAATCTCAATATATTCATTCTCCATAGTATGATTTACGGCGGCTATAATAGTAATACTGTCTTTTTTAAAAATAGAAATGCCGTGAGGAGCAAATGGTTTTTTAAAACCTTTTGTTAGAAGTATAGGTTCTGAATCAATTTCTTTAAGATTAATATAATATAACCCTCCAGTTTCTTGTTTTTTTGCAGGGAAAGATTTTCTATTTGTAGATGATACGATAGCAAAACTATCAATATGATTAATTGTAATGTCTTCTGCTCCAACAATATTTATTTTTTTGAATATTTCACCTTCAAATTTATTTTCAATTATCCTAAAATAGCCAGTGCTCCAAAAAATATTAATAATAAATAATGTAATTGTAATTGCGATTATAATAGAAATTTTTTTCATTTTATCTTTTGAATTTTTCATAAAACTCATCTACTGTGATTAGATTAAGCATTGATTTTCTATCTGATTCTTAGTTGGATCGGTTTATTTGCTTGTTTAGCTTTTGTAGTCATAAAAAATCTAAGTATTTCATCAAACTTTCAGGACAACGGACTGGTTTTTTTGTTTTTTTATTTATAAATGCTAAAATTGAATTTCCTTTACAGATTAAATCTTCGTCTTGATTTTTTATTTCATAATTAAATTCAATTTTTGCGGTAGGTTTTTTTTCGATAAAAGTATCCACTGTTAAAACGTCATCATAAAGTGCAGATTTAATGAAATCAAACTTTAATGAAATGACTGGAAGCAAAATTCCGTTTTCTTCCATTTTTTTATAGGTAAGTCCCAGTGAACGAAGCCATTCGGTTCTTCCGATTTCAAAAAACTGTGCATAATTTCCGTGATAAACTACACCCATTTGATCTGTTTCAGCGTATCGAACTCTTATTTTTGTGGTATTTTTATTCAAAAAAAAAGGAATTTTAATTAGAGAAGGAGTGTACGTAAAAAAAAGTTAATAATCAATAGCAAAATCATTTTTTTATACTGAATTTTATTCACACTTTTGTAAGGCTTTAAGGAGAGCAATATTATTCCTGTTCAAACGACTAATAAATTTTAAATACTACAATCAATAATGACTTTAACTGCTGAATCAGTTTGGACTGAATGTTTATCTTTTATCAAAGATAATATAAAGTCTCAAGCGTATAAAACTTGGTTTGAACCGATTAAGCCAGTTAAAATATCAGGAGAAGCATTAACGATACAGGTGCCGAGTAAATTTTTCTACGAATGGTTAGAAGAACACTACATTAAATTGTTACGTGTAGCTCTTGTTAGACAATTAGGGAATGATGCGAAATTGATATATGACGTTCGTATGGAAAATACGTACAGTAGTAATAGACCTCAAATTGTAAAAATCCCAAGTTCTAATAGAGATCCGTTAAAGCCTCAAAAGGTCACGATGCCTTTAGACTCTAGTAAAAGAGAGTTAAGAAATCCTTTTATAATTCCAGGATTACAAAAAGTAAAGATTGAATCTCAATTGAATCCTAATTACAATTTCAATAATTTTGTCGAAGGAGATTCTAACAGATTAGCTCGTTCAGCTGGAATGGCAGTTGCAAATAAACCAGGGGGTACTTCTTTCAACCCTTTATTGATCTATGGAGGAGTTGGGTTAGGAAAAACTCATTTAGCTCATGCGATAGGTGTAGATATAAAAGATAAATATCCAGATAAAACTGTTTTATATATTTCATCAGAGAAATTCACACAACAATTTATAGACTCTGTCAAATCGAACACAAGAAATGATTTTATTCATTTTTATCAAATGATAGACGTTCTGCTGATTGATGATGTTCAGTTTTTATCAGGGAAAGTTGGAACACAAGATGTTTTTTTCCATATATTTAATCATTTACATCAGAATGGTAAGCAAGTAATTTTAACATCAGATAAAGCGCCTGTAGATATGCAAGACATAGAACAGCGACTGTTATCCCGATTTAAATGGGGTTTATCTGCTGAACTTCAAGCACCTGATTTTGAAACTAGAGTTTCTATTTTACAAAATAAACTTTTTAGAGATGGTGTTGAAATGCCAGAAGAAATTGTTGAATATATTGCTAAGAATATAAAATCAAATGTTAGAGAATTAGAAGGTGTAATTATTTCTATGATTGCTCAAGCTTCTTTTAATAGGAGAGAGTTTTCAATAGAATTAGCAAAGCAAATTGTAGATAAATTTGTAAAAAATACGAAGAAAGAGGTGTCTATAGATTACATTCAAAAAGAAGTATCTAAATATTTTGATATGGATGTAGCAACTCTCCAATCTAAAACTCGTAAACGTCATATTGTTCAGGCAAGGCAGTTAGCAATGTTTTTTGCGAAAAGATTAACTAAAACCTCACTGGCTAGCATAGGCAACCAAATTGGTCAAAGAGATCATGCTACGGTTCTCCATGCATGTAAAACGGTTGATAACCTTACAGAGACAGATAAGCAATTTAAGAAATATGTTGACGATTTAACAAAGAAATTGACTTTCTAAATCTTACTTATGAAAAAAATACTCATGGTATGTTTGGGAAACATTTGTCGTTCCCCATTAGCTAAAGGTATTTTACAATCCAAATTAAATTCAAATATTGCTATTATTGATTCTGCGGGAACTGCAGCCTATCATACAGGTAATTTGCCAGATATACGTTCTATAAAAGTGGCTTCAAAAAATCTCATAGACATATCAAATCAAAGAGCAAGAAAATTTATCATCAAGGATTTTGATAATTTTGATGTTATTTTCGTAATGGACGAAGAGAATTATATAAATATTAGATCCTTATCTAGAAATCAATCGGACCTCTCTAAAGTCAAAATGATTTTAAATGAAATCAATCCAAATTTAAATGAAAGCGTCCCTGACCCATATTATGGAGGAGATCAAGGATTTGAAAATGTATTTAAAATATTAGATGAGGCTTGTACTATAATTGCACAAAAATTATAAAATGACTGGAAAATTATATTTAATTCCAACAACTTTAGGAGATACAGAGCCCTTAGAGGTAATGCCTTTATCAGTAAAAAAAGTTATTGAGCAAGTAGATTATTTTATTGTTGAAAATGAAAAATCAGCAAGAAAGTTTATTAAGAAAATCGCACCTAAAAAACCACAACCATCTTTAAACTTAATGTCTTTAGACAAATACGCAGATGAAATGGAGACTAGAGCTTATTTAGACGTCTGTAATGATGGAATTAATGTTGGGTTGATATCAGAGGCAGGAGTTCCTGCGGTAGCAGACCCTGGCGCTTCTATAGTGAAATTAGCTCATGAAAAAGGAATTCAAGTAATTCCTTTAGTAGGCCCGTCATCGATATTAATGGCTATGATGAGTTCTGGTATGAATGGTCAAAACTTTTCGTTCAATGGTTATTTACCTATAGATAAAGGAGAAAGAAAAAAAGCAATAAAAGATTTAGAAAAACTCTCAAGAGATAAGAATCAGTCGCAAATTTTTATAGAAACACCTTATAGAAATGAGAAAATGTTCGCAGATTTAAAAGCAACGTTAACATCAACTACTAATTTGTGTATTGCGGCAGATATTACTTTACCATCGGAATATATAAAAACTCTTACCATAAAAGATTGGAAATATCAGCAGCCAGATTTATATAAAAAACCTGCCATTTTTATAATCCATAGTTAAATGATTTAAATTTGTGCTTTTCTGTCAGCTTTAATAGTTGAAATATTATAGCCGCTAAATTCTTTTATATAAGATTGTATTGAAGATCCATACGCATCAAAAAAACGTACTTTACCGTTACTTCGAAGATATTTTTTAACATTTCCTGCACCACCCAGATGAGCAGCAGCAATAATTCCAGATTCTGTAATTTCAATACCGTTTATAGTTTTACCAACAGATCGCTTAATATCTTTCCTTAAAATCCATTTATTTACTGCACAATAAGCAGTAAAGACCTTTTCTTGTAACTCAGGATTTTTTAAAAACTTTTTTGGGCTATAAATCTTAAACCTTTTTAGAGTATTTATTCCAAATTGGTATTTCCCCAAATATCCTAAAGTATTTATAACATTGTATTTTCCTTGTGACTCTTTAAAAGCTAATACTTCTTTAAAGCCAATAAAATTTTTTTGCAAATAAGGAAAGACTACAGAACTATTTTTAGGAAAATTAATTTCGCTAAGATTCTTGTTTTTTTTAATATCAACGAAATTGATAAATAAAAATAAAATTGAGGATAAGAAGAATAATTTTTTGATAAAATATAATTTTATGTTTAGCGCTGCAAACATAAGTACTAATATAATATTACTGATTACCAGAATGTTAAACTTTATAAAAAATACAAATTATATAACTTTAATGATATTTTACTATTAAATTCGGAGACTTTTGAGTAATTAATAGATAAATAATTAAAGAAAAGCTTCTTTAATTATTTATCTATTAATTCCCTGTTTATTAAGCCATCTATGATATTTATTAGCGTTTCTATTGTGTTGAGAAAGTGTCTTTGCGAATGAATGAAAACCTAGCTTTTCAATATTTGCACACATGTAATAATAATTATGTTTTTCTGCATTAAGAACAGCATCTATAGATGTGATATCTGGCATTGAAATTAAACTAGGTGGCAATCCTTTTCTTTGATATGTATTATAAGGTGAGTCTATTTCTAAATCTACTAATAACACTCTTTTTACAACATAATTTTGGCCTTTTTTTTGCTTTATAGAATATATTATTGTTGGATCTGCTTGTAAAGGCCATTCTTTTTTGAGTCTATTTAAATATAAACCAGCAACAATTGGTCTTTCAGACTTTTTAACAGTCTCTTTTTGAACTATAGACGCCAATGTGATTACTTCATTTTTTGTCAGATTTATTTTTTTTGCTTTTAATAATCTACTCTTATTCCAGAATTGATTGAATTCGCCTAACATTTTATTTCTAAAACCCTCTGCAGAAGTATTCCAGTATAGCTCATAAGTATTGGGAATAAAAATTCCTAAAACTGATTTTTCATTTAAATTATTTTTTTTAAGAAATGCTAAATCTTTAAAAGCATCTAATAATTGTTTAGGATCTGATTCAATTTGTTCTGAAATTCTATCTGCAAGTTTCTCTAATGTGTCCTGGTTATTAAATGAGACCTTTACTGGAGTTTGATTTCCGCTTCTTAACAAGTTTATAAGGTCATTATTAGACATTCCTTTTTCTAAAAGATATCTTCCAGCCTTTGGGTCACTATATTTTTTTTGAGTAGCAACCCAATAAAAAGAATTTTTGTTTTCTAAAAAAGGAGCTATTTTTTTTGTTAAATCTAATAGGCTATCTTTTGTTTCAATATATAATTCTCCTGTTTTCTTTATATTATTAGAAAATATTCTACTGTATAAAAAGTAGCTAACAAACCCGCATAAAATAAAAAAACAGGCAATACTAAATAAAATTATTTTTTTAGTCATTAATTAATTGAAATAAAATTTCATTTTTAAATTTTCCGTTAGAAAATATCCAATCTTTTTTCTCACCAATTTTTTTAAAATCATGTTTTGTAAATAAAGATAAACTCTTAGTATTATCAGTAGTAACATTAACATATAATTGATGTAAATCTAAAATATTAAAAGCGTAATCAGTAATCATGTTTAATGCGATTGATGCAAAACCTTTACTCTGAAAATCTGGATGAATTAAAATTCCAATTCCTGCTCTTTTATGCTGAGGATTAAAATCAAATAAATCTATCAGACCTAATTGTTGTTTAGTAGATTTCTCTTCAATTAAAAGTCGTAATTGTTTTGCTTCAAAAATATCTAAATGTGAATTTTCTATATATTGTTTTAAAACATATTTAGAAAGAGGACTTTTAGTGTGACTAATTTCCCAGTGAGATTCATTATTTTCTATATCGTATAGAAATTCTAAATCTTCTGGTTCTAAAGCTCTTAAATTAATATTTTTTCTTTTAAGTGTTTTCATTAAATTGAAATGAGTCCTTTAAAAACAAAAGTGGCTGGTCCTTTTAAAAATATATTGCTATAATATCCTTCATTTTCATTAAAAGAAACTAGTAATTCACCACCAGTAGAGTTTAAAGAGATTAAATTATTTAATGTTTTTTTAGTTTTATGCATTGCTATAGCAACTGCAGTTACACCAGTACCACAGGCTAGAGTTTCATTTTCAACTCCTTTCTCATAGGTACGTACATTAAAAGTATTATTATTTATTTGTTCAACAAAATTCACGTTACTTCCTGGCTCAGGGTATGAATCCCTGATTTTACTTCCATTTTGAAGTACAGGATATGTTTTTAAATCATCAACTAATTCAACATGATGTTGAGTACCTGTATATGTGTAAACAGCATTTTCTTTTATATCGACCTCTTTTACATCTATCATTTTTAAACTAATAATATCATTTTTAATGTTCGCATAATGCGGGCCATCAAAAGCAGTAAAATTTGTTTCTAGGTCGATTATTTTTAGGTATTTAGCAAACGCAACAGCACATCTTGCTCCGTTTCCACAAAAAGTTTCACTACTATCGGGATTCATATAGATCATTTTAAAATCTAAATGTATATCGTTTTCGATTAAGATAACTCCGTCTGCACCAATACCAAAGTTTCTATCACAAATTTTTAAAATTGCATTAGTATCCTCTTTTGGAAATATTTTTGTTCTGTTATCAATCATAACAAAATCATTTCCAGTCCCTTGATATTTATAAAAAGTGATATTCATGATCACAAATATAACAATTTCAATAGGATTATAATAGTTATTAAAAAGGGTTTGTATTCAATTTTTTCTGATTTTATTAATCAAAAAATAACAATGAAACTTTAAACATCCAAATAAAATAATTTAACAATAATAATCAATTTTTAGTCTTGCTATTAATTTTTACGAAATCGATTTCGTAATTTAAAAAAAAGAGATACTTTTGCGGATAAATTTGATAATAACACTAATTAATTAAAATAATGAATTACGAAAAAGAACTTTTATCTCAAGCTCAAAATAGAAAGGCTACGGTTGAATTTATTAACATTATAAATTGTTTGTGGTACGATAGAGCAATAGAATTAGTTTTATTTAGAAATCCACTTATAGATAAAAGAGCAGGTGAAGTTTTAAATTTAATTAACTACGCAAAAGAATTTGTTAGTAAGCCAATTACGATAATTGATGCTTTAGATATTGCAAAAGCAATTCAACAATTAGATTTACCAGCCTCAAAGTTAGATATAGGTAAATTAGCATATGAATTTTACTTAAATTCTAAAAAAGATAAAGTTACTTTTGTTAAGCATCAATTACAGGGTGTAGAAAAGGTTGATATTATAAAACCAAAAGATGTTGTTTTATATGGTTTTGGTAGAATTGGTCGTTTACTAGCTCGAGAATTAATGTCAAAAATGGGAAAAGGCTCTCAACTAAGATTAAGAGCTGTTGTAACTCGAGGTGAAATAAACCAAACAGTTTTAGAAAAGAGAGCCTCTTTATTAAGTATCGATTCTATTCATGGAGACTTTTTAGGAACCGTCAAAACTGATATAGAGAATAAAGCATTAATAATTAATGGAACGACTGTTTGTATGATTTCGGCAGATCAACCCGAAGAGATAGATTATACAAAATATGGTATTGAAGATGCTTTAATTATTGATAATACAGGAGCATTTAGGAATAAGAAAGATTTAAGTAGGCTCTTAGTTTCGAATGGAGCTAATAAAGTTCTTCTTACGGCTCCGGGAAAAGGAATTCCGAATATTGTTCACGGAGTAAATCATTTAGATTACAATCCAGATAAAGTTGATATTTTTTCAGCTGCTTCCTGTACAACAAATGCTATAACTCCAATTTTAAAAGCTATAGAAGAGAATTTAGGAATAAAGAAAGGTCATATAGAAACTATTCATGCGTATACTAATGACCAAAATTTGGTAGATAATATGCATAGTAAATATCGAAGAGGAAGAGCTGCAGCTTTAAATATGGTAATTACAGAAACAGGAGCTGGTAAAGCTATTTCAAAAGTATTACCTTCTTTAGAAAATAAACTAACATCAAATGCAATACGTGTTCCAGTCCCAAATGGTTCTTTAGCCATTTTAAGTTTGCAATTAAAAACTGAGGTATCTACAGAGAGTTTAAACGCAATTATTAAACAATATGCTTTAGAAGGAGAGTTAGTTGAGCAGATAAAGTATTCCTTAGACAACGAATTAGTTTCTTCTGATATCATAGGTTCGACAGCACCTTCAATTTTTGACAGTAAGGCTACTATTACAGATAATGAGACAATAGTTATTTATGTTTGGTACGACAATGAATACGGATACTCACACCAAGTAATACGTTTAGCAAAACATATTGCAAAAGTTAGACGTTATACGTATTATTAATTTTTAGACATATTAATAAACTAAATCTTTAAAATTTTCTAAGAATCCTCTAAATTAATTATAAAGTTTCATTTTGTTTTCTTTATTTTTATCAAAAATAAATTTATAGTAACAAACTATAATTCTTAATGAGCTCACAACAAAAAATAGAACAACTTCGTGAAGAATTGCATCAATATAATCATAATTATTATGTGCTAGATAATGCAATAATTTCTGATTATGATTTTGATATAAAATTAAAAGAGTTAGAGAAATTAGAGGAAGAAAACCCACAATTTTTTGATACAAATTCTCCATCACAAAGAGTAGGAGGAGGAATTACTAAAAATTTTGAAACGATTATTCATAAAAACAGAATGTACTCCTTAGATAATTCTTATTCTAGAGAAGATATTCAGGATTGGGAAAAAAGAGTTCAAAAATTTTTAGGAACTGACGATATTGAATTCACCTGTGAATTAAAGTATGATGGGGCATCGATAAATTTAACATTTGAAAACGGACAGTTTGTAAAAGCTGTTACCCGTGGAGATGGTTTTCAAGGTGATAATGTAACAACTAATATTAAAACAATTCGTTCTATTCCGCTGAAGCTAAAGAGAGACTTCGTTAAAAATTTTGAAATACGAGGAGAAATCGTTTTACCATTAAAGGGATTTTTAAAAATGAATAAAGAACGTTTTGAGAATGGTGAAGAAGAATATAAAAATCCAAGAAATACAGCAAGTGGTAGTTTAAAATTACAAGATAGTACGGAGGTATCTAAACGTCCTTTAGATTGCTTTTTGTATCAAGTTATTACAGAAGAAAGAAAATATAAAACACATTTTGAGAGTTTAGAAAATGCTAGAGAAGTTGGTTTTAAAGTTCCAGAAACTATCGCTCTTAAAAAATCAATAAATGACGTTTTTGAGTTTATAAATTTTTGGGATTCAGAGCGTCATAATTTACCTTATGAGACTGATGGAATCGTAATTAAAGTGAATAATTTACAGCAACAAGAAGAGTTAGGATATACTGCAAAAGCTCCAAGATGGGCAATTGCTTATAAGTTTAAAGCGGAGCAAGTTTCAACTGTTCTAAATGAAATCAAGTATCAAGTAGGTAGAACTGGAGCAATAACACCCGTAGCAAATTTAGAACCAGTTCAATTAGCAGGGACTACTGTAAAACGTGCATCTTTACATAATGCAGATCAAATAGAGAAATTAGATATTAGAATAAATGATTTTGTCTTTGTTGAAAAAGGTGGGGAGATTATTCCCAAAATTATAGCTGTCGATTTTACTAAACGGCCAATGTATTCTGAACCAACAGTGTATATTAAGAACTGCCCTGAGTGTAATTCAGAATTAATTAGAACAAAAGGTGACGCAAAACATTATTGTCCAAACGAATTTGGATGTGCTCCACAAATAACAGGAAGAATTCAGCATTTTATTTCAAGAAAAGCTATGGATATTGATGGGTTAGGAGGTGAAACAATAGATTTATTAAGAAAAGAAAATTTGATTTCAAATTATGCAGATTTATATGATTTAACTGTAGCTCAGGTGATCCCATTAGAAAGAATGGCAGAAAAATCTGCACAGAATATGATCTCTGGAATAAAAAAATCAAAAGAAATTCCATTTGAAAAAGTTTTGTTTGCACTCGGAATTCGATTTGTAGGAGAAACAGTAGCAAAGAAATTAGTGAAGCACTTTAAATCAATAGATAATCTAATGGTAGCTAGTTTTGATACACTAGTTTCAGTTGACGAAATTGGAGATAGAATAGCACAGAGTATTATCGATTTCTCTAACAATTTAAGTAATATTCAATTAATTAATCGTTTAAAATTAAATGGTGTTAAATTAGAAGTGTCATCAGAGAGTTTAAAAAATCAAACAGATAAGTTACAAGGGGAAGTCTTTGTAGTTTCAGGAATTTTTTATCAATTATCTAGAACTGAATTGAAGAAAGCTATCGAGGATAACGGAGGTAAAGTGAGTTCTTCAATTTCTAAAAAAACAAATTATGTAGTAGCAGGTGATAACATGGGGCCAAGTAAATTAGAAAAGGCAAATGATCTAGGCGTTACATTAATCTCTGAACAAGATTTTTTAGAAATGATTTCAGAATAAATTTATATTAAAATAGTAGATCCTTTTGCTATTTTTTTATTGGATTCATCAAAGTAGAAATCTATTCGACCTAAATTAATACCATATGCGCCTACTTGATTTACCAATATATTTTTGTCAGCACTATTTTTTACAATCGTTGGTTTGGGTAAAAACGTATGTGTATGACCGCCTATAATTAAATCAATATCTTTTGTGACCTTAGCTAAATTTAAATCAGATATTTTATTGGGATTATTTTTATAAAAATAACCGAGATGAGATAGGCAAATCACTAAGTCACATTTTTCCTCTTTTTTAAGAATTCTACTCATGTCTTGTGCTATTTCTATTGGATCTATATACTTAGTTTCCTTATACATCTTAGGGTCTACCAAGGCCTCTAATTCAATACCTAACCCGAAAACACCTATTTTTACACCATCCTTAATAATAACTTTATAAGGCTTTACATGCGTATCTAAAATCGTATTTTTAAAATTATAGTTAGCAGAAACAAAATCAAATTTAGCATTTGGTAATTGTTTAAATAAACCATTAATAGAGTTGTCAAAATCATGATTACCAATAGTGGCTAAGTCATATTTTAGCATGCTCATTAATTTAAATTCTATTTCACCACCAAAATAATTAAAGTAAGGTGTGCCTTGAAAAATATCACCAGCATCTAATAGTAAGGTATTTGGGTTTTCTTCACGAATTCTTTCAATCAAATTTGCTCTTCTGGCTACTCCTCCCTTGTTTGGATACCTGGAGTGAGAAGATTCAAATGATTCAATCCTACTATGAGTGTCATTAGTATGTAAAATAGTAATATGTTTTTGTTTCTTTTTAAAACTAGACAAAGTCAATCCTCCAACTGAAGTTAAAATAGCAGCTGCAGATGTTTGTTGTAAAAACTTTCTTCTATCCATCTTAGTCCAATTTTATACGATTATCTATTTGAGCTTTTAATGTATCTAAACTTTTAAATTCATCTTGAATTGCGTGACGCATTTTATAATCCGTTTTAAAAAGTGAAATTGGATTCTTAAAGAAATTCATCTTATCCCCTCCACTTTGTAAATAATCAGAAGTTAATACAAAGTAATTTCTTTCAGAATTAAATTCCTGATCATTTACTCTTAACTCATAAGAATCATCTTTATTTATTATTAGTTTGATACTTTTAGATAGAGGATGTGCTTTTTTGTTTTTTATGAAATAGGATATTAATTGTTTTATTTTTTCTCCAGACATTTCTAATATAACCAAGCTATTTTCGAATGGCATTAATTCAAAAGAATTTTTATTTGTCACTTCACCTTTAGATATTCCCGCTCTAATCCCTCCATAATTGAACATAGAAAAATCTATATTTTTATTTGTTTTTTTATTGAAAATTAAATTGGCTCTTCTAAGACATAAATCTGCTAATAAATTACCTAAGGAACTTTGCATCTCTCCATCATAACGGTTAATATCTTTTGGAGCATAAGAAATTATAGTATTAATTTCTTTAATCATTTTATTTTTATAGGGCTTAATTATCTGACTATACTTAAGACTTTTATTTATAGAACTGTCAATTTCAATTGTTTTCGCTGTTATTTTAACTAATGACAATGTTTTTTTTTCACAGCCAAGGAAAACAAAAAATAGACAAATGATAAGTAGTGACTTTTTCATATCTTTATTAACCCTTTTTAATTAAATTTGCTACAGCTAATTTAAGCTTTTATCAATTATCGGCTATGATTTTTTCTAAAATTAAAGAACATTTTTTAAAAAAAAATATTCAGCAAGTGTCAAAAACTAGCAAAATTGTTGTTGCCAATAGTGAAATTAAAAGGATTGGTGTTTTAACAACAAATGAGTTGAATGATTTATATGATTTTTCTAGTATAGTTAAGACTAAATTTTCAAAATATAAAAATGTAAATTTATATAGCTTTAAGAATTTTAATAAAAAAGATGTAAAAACCTTTAATTTTTTTACACATAAAGATTTTGATTGGAGAGGAGAAATAAAAGACCCTAGTTTAATTAGTTTTGTGAATGAACAATTTGATTTGTTAATTTGTTATTTTGATACTAATAATATTTTTTTAGAAAGTATAGCCCAACTTTCACAAGCTAATTTTAAAATTGGCTTTTCTAATGTAAATCAATCAGTATTTGATCTAGAGATTTCAGAAAACCTAAAAAGCTTTAAAAATGTTGAAAATTTTAATTCAGAGCTCCTAAAATATCTTCATATTTTAGAAAGTAAAGATTTGTAACGATTAAAGAAACTATATTTTTATAGTAAATAATAAAAAGAAAGAAAATGCAAAAATTTATAGGAACAGGAGTTGCTCTTGTAACTCCGTTTAAGGAGAATAATAGTATTGATTTTGACGCCCTTACTAATTTGGTGGAATTTAATATAAATAATGGGACAGATTACTTAGTTATTAATGGGACAACCGGAGAGAGTTCAACCATTACTAATCAGGAAAAGTTAAAAGTAATAGATATAATTGCCAAAACTAATAAAGGTAGATTGCCACTTGTATTAGGTGTTGGTGGTAACAATACTGCAAATGTAGTGAATGAATTAAAAACAAGAGATTTTACTAATATTGATGCAATTTTATCAGTTGTTCCATATTATAGTAAGCCCACTCAAGAGGGTTTTTATGAGCATTTTAAATTAATTTCAGAAGCTTCTCCAGTAGATATTATTTTATATAATGTTCCCGGTAGAACTGCCAAAAACATGTCTGTTGAGACGATATTGCGTCTGGCTAAAGAGTGCAAAAATATCATAGCAATTAAAGAAGCAGGGAATAATACTCAACAATATTTAGAATTAATAAAAAATAAACCAAGTGATTTTTTAATAATATCTGGGGATGATGATTTGGCATTGGCAATAACATTAGCAGGTGGAGCGGGTGTGATTTCTGTCATTGGTCAGGCATTTCCAAAAGAGTTTTCTAAAATGATTAAGTTGGGATTAGAGGGTAAAAATAAAGAAGCTTACCAATTACATTTTAAATTAATGGATGTGGTAAATTATATTTTTGAAGAAAATAATCCAGCAGGGATAAAAACGGTACTTCAAGAATTAAATATTACCTCAAATTCAGTACGTTTGCCATTAGTAAAAACGAGTAATGAACTTGAATTAAAAATTGCTCAGTTTGTTAGTCTTTTTAATAGTTAAGATTAACAAATTTTTAGTATGATTAATACTTTTTTTCAATCTTTTTTATGCGATATTGCAGTACATAGTTAAGAGTGTTAGAAATCGCTTTAATAATCCATATTTAATTAGTAATTTTGCCCGATGCAAAAATTTAAAAATTTAGCTTATTTATTGGTACTTTGTATAATGTTATTCTCCTGTGGGGAATATCAAAAAGTATTAAATAAAGGTTCTGAAGATGAACAGTATAAAATGGCTGTAAAATTATATGAATCTCAAAAATATACAAAGGCGCTTCGTTTATTTGAAAAAATAACTCCTTACTATCGCGGGAAGCCTCAAATGGAGAGAATACAGTTCATGGTGGCTCAGTCAAATTTTAATGAAAAAATATATACAACAGCTGGATATTATTTTGATCGTTTTGCTAAAAATTATCCAAATAGTTCAAAAAAAGAGGAGTCTGCTTTTTTATCAGCATACAGCTATAAGTTAGCTTCACCTATTTATAGTTTAGATCCAACAGATACAAACAAAGCTTTGGAGGCATTTCAGGATTTTATAAATGAATACCCTGACTCTAAAAAACTTCCAGAAGCGAATAAGCATTATGCAGAATTAAGGATTAAGTTACAAAAAAAATCTTTTGAAATAGCAAAAACATATTATAGAACTGCAGATTATGATTTAAGAAATTATAAAGCTGCAATTCAAGCTTTTGATAATTTGTTATCAGACTATTTAGGTTCAGAATTTAAAGAAGAAGCACTTTACTACAGGTTAAAAGCGGCACATGATTTTGTGCTAAAAAGTTTTGATAGAAGAAAACTAGATAGAATAAAAGATGCAATTGATGCACATGGGAAATTGATTAGAAGTTTTCCAGAATCTAAATATATGGATGATTCTAATCTAATGTTAGCTACTTTACAAAAAGAGCAAACAAGGGTTGAAGCTTTAGTAAAAGAAGGAATAATAAAAATTTTATAAAAAAGTAAATAACAATCATGGATTATAAAGAAACAAAAGCGGCTTTAAGTACTGTTACTTATGACAAAAATGAAATCGAGGGACAGACAGAAAACATTTACGAAGCGATTTCAATTATAGCTAAACGAGCTAATCAAATTAACAATGATTTAAAGACTGAGTTAGTTGATAAATTAGATGAGTTTGCTACTTATAATGATAGTTTAGAAGAGGTTTTTGAGAATAAAGAACAAATAGAAGTTTCTAAATTTTACGAAAGACTGCCAAAGCCTACAGCTATAGCAGTTGAGGAATGGTTAAACGAGAAAGTATACCATAGAACACCAGAAAAAGAATAATATGTCTGTTCTAAGTGGAAAGAAGATTCTATTAGGTATAACTGCGGGTATCGCAGCCTATAAAACAGCCAGCTTAGTTCGTTTGTTTATAAAACTAGGTGCTGAGGTGCAGGTTATTATGACGCCTAAGTCTAAAGATTTTATAACACCTCTGACACTTTCCACACTCTCTAAGAATCCAGTTCATTCTACTTTTTATGATAAAGATGAGGAAAATGAGTTATGGAATAATCATGTAGATTTAGGTTTATGGGCAGACCTTATACTTATAGCACCCGCTACATGTAATACACTCTCTAAAATGTGTAACGGTGTTTGTGATAACTTACTGTTAGCGACCTATTTATCCGCAAAATGTCCTGTTTATTTTGCACCTGCAATGGATCTAGATATGTACATCCATCCATCTACAGTAAATAGTTTAGAAAAATTACAAAGTTTTGGAAATATAATGATTCCTGTAACTTCTGGTGAATTAGCCAGTGGTTTAGTTGGAGAGGGAAGGATGGCTGAACCAGAGGATATTGTGTCATTTATAGAAAAAGATATTTTAAATAAATTACCATTAAAAGGAAAAAAACTTTTATTAACTGCTGGACCAACTTATGAAGCAATAGATCCAGTTCGATTTATTGGAAATCACTCTTCAGGGAAGATGGGATTCGCAATAGCTAAAGCAGCTGCAAATCTTGGAGCAGAAGTTATTTTGATTTCTGGGCCAACTAATCAGATAGTAAATCACTCTTTTATAAAAAGAATAGATGTTCAATCAGGTGAACAAATGTATACAGAAGCGCATAAATACTTTAGCACTAGTGATATCGCTATACTCTCTGCTGCGGTTGCAGATTATAAACCAAAAAATGTAGCAACCCAAAAAATTAAAAAGAATGACGCTACTATAGAAATAGAGTTAGAAAAGACAAAGGATATATTAGCTTCATTAGGATTAATTAAAGACCATCAGTTTTTAGTTGGGTTTGCTTTAGAAACAAATAATGAAATAGAAAACGCTACATCTAAATTGCATAGAAAAAATTTAGATATGATTGTTTTGAACTCTTTACAAGATAAAGGGGCTGGTTTTGCTACAAATACTAACAAAATAACTATCATCGATAAAGATTTAAACATTAAACCTTTTGATTTAAAGTCTAAAGCAGAAGTTGCTCAAGACATAATTAAAGAAATTATTATCAAATTATTTTAGTAGATTTAAACTTCGAACCAAATTTGTCTATAAATCAAATTTAGGTATAGTATTCGTTTAAAATTTTAAAAAGTAAAAAGTGCAAAATATACTTACTTTCTTCTTCTTGGTCTTTTCAATTATCAATATTAATTCACAAGAATTAAACTGTAAAGTAACCATAAATTCAGCACAAGTTCAGGGTTCGAACAGGCAGGTTTTTAAAACCCTAGAACGTTCTTTGTCAGAGTTTGTGAACCAAACCCAATGGACAAAAAAAGAAGTGAATTTAGAGGAAAGAATTAATTGTGCTATGAATATTATAGTGACCTCAAGGGATAATAATTCTTTTGAAGCGTCGATTCAAGTTCAATCTACAAGACCAATCTTTGGATCTACTTACGATTCACCAATACTGAACATAAGAGATGAAAATTTTTCTTTTACTTACAATGAATTTGATCCAATTATCTACAATAAAAATTCTTTTGACAGTAACCTTATCTCAACAATTGTATTTTATACGCATATTATTTTAGGAGCAGATGCTGATACTTTTAAAAAGTATGGAGGAGAAGTATATTTAAAAGAAGCACAAAATGTAATGCTTCAGGCACAGCAAAGTGGAATACAGTCATGGCAAAATGTTGTAGGTAAGCAAAATCGATATTTATTGATAGATAACTTTCTTTCTCCGAAATTAAAAAATTATAGAAATATTTTATATGACTATCATAGAAAAGGATTTGATACTTTTTATAAAGACGAGAAGTCAGCAAAACAGATAATAGAAAATAATTTAATTTCTTTAGAATCTATCTTCAACAAAACAGTAGGTAATTATTTAATTCGTTTGTTTCTAGATGCAAAATCTAACGAAATAGTAGGCGTATATTCCGGAGGAGTAAAAACAAATAAGTTATCTAATGTGACCAAAATACTTCGCAAAATTTCTCCTAATAATAACTCTAAATGGAGTAAGTTAGATTAGAAATAAGTATTGGGTTTTCAATAAAATTGATTAAATTTATTTTTTAAATAATTAGCCATTGCTTAGTTCAATTTCCATAAAAAATTATGCTTTAATTAATCAATTAGATATTGATTTCTCCTCAGGTCTATCTATAATTACAGGTGAAACGGGAGCAGGGAAGTCTATACTATTGGGTGCCTTGGGGTTAGTCTTAGGAAATCGAGCGGATTTATCCTCGTTAAAAGATAGCTCTAAAAAATGTGTTGTAGAAGTAAAACTAAAATTAGAGAATTATAATTTACTAACTTTTTTTGCTAAAGTAGATCTAGATTATGAGAATGATACTATTATAAGAAGAGAGATTTTACCTTCAGGAAAATCCCGTGCATTTGTAAATGATACTCCAGTTACCTTATCTATTTTAAATCAGTTAAAAGTTAAATTGATAGATGTTCATTCACAACATCAAACAAGTCAGTTGTCAGATTCTAGTTTTCAGTTTTCTATAATTGATGCTTTATCAAAAAATCAATCGAAAATCACTTCCTATAAAAGTCTTTTAAAGGAGCTGAACCTAATGAGAAAAGAGTTACTTCAGATTGAAGAAACTCAACGAGTTTCAAACCAACAATACGACTACAATCTTTATTTATTTAAGGAATTAGAAGAATCTAAATTACAAGTAGACGAACAGGAAAACTTAGAAGCTACTTTAGATAAACTCAATAATATTGAAGAGATTCAGTTACAATTATCAGATGCATTATCTATTACCATAAGCGATGATATTGGAATCCAATTTTTACTATCTTCTTTAGAAAGTAGTCTTCAAAAAGTGGCTCCTTTTTCAAAAGAATATCAAGAGTTATCTGATAGGATTACAAGTATTAAAATTGAGTTAGACGATATTGTAGGTGAGTTGGAAGCGGTAAATGAAAACTTAGAATTCAATCCAAACGAAGCAAATAAGATAAATGACAGATTACAATTAATTTATAATCTTCAAAAAAAGCATTATGTAAGTACCAACAAAGATTTATTAGGTATTCAACAAGAATTATCAGATAAATTATTGCAAAAGGAAAATGCAACAGAGTATATAATTAATACAAAAAAGGAAATTGATATTCTTTGTGAAAAAATAGATAAAATTGCAAATAATATTTTCATTGAACGAACAAAAGTTATACCGAAGCTAAAGGTATTATTAGAGGGTTTATTAGCAGAACTAGGAATGGAAAATGCACGTTTTTCAATTTTAGTATCTCATACGCAAGACTATTTTACTAATGGTAAAGATGAATTGCAGTTTTTATTCTCAGCGAATAAAGGGGGTAACTTTGGGGAACTTAAAAAAGTAGCTTCAGGAGGAGAATTATCTAGAATAATGTTATCCGTCAAAAAGATATTATCAGAAAACACTAAATTACCTACAATTATATTTGATGAAATCGATACTGGTGTTTCTGGTGAAATTTCAAATAAAATTGCTCAAATAATGCAGCAAATGAGTCAGCATATGCAGGTAATTACAATCACTCATTTACCTCAAATAGCTGCAAAGGGTTTAAACCATTACAAAGTTTTTAAAAGTGAGGTAAATGGAAAAACTACTACTAATCTAAAGCTATTGACTCCTGAGGAAAGAATAGTAGAAATTGCAGAAATGTTAAGTGGAAAAGATATTTCTATCTCTGCACTTACTCATGCCAAAGAACTATTAATGTAATCAAAGTTCAAAAGAGTAACTTCTTAGTTATTAGCTCTCTATACTATCCTGTTTTTAGAATATTATTCTAACCAAAAATCGTTATTTACAGCATTAAAATATGAATAATTTAGGGGTATTGATCTTTCATTGCTAATTGTTTAATAATTCTTTCTTTTTTTAATTATTATCATTTCAAATTATAATTTTATAATATAATAATGTATTTTGCATCTCAATTAATTCAAAATCACAATTTTATGAAAAAAATTACTTTATTTTTATTTTTCCTAACCATTTCATTTTCTATGAATGCCCAATTCACAGAAGGATTCGAAGCCGATATCCCTTCAGATTGGACAGTCATAAATGAAGGTGGTGCAAATGGATGGGTACAGAAAGCAACATCTACTGCTTCAGAAGGAGCAGCAGTAGCTAGTATCCAATATAACAGTACAGCACATGATGATTATTTAATCACACCAGCTATCGCGGTAGCCTCTGGTGTAAATGAATATATTTCATTTAAAGTAAGGTCTTCTTCAGCTTCTTTTTTAGAGGATTATGAAGTTTCACTTTCCACAACAGACGTAACTGCAGCTGCATTTACAGAAGTATTACAAGCCTCTTCGAATGCTCCAAACGCTTGGACAGATGTTTCATTTGATTTAACAGCTTACGAGGGACAAACAGTTTATGTTGCTATTAGAGCGACTGATACTGATATGTTATATTTGGAAGTTGATGCTGTATACAGTGGAGTTACTCCCGGAGCAGCTCCAGATTGTGTAACGACACCAACTCCAGAAAATGGAGCGACAGATGTAGCAATTGATTCAAGCACAGCTAGTGTTACTATTGGTTGGACTGCAGCTACTTCAGGAGAAGCAGCAACAGCTTATGAAATTTTTTGGGGTACAACCTCAGGAGATTTAACCTCTATAGGTTCTATAACTGATACAACAGTTAATATTACAAATATAAATTATGCTACAACTTATTATTGGAGCATCGTTCCAAAAAATCAAGGAGGAAGCGCAACTGATTGTGTTGAATGGAGTTTTACTTCAGCAGCTTTTGTACCACCTACCCCTGATTATTTAAATAATTTTACTGTCTTCCCAGGAACTCAGTGGTCTGAGGCTGCTGGTGCATATGGATCCCCAGCTGGTACAACAAGTGGTTGGGCACAAGATGATTATACAAATGATACTTCAAGTGCTAATGGTAAATCTGCAAAAATTAATATCTATGGAACAGCGACAGACGAATACTTAGTTACTAATGCATTTGATTTATCAGCAGGAAATGCTTATTTAAATTTTGATTTAGCATTAACAGTATGGAATGCTACAACTGCCTCTACTATGGGAGATGATGATTATTTAGCGTTATTAGTTACTACTGATGATGGAACAAATTGGGCGGAATTAGCTCGTTGGGACGTATCAAGTACTATAACAGCTGCAGGTGGACCAGTAGATGAAATATCTTTAGCAGGTTATACTAACAATACTAAATTTGCTTTTTATGCTTTTTCAGATACTACAGGTGGAGATAATGATTTATTTATGGACAATTTCCAAATAACATCAGCTTCTTTAACCGCAGTAACAGCGCCAACAGAAGCGGCACCAACACCACCGGCAAGAGAAGCTGGGGATGTTGTTTCTATATTCAGTGATGCTTACACGG
>ENA-ORXF01000845-ORXF01000845.1-marine-metagenome-genome-assembly--contig:-NODE-845-length-20904-cov-4.973160_pt1 | contig 20904 bp, 21 predicted proteins | sample MGYA00237864_ERZ511476 | MGnify/ENA primary metagenome ERZ511476 (study PRJEB26306, sample SAMN06343908) | marine metagenome | isolation source: coastal waters | place: Atlantic Ocean: West Antarctic...
ATTCCTGCTAGAGGAGGCAGCAAAAGAATACCTCGAAAAAATATTCGATTATTTAATGGCATACCAATGATTGCTTGGTCAATCAAGGCAGCTATTAAGTCAGGTTGCTTCGACAGGGTAATAGTTTCAACTGACGATAAAGAAATCGCAGAGATTGCTAGTTTATATGGAGCAGAAACCCCATTCATTAGACCTGAAAATCTCTCAGATGATTACGCCACAACATCTGAGGTGATAGTCCATGCAATCAATCACGAAAGTTCTCAAGGAAGAGATTTGGATTACGTGTGTTGCATTTATCCAACTGCTCCATTTATCAGAGCAAATAACCTTAAAAAAGGCCTAGAATCAATTCCAGAATCCTTAAGTGCCATAATTAGAGTGTCTCTTTTTTCTTCATCAAAACCTTTAATTTCTATACAAACAACCCAAAAAACATTCTTATACCCATCACTTTGAAAATTTAATTTAATTTTTTCTTCATTATAGAGTTGTTCTTCATACCACTGAAATATTTTCTTTTTTTTATCAAGTATTTCATCAATTCTCTCTAATTGAGCAACGCCCAATGCAGCCTGTAAATTTGTCATTCTATAATTGAAACCCAGCTCTTTGTGCCAATAGCGTTTATCTGGATCCATAGCATGGTCTCTTAAATACTTCAACCTTTCATATATATTTTTATCATTAGTAGTAACCATTCCACCTTCACCAGTTGTTAATACTTTATTGCCATAAAAGCTAAACGTACCTGCATGACCAAATCCACCAACCTTAATACTGTTAATTTCAGCACCATGAGCTTCTGCAGCATCTTCAATAACTATAAGGTCATGATTTTTAGCAATTTCATTTAATTCAATCATGGCGGCAGGATGTCCATAAAGATGAACAGGTATTATTGCTTTTGTATTTTTAGTTATAGATTTCTTAACTTCATCAATATTAATGCATAAGGTATCCTTATCTATATCAACTGTAACAATCTTAGCTCCCGTATATTTGACTGCATTTGCAGTGGCAATAAATGTAAGATCTGGAATTATTACTTCATCTCCAGGCCCTATTCCAAAAGATACCAATGCTAGATGCAAAGCAGTAGTTCCATTTGAGGTAGTTACTGCGTATTTTGTACCGCAATAAGTAGCAAAATTTTTTTCAAAAATATCAATACATTTTAAATATATCTCCAAACTTTCATTAAGCCCCTTCTGGGTAACTACATCAAAATTATCCAACGAGGTGTGGTACTCAGGATATTCTCCATATTTTGATCTTGTAATAGAAGATATAGGGAGGTCTACTCCAGGTGCGCAATACTGTCTTTCGTCACTACCCCTATCCAACCAAGAGTATTTAATAAAATTTGGATGATATGTTTTCAAAATATATTCACCGATTTGATCGGAAATATTATTTCCGTACCTTGATGTTACTAGTCCCCAACTCCTTTCGTCACCTACACAAGTAATGTTAAATCCTCCAATTACATTTTTTTTAAGATGTTCAATGTGTTGACTGAGGTAAACAATTGATCCAATTGTCTCCGGAATAAAAACGAATCTATATGTATAGTATGGATTATTTAGAGCTTGTGCCCACTTTGCAAGAGCGGTTGCTACAACAGGACCAGATAATTCATTATTTCCCATGGATGGGTGACATATGTAAGTAGACAAAAATACTTCTTTTTTGGTTTGCCCTTTGATAACTAAATCAGCATAGTTCAAGACGCCACTTTTTAACTCAGAATCTATGACAACGCGGTAAGAATCATTTTTAAGAGTCTGCCTTTGATCCTCAGTTATACAAAAACCCCAGCTTAAAGAATAGTACGAGGTGATGTAAGGGATAGCGTTGGGTTGAGATGGAATGGAATGAAGGTGCTGCTGTAATTCATCTAAATTTAAAGTGCGGTCTACAGGCTCAGAGTAGCTAACCACATGAAGATTATTAACTCTAAAATCAATGATTTTCTCTCCAGATGAATCTGCTATGTAGGCATCTTTAATTGTCCACTCAAGAGGTACCTGCCAATCAAAAACAGTCTCACCACTTTTAATGGAATGAATCTTTAGATCTGGAATTAATTTTTGAATATAGCCAAGGGTTTCGCGTACACCGGGACCAGTAATGCTTCTGCAAATTGGAAAAAGGTCTTCAGCCCACTTATACATGTTTGGTTCTTCAAATGGGTTGTTCATAGTATTCAAATAATAACTTTTTTTAAAGTTGCAATTACACGGTCTTGCTCTTCTATGGTTAGCGTGGGATACATTGGAATGCTCAATGCGTCTCGATGATAGCTTTCAGATTCAGGGCAATATCCTGCTTTAAAACCCATCTGCTCATAAAAGGGCTGCCTGTATACTGGTATGTAATGCAGATTCACTAAAATTCCTAGATCGATGAGCTCATCATGAATTTGAGGTTGAGTTTTTTGAATGCTATCTAGATCCAGTCTAATAATATAGAGGTGATAGCTAGACACTGTATCTGGATGCTGCCAAGGTGTTTGCAATGGTAATGCAGCAAGCTCCTGATTGTATTTATCTGCAATTTCATTTCTTTTGCGCACAATCTCAGTCAACCTTTTTATCTGACTTAACCCCAAAGACGCAGCTATATCAGTCATTCTATAGTTATAGCCTAAGCATACTTGTTGGTAATTCCAAATTTCATTGTCCGGCCTCTCACTCATCTCCTCAGGATTAGATGTAACACCATGACTGCGATGCTGGCGCATCTTGTTTGCAAGAACGGCATTATTGGTTAGGGCCATGCCGCCCTCACCAGTAGTGATAATTTTAACTGGATGAAAGCTAAACACAGTAATGTCACTGTATTTGCAGTTCCCAACCGGTAGCTCTTGATAGGTCCCTCCAATGGCATGAGATGCATCTTCAATAATTTTAAAACCATACTGCTCACTTAAATTTTTAATCTCTTGCATTTCACAAGATTGACCGCTGAGATGAACGGGCGCTAGGATTTTAGGTAACGAATTATTTTTCTCTGCTATGACTAATTTATTTTTTAACTGCTCAATACTAATATTGTAGGAATTTGGATCCATATCCACAAAATCTACACTCGCCCCGCAATAAACTGCGCAGTTAGAAGTTGCAACAAAGGTATTGGGGCAGGTCCACAAACAATCTCCAGGACCAAGGTCAAGCGCCATGCAAGCAACATGCAATGCTGATGTAGCACTGTTCACTGCTATTGCATTCTTTGCACCAGTGAATTCGCATACAACCTTCTCAAACTCAGGCACCACAGGACCCTGAGTCAGTAAATCTGATTTTAAAACATCTACAACAGCCGCAATATCTTCCGCTGTTACATCCTGCTTTCCATATTTAATTTTCATTGTTTATTTTAACCTCCATTGAATAATCTAGGGGAAGGACCGGAGCAGTATATTGCTCCATTTCAAATGCTTTATTTAAAATTAGCAAATTTTCTCTGCTCACTATTTCAACGTTCTCTCTATATTTTACAGGGGAACCTGTAAAATTTTCATAATCAATCGAAGGCAAAACACAATCCCTGGGATGATCAGTTATTACCTCAAGTGCTATCTTTGATGAACAATCTTCTAGCAATTGAGTATAAGGCTGATAATCATCGTCCTTGCCGTGATGAGGTTGAGCATAAAAATGACCGAAAGTTCTAGGCTTCGTTAGGTAATCACAGCCAACCAAGATTGCTTTTTTAAAGCCCAGCTCAATGGCCAAACCAATTCCTGCGTGCAAGCCTCCAGCTAAGTAGCTAAAGTCTGAACATAGGTCTAGGTGTTTTGAATCAGCTTGTCTTTTGCCAAAATGATGTAAGTAGTATGTTCGCTGCAATGGGCTGCCAAATATATTTGTAAAACTAGTAAAAAGATTTAAGTGAGGGAATTTTGCAATCTCTTTTTTAAAGAGCCTGCCCATAACATTGCTCTGATACTTTTGTGTGTAGGGATTTTTGAAGTAGCTATAAAAAGACAGAGGCTCAATCAATGCATAGCAACAGGTATCCAGCAGATGGAAGTCTTTATGCAAGACAAGATGGTTGATTGCAATGGTTGGATGATCTGTAAAATGCTTTAAATCCATAGCTTTTAATGAAGCGCCATTTCCAAAGATATAACAGGTCTGGTCTTTAAATTTATCTTTGAATGGAAGATTCTTTTTTAGAATGGGCTTGAGTAATGCATGCAAAAAGTTATTTTTCATCAGATAGAAGTGATACTAGAGTGTTAAAAAATTTTTGAGTATTTGCAAGCCCACCTTGCCACTTTTCTCTGGATGAAACTGACATCCGATAATATTCTCAGATTGAATGACCGCTGGAATAAAATTATCACCATACAGACACCCGGCAATTAAGCTCTTTTCATGCTCAGGTTGAGCCATAAAGGAATGCACGAAGTACAAGGCAGAGTCCTCTGTAATTCCATTTAATAAGGTTTCGTCCCAAGCAACTCCTGCATTTTCTGATCTCACGAGATTGCTCCAACCAATATGGGGAATTTTTAACTTTTGCCCATCTTTTGCCTCAGGTAAAATTGCGGTGACAGTTCCGGGAATCAAACCCAATCCATCCGATACACCAAATTCCTCACTTCGATCAAGCAGCATCTGCATGCCAAGGCATATTCCTAGAAGAGGCGTTCCTTTTACTGCAACCTCCGAAAGCAAAGAAATAAATTCTCTCTTCTCTAGCTCCTGCATGCCATCAGCAAAAGCGCCCACTCCTGGTAACACAAGCCGCTCAGCTCTCAAGATTGTTTCCGGATCTCCAGTAACGGTGACTGAAGCATTGTTATACTCAAGACCTCTTCTTACACTTAAGAGATTACCTACACCGTAATCAATCACGGTAACTGAATTACGACTCATATCGCCTAACCTCTATTCCAGCTTGCTTTGCTTCTGCCCTAATTTCATGAATTGTTGATCTGTCGTAATGCAAGATATCAGCCATTGCAATTGCATCAGCTCCACCGAGTTGAACTGCATCTCGCAGATGCTCTACGTTACCCATGCCACCGCTTGCTATCACTGGAATATTTACTGCCTGTGTAACCCTTTGAATGAGCTCACAATCAAAACCTTTTCTTGTGCCTTCTGCATCTATTGAGGTTAGTAAAATTTCTCCCGCCCCTTTTGCAACTCCTTCTTCAGCCCAATCAACAACATCTATTCCTGTTTTTTCTCTTCCAGAGTCAGTATAGACCTCCCACAAACCATCTGATTGCTTCTTTGCCTCGATTGATAAAACCATACACTGAGAACCAAACCTTCTAGAAATCTCACTAATTAACTCAGGTCTTTGAACAGCAGCAGTATTGATTGCAACTTTATCTGCTCCAGCTCTTAACAACTCTTTTACATCATCAATATTTCTAATGCCACCACCAACCGTGAGCGGAATAAAAATATTTTCTACAGTTCTAGAAACAATCTCTGGTAATTTACTTCTACCATAAAGACTTGCAACAATATCAATATATATTAATTCATCAGCTCCTTGAGTGTAGTACTTGCTTGCATATTCTTGAGGATCACCGAGCACTCTCAACCCTTCTAGGTGAACCCCTTTTATAAGGTTCGGGCCTTTAATGTCAAGTCTTGCGATTAAGCGTACTTTTTTATAATTCATTTACTCTAGTCAAGTCTCTTCTGATCATGCCAAACCGTGCTTTTTAAATTCCACTCATCTCCATCTTTTTCCCAAAGATGAGGGGATCGAAATTTATCAACTGTCTCATGAAATTGCTCTTCTGTTAGCGAGATATATTCTAAAAATTCTTTGAAATATTTTTTTGGAAATTCTTCATCAAATTTTTTAACTAGCTGAGACCCCTCTTCTCTTGTGATCTTGTTGTTTCTAATTTCCTGAGCAGCGTCATATGTAGCCCTGCCAATGCCAAACTTTACAAGAGTAGTGTAGTAATGAAACATATCAATGCGATCGTCGATGCTGCTATATTTTGAATAAGTGCCTTCAGTTCTCTCGGTATTAGATTGAAAGCCAGTATGTTCTGTTGCGTAATAATAGCATTCTTGTGGGTCCCATTTTAAATAGTAGCCAAGGTAGTGAACCTCAACATCTTTAGACTTGAGATATTCTGCGCTTGGAGGAATATAGGGAGCAAAATCATTTAAGGTAAAATCAGTTTCATCTATTATCTCTCTAATCTTTTTGCCACCCAAAACAATATCTAATGGATCGTTGATAGAGAAAAACTTTGTGTCCATTGTCGGTATATAGTTGTCATCAACGTTATTACCATATTCAGCCTGATTCTCTCCATACATGACCAACTCAACACCAAATTTTGCTGCCAAGGATGGACCAATAATTCTTTGCCCTACAATAAATGGCTGAAATGGGTGCAATAAATTTACAAATGCTTGTTGAGTTAAGTATCTGTGCAAACGACCGTTGGGCGTTAACAACATATTATCTAGACCGCCTTCATGAATCCAATTTTCAAAATTTTTCCAACCAATATCAGTGTACTTGTGAGGCGCCCATGTAACAGTCAAAGGGTTCATACCATATTTATATTTCATAATATGAGAGGTAAAAGCGCTATCTTTCCCGCCACTTCCAGGGATAATAACATCGTAGTTCCCATCGCTTCTTCTATATCTATCACAGAGATCTACTAAAGCGGCTTCTCGATCCTCCCAGTTTATAGAGTCAGCTTTAGTTTCTTGGTAATGGCAGGCATCACAAACGCCATCATTATCAAAGCCTATAGTTAATTTTTTTTCACCCTTAGTGTGCTTGAATTCAACAGTGGAACTTGGGCGCTGATTAGAAATTACACAGCGTTTACAAAAAATAACCTCTGAGGGTAATCCAAAGAATGCATCTGACATTTTATAACTCCTTAAAAAAATACATTATACGTTTTAAAAAACTCTAGAAAATAGTTTATTTGGCAATAAAAGTGGGAATCTCATCTGAAAATCTAGCTAGGCCTTGTAAATTAATCAAGATCCACAAAGAATTTCTGTTTGGGCATTTTCCAAAGCGCTTTATCGCTAAGTATTTCATAGAATTTTTCTGCGCTATTGCCATCACCAAAGATGGTTGTTTGAGCGTACTTCTTCTTATCAACATTTTGAATTGCCTGGGAGAGCTCACTTAAGTCAAAATCAGAGTTCAGAATGCTGGGTAAGGAAACTCTGTTATTTTGTCGAGTACCCAAGTTGATAGTTGGCACACCAAAGTGAGGTGCCTCTCTTACCCCAGCGCTTGAATTGCCTATCATAAAATCAGCACTCTTAAGCAGCTGTAGGAAATGTTCAAATCGCATTGAAGGGAAAACTCTAAAGTTTTTATGATCAATTATACGATCAAATGCATTAAAAATAATCTCAGATCCGTTATCGTTGTTTGGATATATAACAACATAATTTTTATTAGATTGAAGCAAAGCATCAATTAGAACTTGTATATGATTTTTTAGGTCCTCTAGCTCTGTTGTAACTGGATGAAATATAACCACTCCATAATTATCATAGTTAATCTCATATCGCTCTTTAACCTCTGTTAACGAGGGTAAGGAGTTTGAGTTCATCACATCTATGTCAGGTGATCCAATAATATGAGTGGCCTCAGATCTCTCTCCAAGCTGAAGTAGTCTCTTTTGAGCTTCACTATTTGCAACAAAATGAGTATGAGATAACTTGGTAACAGCATGACGAATGAGCTCATCTATAGTTCCTGAAACCTCTCCACCTTCTATATGCCCCGTTAAGACATTATTTAATGCGCCCACAGTTGCTCCAGCTAGAGCCTCCACTCTATCCCCATGAACAATAATCATATCTGGATTAATTTCTCGGACATAATCAGATAAGCCTAAAATAGATTTCGCCAACACATGATCCATGCTGTCTGAAACGTTCTGATTAATAAATTTATGGATGTTGGGAAAATTAGCTTTTTCTACTTCTTCGCATGTATAACCATATTTCGCAAGCATGTGCATACCTGTGACAAAGACATGTAATTCGAAATTACTATCGCTTTGAATAATCTGCATCAAAGACTTTAGCTTACCAAAGTCAGCACGGGTACCCGTAACAAAAACAATTTTTTTTGGATGCTCCATGAATTATTTCTCTAGGTGAGTTTTGCTAAGTTGTTCGCCCTTCTTAATATCTGCAAATGCAATTTTCCCTATTAAACTATCGTAATCTGCTGCTGAAAAATCCCCCTCACCAGGTCTGCGTACCCAAATATTTTGTTCACTCAACGGCTCACCTTTTTTAATATCTTTTATGGCAACTACTGAGGCAAATGCAAAGGCGATAGTTGCTTGCTCTTCTGGGACTGCATGCTTAGCTCCACCTCTTTCCTTGAAAAGAATCTTGGAGCCATGAATTAACTCAGATAATGCGGTGGGATTCATTGAGCAAACGATATCAGGGCCCGGTCTATCTAGCGAGTCTGTGAAATGTCTCTCAAGAATTGAAGCCCCTAATGCAACAGCGCCAAAACAAGCTAAGTTATCGGTTGTATGATCAGAGAGCCCAACAACTGCATCTGGAAATTCAGATTGCAATACATTCATTGCTCCTAGACGAACTAATTCTGGAGGTGTGGGATAGATATTAGTGGTATGCAGAAGCGCGTAGGGAATCTTAAATTCACGCAATATATCAACTGCGGGTCTTATTGACTCAATAGAGTTCATTCCTGTACTTAAAATAATTGGCTTACCAGATTTTGCAATATGTCTAATTAATGGATAGTTATTACATTCTCCGGAACCAATTTTATACGCAGGCACATTGAATCTCTCTAATCGCTCTGCAGCAGCTCTAGAAAATGGAGTGCTTATAAAGATACAATTTTTTGATTGAATATGCTTCATTAAAGAAAACTCTTCATCTTCATCAAGAGCACATCTAGCCATAATTTCATATATTGATACATCTGCATTGCCAGGAATAACCTGTTTAGCTTCATCAGACATCTCATCCTCTACAATATGAGTTTGATGTTTAATTATTTCAGCGCCAGCCTCAATTGCTGCGTCTGCCATTGATATAGCTACATCTAAACTACCCTCATGATTAATTCCCATCTCAGCTATTACAATTGGAGGGTGGTTATCACCAATCAATCTGTCATTAATTTTTATTTCAGGCATTTTTTGTTCTCAGTAAATTTTCTGCTCTCAGCAAGTCTTCTTGCTCATCAATATCAATACTATCATCTTCAGACATTATAAAAGGGATACTACCATTTGATGGAAAACCTTTTCTCTCAATAAACTCTTGAATCGAAAAAATATAGATTGCTCCATTTGGTATAAATACATCCTGCAGATCTTGTCTTCGAGCATTTGATAGCTTTTCATCAAAGAGGGATTCAAGTCGCCCAGACTCTGAAACAACAAATGATTTAAATGGTGACTTTCTCATATGCGTAACACTTAGTAGAGATTTTTCTTTATTTTGTAGCAACATCTTTATGGCTTGATCTATGTGATGCGAACTTCGCAATGGTGAGGTAGGTTGAAGATAAACAATAAAATGATCTTCATAAGTAATTTGTTTTGAAAGTGAAGTAATAAAATGATTGACTACCTCTATCGCAGAAGAATCATCGGAGGAAAATTCTGCTGGCCTGATCAATGTTTTAACTTTTAATGATTCAGCTAACTTTAAAACTGCTGAATCATCTGACGATACATTAATCTCTGTTAGTAGCGATGAATTCAAGGCAGCTTCAATGGTATGCTGCACTAGAGGCTTATTATTAAGACTAAGCATATTTTTATTTAATAATCCCTTGGAACCTTTTCTAGCAGGTATCAAACCTATAAAATTTAATCTAGCCTTCATATGGAGCTTTGAGTTTTATTTATTACTTCATCATACGATCCTATGCGCAAAATTTTTCCCTGATCTAATTCAATAATATGCGAACAGTTCTCGAGCGTACTTAGCCGATGAGCTACAATTATTAGAGTTAATTCTTTCCCAAGATTTCTAATAGCCTCCATCACAACTTTTTCTGTTTCGTTATCCAGCGCACTTGTAGCCTCATCAAAAACTATAATATTTGCTTTTTTATATAGCGCCCGCGCTATGCCTATGCGTTGTCTTTGACCTCCACTCAACCTCACGCCTCTCTCGCCGACAACCTCGGCATATCCGCTAGGCCTGCTCTCAATAAAATCATCGATCATTGCTTTTTTTGCAGCCTCTTTGACTTGCAGCATATTAATTTTTTCTGGCAAGACCCCAAATGCAATATTCTCAGCAATTGAAGTGTCTGCAAGGAAAATGCTTTGAGGCACATGAGCTACTGTCTGACGCCAAGACCTAATTGAGCTATCGTCAATCTTCATGTTATCAACAATTAATTCTCCATGGGTAGGCTCTAAAAGACCCATCAGGAGATCAAGAGTTGTACTTTTTCCACTACCCGTGCTTCCTATTAAACCAACTCTAGAACCTTTCTTTACCTCAAAGGAAATATTATTCAGGACCCATGGGGTACTTGCGCTATAACGAAAACTTAATTTCTTAACTGAAAATGAATCTTTGATTTCTAGTGGTGGAGACTCGTCCTCATAATAATATTGGGGGAAAGGTTGGTCAAGAAGGTCAACTACATCGTTTAGGGCTGCATGACTTCCAGCTACCACAGACCAGTTACCATATATTTGCTGCATCAGTGGCAACAATCTTTGCGCCCCCAATGCTAACATGCCTAGCAACGGAAGAGCTCCTGTGACTCCGCCTGGTCGATTAGTTAATGCTAATACGAACATCGCAATGAGTACCATACCTAATGACTCCATTGCATATCGAGGCGCCTGATTCATAAATCTATTTTCACCATTTGCTTTCATTAAAAGCAGAATAGCTTTTTTATAGATATTAGTATAAATGCGCTGAGTAGCATCGAGTATTACATCTCGAATTGCACCAAGACCTTCCTGCAAAGCCTTTACAACTTGAGTTTGTTGGGAAGCAATAGAGATGCTGTTCAATTCAAACTTCTTGCTAGTAAAAAATGCTATGCAAGCATACGCAAAACCAAAACTACAACCAGCAACAATAGTAACTAGGGGGTCAACTATGAGCATAGTTATTATTATCGATCCAAATAAAAAAGAAGAGGTGACAATTGCAGTAACCGATAACAAAACACCTGCAGCTGCAGAAACCTTCTGAGTGATACCACTAATAATTTCACTGCTACTTCTTTCTAAATGAACTCTAAATGGCTGGTACAGAGTTCTTTCATAAACTTCAATACTTAAATCTGCGCCCGTTGCATTAGAAAGTCTAATACTTACCCACAATAACAATAATCTTAATATGCCAGCCACAATTGCAGCCAATCCGAATGTAATGGTCAAAGGTAATATCAGTTCTTCTCCACTGTTTATACCAAAAAGAGTTATAAAATCTGCAAGCCAAGGAGATTCAAAAACTTGATCTGGTTGTGTCAGGATTCCAATAAATGGGAGAACAGCACCAAGACTTACAACCTCTGCAACAGAAGCAATGAGAGTTAATATTAATAAAAAAGAGAATTGTACTTTTCTTCTCTTGCTAATATGAGCCCAAAGACTCTTAAATAAATTGCTTAAAGAATTATGGGAGGGATGATTATTCATTTTGTGTAATCTTGAAATTCCATGCTGAACTGCACATTTCTTCTATCGATCTCTTAGCAGTCCATTGAAAAGCCTTAGTAGAGAGACTCACGTCTGCAAAACAACTTGCTACGTCACCAGGTCTTTTTAAGGTAAATTTATATGGGACTTTAATATTATTAATTTCTTCAAAAGCTGTAATTAACTCTAAAACACTGTGCCCCTTTCCAGTACCAACATTAAATATATTGAAGTCCTGGGTTTCTACTTCTAGGTTTGGAGCGTAACTATTTACTAATGTCTGCACCCCAATAAAATTTAAGGCTAGCAAATGAGACTCTGCCAAATCCATAACATGAATATAATCACGGACTCCAGTTCCATCTATGGTGTCATAGTCATCGCCGTAAATATTAATATGTGAAAGCTCTTTGTTTGCTACATTAACAATCAAAGGCATCACATTATTTGGAATACCTTGAGGGCTCTCTCCAATTAAACCACTTTTATGAGCTCCAACTGGATTAAAATACCTCAAGCAAACTATTTTCCAATCTTCTTCTTCTTGAGTAATTTTAGAAAGCTCCTGCTCAATTTGTAGTTTTGTATCAGCATATGGATTTATGCTTGATAAAGGATGATTTTCATCAATTGGGAGGTATTTTGGAACACCATATACGGTTGCACTGCTACTAAAAATTAAATTTTTAATTCCAAAAGATCTCATGACAGAAAGCAAGCAAGATGTTCCAACGCAATTATTATTGTAGTATTCAATTGGCTGAAGAATTGACTCTGATACAGACTTCAAGGCGGCTAAATGTATTACTGCGTCAAAATGATTCTCTCTAAAGATTTGCTGTAGTTTAATTTCATCGCCAATGCTGCCTTGATAAAAGGTAATTTTTTTATCTGCAAGATGCTCTAAACTTTCTATTGCTTTTGGGTCGCTGTTAGAAAAATTATCTAGTATGACTACCTCATGGCCATGCTCTAATAACATCAAAGCTATGTGAACGCCGATGTATCCTGCTCCGCCAGGTAGAAAAAAATTCATTTAAGTTGGATTAATTAGATTTATAGCAATAGAGCTAGAAAATATTAATTTACTTTTCTAAAAAGAAAGTACCTAGTTAAAACAAAGAATACTCCGAACATAAAACCTATAAATGTTCCGGCTATGCAGATCATTGAGCGGACAGGTCCAGATTTCTTGTCTGGTACGTAGGCTGAATCAAGGGGTCTTAATAGGTAGTCTATGCGAACATTTGCGAGCATCTCAGTCTCAAGTTGAGACTGAATTAAGGCATTAATTGAGTTTCTGATATTAGCAACCTTGTATATGCTAAGTTGCTCGTTTAGATAGACTTTAGATCTTTTCGCTTCAGTAATGTCTCTATATCTTTCAATGTTATTCAACTCATTTATTATTAGTTCTAAGAAAGATTTAGCAAAATATGGAGATTGATGCCGGATACTAATCGCCAAAAACTCAGTGTCAATATCGATAAATACGTTAACCATTGAGAGATATTTTTTATAGACCTCAATATCAGATGGTAAATTACCAAGCCATTTTTGGTTTGCACCGTCATACATATCCTCAGCAAACACCATAGACTGTGTAATTGGGTCATATTCTTTAAGGGCCATTAATGCAGGCAGAACATCTGGAAAAGTTGAAATATGTTTTGCAAAATCTCTAGATCTAATTACTTGCTTTGCAAGGTTTGCTTTCTCGCTCAGGGCATCACCTTTGCCGGTAACCCCAGCTAATGCTGCTATTTTTCCGAATTGAGAGTTTGAGCTACCACCACCACTAGAGCCTGCAACTTTTAAAACTACATCTGATAGGTATATGTTGGGCAGAGATAACGAATAGAAAACTGAGCTTACTGCAAAAATTGACGTAAAAACTACTAATACAATCTTCTTTTTCCATAATATTGAAAATAGTTCACCAAGACTTATCTCATCATTGCTGATTAAACTATTCTCTTGTAAATTGTCTGACATTTGCAAAGCTCCTAATTAGTATTGTTTATATGAGATAGCGAATAATATATTCTATCATTAAGATTTATCATTGGTGCCCAGAGCCGGACTTGAACCGGCACGAAGTTGCCTTCGAGGGATTTTAAGTCCCTTGTGTCTACCAATTCCACCACCTGGGCAAAACATATAGTATAAAACCTCTATGGAGGCTGAAGCCGGAATCGAACCGGCGTGAACGGCTTTGCAGGCCGCTGCATAACCACTCTGCCATCCAGCCACTGCAGAATTATAACAAAGCATTTTAGTTTTTAGTGAAAGAATGAAACTTAATTAAATTATAGTTTTCTCTTCAGCTTTTAAGGCCTCAATTTCATTTTTTAAAGCCTGATATTCTTGCTCTTTTCTTTCAATAAAGCTGTGTGTAATTTTTAATTTTTCTCTTATTCCCGAGGGAGTTAAAATATATGCATAATTTTTTTTACTTTCCGCATTTTTAAAATTTTCAAATTTCAGGAAGCCGACTTCAATCATTTGATTTACGACATAATTTACCTTGCCGAGACTAAATTTTGTCTGATCTGCAATGCTTCTTTGATTTGAAATATTAGATTTGCTAATTACATCTAAGACTTTAAATTTAGTTTCAATATCTATCTTCATGGATCAAGGGAGTTTTCTTTTTTGGGTTAAAGGAAAAGGTAGTAATAATAGCTACCGCAGAACACATGTACCTATTTGTTCAACGTTGTACTGTTCAATGCTGTACATTCTCACTAGATTTACTTATATAGTCAAGTATTATTTTTGGAGATGGCATCTGAGTCTAAATGAGTAGTGTGAGCTCGATTTAACAAAGAGTATAGAATTTCCACTCTTTGATCTGAAAGATTGCGAGTAATCACTGCTTTTAAGTCTTTCAAGGGGCCGCTATTAATTACTATAAATTCTCCTATTTGAAATGATTCTCTTTTTGGATTTCTAATAGAGTCTCTCTCAACCTCCCTGATAGATTTAATTACCTTATTATCAAGAATGGGATACTCATTTCCAAAACGAACCACCCGAATCACCCCTCGGGTATACTCAACGGATTTGAGCTCTAAAGCTGGATTAGGTTTTAGAAATGCATAGCCTGGGAACATTGCATGCTTTTTAATTAATGCTTTATTCTGCACTAGTAAGCTTGATTGCAAGACTGGAAAATAGCACTCATAGCCTTGATTCAATAAATTTTCTTTGGCTCTCTCTTCTTCTTTGGGTTTTATATTTATAGCCAACCAACCTTTATACAGTGATGACATTGCAGATTAAGTAATTTCTTTTTTCTCTAACTCAAGTGAATTTACAGTGTATTGAAGACCAGTCATCAAGCTTATTAGTAATGCTGTGAAAAGAAAGAAATCAGAAATGAAAATTAAAAATGCATTATCAAGAAGCAATGCAATTAAGTACATAGATACTGTAAACATCTGTATAGCTGTTTTTATTTTAGCCAAGAAAGTAACCTTGGTTCTATCGGAATGAGATAAGCGAGCATTAAGTTCCCTCATACCATTGACCCATATGTCTCTAGCAATCATTGTCGCGCCAACAAAGGCAATAAATATGCTATTAAGCTCAATTGTTAATGCGAACAAGAGGAAGATAATAGTTATTTTATCGGAGATAGGATCCAAAATTTCTCCTAAAACAGACACAGCATTAAATTTTCTTGCTAAATATCCATCAAAATAATCTGTGAGGGAGGAAACTAGAAATAGAAGTAGTGCCCACCCAAATGATTGAAAAAAAATGATTAAAATAAATATTAAAGGTGCAAAAACTATTCTACTTATAGTTAAAAAAGTAATAAATTTTTCCATATCTTATTTTAATCCCTCTTGAATGCGGGTGCACAGTTTTTTATTCACACCTTGGATTAATAGTAAATCATTAGAAGAGGCATTTTTTATATTTTTGAGGCTTTTAAATTTATTCATTAATCGTTTCTGCATAATAGGACCAAGTCCATCGATATTGCTTAATGTTGAATATTTTGTTTTCTTGTTTTTTTTATCCCTAGAATTTTTTAAAGCAAAGCGATGTGACTCGTCTCTAACTTGCTGCAATAATCTAAATCCGGCACTATCTTTATTCATTTCTATGATTCCGTTCTGAGAAAGAATAGTCTCTGAAGCTCTAATTCTTTTTGAGCCCTTGACTATGCTCAATATGATAGGAGGCTGAATATGCATTTCGATAAAGATATTTAAGACAGCATTTAGTTGTAACTTGCCTCCATCTATCAAGATTAAATTTGGCAGAGAATTAGTATCTCTTTTTAGGATTCTTCGTTTAAGAGTGTGTGCTAAAGAGCCAGTGTCATTTCCAGATAACTCAGTTGGTATATTGAATGACCTATAGCGCTCTTTATTAGGACCCTCTTCATTAAATCTCACGCATGAGGCAACTGCGTAAGTGCCTGATAGATGGCTAATATCGAAGCCCTCGATAGATAAATTGATATTTTTAATTCCTAATCTCTTTTTAAGATCTAGAATTGAATGAAGGTATCTATCAGATGCTTGCGTTTTATTTGTAATAATTTGATTGGCATTTAAAATCGACAATTTAGAAAGTTGCTTTGCTCCAGCTGGGATCTTGGCAGAAATTGGAATAACTTGATTAAATTTAATTTTCATAGCCTCGGAAATAAGATCTAAACTATCAGGCTCAAAGGTCAACAAAATTTTCTCAGGGAGAGAAAAGGCATTTTGATAATAAGAAAAAATTAGGCCTTGAAGAAGCTGATCTATTTCATTGGAATGATCATCCTTAAAATAATATGTTTTTGTTCCTCGAATCTTGCCATCGCGGACAGAGAGAATGCAAATGCCAGTTTTACCATGTTGAAAGATGCAAGAAAAGAAATCAACACTGCAAAGATTACTATTAATTGATTGCTCTTGTTGCAAAAGATCAAGACTAGCTATTCTTTTTTTTAACTCATTTGCCTTTTCAAAATCTTGCTGATCAGAGAACTTTTCCATCTGAGAGAGCATCAGCTTTTTAGCTTTTTTACCAGAATAAGATAGGTACTGTTGAGCGGAAGAGATATCCTCCCTGTAGTTATTTTCATTAATAGTACCAACACAAGGAGCTGAGCATCTTTGCATTTGATGTTCTATGCATGGTCTAGATCTATTGCTAAAGGTGCTATTACTGCAATTTCGAACTTTAAAAATTTTTTGTATGTCCTTGATTGAGGATTTAACAGCATAGGCACTAATAAATGGACCAAAAAAATCTTTTGAAACTGAATGCTTGGATCGCCTCATGCTGATACTGGGAAATTGATGATTCATAGAAAAATAGATGTATGGGTATGTTTTGTCATCTCGAAGTAAAATATTAAAACGGGGTAAGTTTTCCTTGATCAAGGATTGCTCAAGCAATAGAGCCTCTGCCTCAGTTTGAGTTGAAAAAGTTTCAATTCTGTCTGTAAGTTGCTTAATTTGATGAGTTTTTCTGTCCTTGATAGATTGTCCAAAATATGAAGAGACTCGTATTTTTAGATTTTTTGCCTTACCTATATATATAATTTTATTTCTTGAAAAAAATTTATAGATTCCAGGAGTTTTTGGGATCTGAGCTAGATTAATCTCCATGCTCAGAGTAGTATTGCTTTGTAAAAATCTTGCCTGCGCTGACGCCAAATTGATCAAAGGGGTTAATTTCAAGCATTGCCGCTGTAATAAAGGTTCTATGCTCCCAACTTGCTAATAAAAAACCTAAACCTGCTATGCCATTTATTTTAAATAGATTGGATGGGATATTGCTATTCATCTTTTCAATTTCTTTTAATCCATTGTTTAAGTCACCATCGGTAAATAGGTTACTCTGTGTCTCTGCTAGAGATGCCTGCAAATAATTGTTAGTGCTTACAAAATCTGCACAGAGATTTGAAGTGCCTTGATGAAGTAATTGAAAATAAGAATGTTGAGCAGTTGGTCCATAACCACCAAATATATTTTGTCCAGTTTTGCTAAACACTGAACTCTCATTAGCTTTTTTGCCAAGTGATTCCATTTCAAGCTGCTGGACATAGTTCGTAAAAGATCTTAGTTTCCAAGCATAAGATAGAACTACTCTATTTTCTTTGCCTAAAAAATTGCTATGCCATAAATCTGAGAATGCCAATGTTTTCAGAAATTCTAAATAATTAGTTCGCCCATCTCGAGAATTTAAAAGTCTAAAATCTGTCTCTGCTCCACCTGATATAAATTCTTCCCACTGCAAACTATCTGGAGGAGCTCCTGGAGTGCAGTGGATACTATTCTTACAGTGAATTATTGCAGGCGCTGAAATGGGAGACCAAATAGAAAATCTCCCACCCACTTCTTCGGGAAACTCAATGATGCAACTCTCATCGAAACCAAGCCTCAATGCCTCATCTGGATTTGCAGTAATTGCTAGGCAATTTTCTTTATTTAAGTGTTCGTCCATCAAAGATAGGCTTTGAAGCGTCTCCTCTGTAGAAAAAGATTTAGAAGAAAAGATATAAAAAGTATCTTCATTGATCAGAGGTTGTACAACCTCATCAAATTCAGAAAGAGATGGGCCTGTAACAAAATAAGAATTTGGCGTATCGAGAGTTTTATGCATAAATTCAATGAGCAGTTTAGGACCTTCAGATGATCCCCCAATACCAAATGTAATTATATTTTTAAAACGTTTAGGGCTGTTAATGCCTGCCTTATCATTTATTTTTAGGACAAAATCTTTATCTGGAAGATCATTTTCTTGAAGTCTGTAAAAACAATGTGACGCTGCCCTATCTTCAGAAGTATTTAAAATTTGTCCCGAATACATTCCTTCAAGCTTTTTCTCCACTGATAAGATACTAAAAATTTCGTTAAACAATTGATGTACTTCCGTTGTGTAACCTGAAAGTTTAGATTTATATGACATATGTCCAGCATGAAAATTGTCAATAAACTCATAATCATATCTTTGTGAGAAATCTACCTTAGAGGCATGCTTATCAAGCTCAGCCTTAATTTTTAGAATATCTTTATGCATCTATGGATTTATGAATGCTTTCGAGAGCAAGGGTGATATCTTGCGAGCCAGTTATTGGTCTTCCAATCACTAAATAATCTGCTCCTAATTCTATGGCTTTGGATGGAGTCATAACCCTTCTTTGATCATCATCAGCATCAACTAAGCGAATCCCTGGTGTGACCGATAAGAAGCGATCTCTTGATTTAACTAATGTTAGCTCATGGGGAGAGCAAACTACCCCATGAATTCCAGCTTCTTCTGCTAGATCAAGCATAGCGTTTACTTGCGCCGAAGCATCTCTTTGAAAAATATGCTGTACATCATTATTAGAGAGGCTAGTTAAAGCGGTGACTCCAAATACTTTAATGCTTGTCCCTTTTACAGCCTCCATAGCGGCTTTCATCATCTGAATGCCACCTGAAGTATGAATTGTAAGCATTTTAATCGGCAGAGATTTAATGGCCAATATGGATTCTTGTACTGTATTTGGAATATCGTGAAATTTTAAGTCTAGAAATATCTGAAACCCTTTCTCGTGAGTCAGTTCTATAAAATCTCTCCCAAGTGAATTAAAAATAACGCTGCCAATTTTGACCATACATAATTCTGGCTTAAGCTTATTTAAGATATTAACTGCTTCAGTTTTACTAGAGCTATCAATCGCAACTATAATTTTTTTCTTAGTCATTGGCACTGAGTAATTTTCTAGAGGGTTTAAAATGAAAGGTGGTCGTTTCACCTAAATAACTTACTGCTTTAGTTTTTGGGTTAGTAAATTTTCTAGGCCTGATTTGTTTTTTTCTAAACACTCCAAAGCCCCTAATCTCAATATTTTTGTCAAGCGCGACCTGAGTAGTCATTTCTAAAATTAAATGGTCAATATTTAACAATGTTCTAGATTCAGATATTTGCAACTTCCTAGACATTAAAAGCACAAGATCGGATTTATTGAAGTTTAGGTGACGAGTCATTTTCAATATGTTAATTGATAATGCATTTCAGCTTGTTGGTTGGCAAAAATTTTATCTTCTGCTGTGAGGTAATTGAAAAACTATCCATTGTTTTGGGATTGCGCCCTATTCTAGGTTTAGTTAGAAATTTTGAAAAGGTTCCAAATCCTGAAATTTTAACTTTTTGATTACTGTTAACTGCTTTTGAAAGAGAATGAAAAAATTCATCTACGAAATCTGATGCTTCTTCCGTTGATAGATTAAATTCCTGCTTTAAACTAGTACTTAAATCCTTTTTTGTAATATTCATGACATGCCTTGAAATCTATTCTATTGGTCAATAATACAGAAAAAATTGGGGTATAGCTTGCAGACTTAGAAATATGAAAGCAGCCCTTCACCATTTTAAATGGTTATGAATATCGGGTAATTAGCCTATGCGCTGAGCTTAAGGGAGATTCTTTCACGGTCAGCATCAATTCCAAAGATAATGCATGATAATTTGTCACCTTTTTTATATTTTTCCATGGCCTCTGCTGGATTCTCATCTTCTGTAATATCAGATAGATGAATTAACCCGTCGATATCACCTTCCAGACCAACAAATATACCAAAGTCTGTTACAGATTTAATATTACCATCTACAGAATCACCTAAGCCATATCTGTTAGCAAACTCAGTCCATGGATTGGGTTTAGTTTGTTTTAATCCCAAAGAAATTCTTCTCTTTTCATGGTCTATCTCTAGGACCATAACTTTAATTTTTGCTTCTAAATCGACTACTTTTGATGGATGAATATTTTTATTAGTCCAATCCAGCTCTGATAGATGAATTAAGCCTTCTACGCCTTGCTCAAGTTCAGCAAAGCACCCATAGTCGGTAAGATTAGAAACCTTAGCTTCATAGATGCCACCAACAGAATACTTACCTTCAATTGTTTCCCATGGATCGTTTTGAATTTGCTTTAAGCCCAATGAAACTCTTAACTTTTCTTTATCGAAACTAAGAATTTTTACATCAATTTCTTGGCCTAAACTTAATACTTCAGATGGATTAGTAACTCTTGACCATGAGATATCAGTAATGTGCAATAAGCCATCCAAGCCACCAAGATCAACAAATGCTCCGTAGTCAGTAAGATTTTTAACTATTCCCTTAACTATTTGACCTTCATCAAGATTTTTTAATAACTCAACTTTTTCAGCTGAATTAATTTTTTCTAGCACCGCTTTTCTAGAAAGCACTACATTGTTTCTCTTGTAGTCAAGTTTGATAACTTTAAA
>ENA-ORXF01000846-ORXF01000846.1-marine-metagenome-genome-assembly--contig:-NODE-846-length-20889-cov-3.752066_pt1 | contig 20889 bp, 17 predicted proteins | sample MGYA00237864_ERZ511476 | MGnify/ENA primary metagenome ERZ511476 (study PRJEB26306, sample SAMN06343908) | marine metagenome | isolation source: coastal waters | place: Atlantic Ocean: West Antarctic...
GCATTAGCTTCGATAACCGTTTCTTGACGATCTGCATCGGCACGAATACCTTCAGCCAGTTCCTTACCTTGAGAGCGAAGCTCACGAGCTTCACGCTCACGTTCCGTGCGCATCCGACCGTAAACCGACTCGCTGACTTCTTGGGGTAAATCGATACGCTTGACACGCACGTCAACTACCTCAATACCCATGTCCGACTTAACCACCTGATTAAGCTCTATGAGCAACTCAGCCATTAGGTCATCACGCTCACCAGAAACCACTTCGGTTAAAGTACGCTCACCAAACTGGTTACGCAAACCGGTATCAACACGAGACGCTAACAACTTAGCAGCAGTAAATTCGTCACCAGACGTTGCTGTATAGAAGTCGGCAACGTTATAGATACGCCATTTAACGAAGGAATCAACAATCAAAGCCTTCTTTTCTAGGGTTAAGTAACGTTGCGGGCGGGCATCCAAAGTAAGCACACGGGCATCAAATATACGCACGGTGTTCACAAAGGGCACTTTCGCATGGAGGCCAGGCTGGATGTCAAACTTCACCACCTCACCAAACTGAAGCATAATTGCACGCTCTGTTTCCTTCACGACAAACAACGAAGATGAAGCAATAAGCAGCGCCACAAATAGGCTAATTAAGGTCACTAAAGTACGAGTAGCCATATTAACGAGACTCCCTTGAAGATGAACCTGAGGCACCTTGTGTTAACTGCTGAATCACCCGACTGGTTATTTCATCCACTACACTAGAAGAAACTTTACCACCGGCACCCGTTGCAGAACGCAAGGATTGATTCTGCATGATTTGATCTAGAGGCAACACCATCATGTTATTACCCCCCTTAACGTCTACCATGACCTTAGAAGCATTGGAAAGTACATCTTCCATAGCCACAATGTACAGACGTTCGCGCGTTACTTCCGGAGCCTTTTGGTATTCCGTTAGTAGCTTAGTGAAACGAGTTGCTTCACCTTCTGCACGGGCCACCACCTGCTCACGGTAGGCTCTAGCTTCTTCGCTTACACGCTGAGCACGACCACGAGACTCGGGCACAATGCCATTGGCATAAGCTTGGGCTTCGTTTTTAACGCGTTGCTCATCTTCACGCGCCTTGATAACGTCATCAAACGCATCTTGTACTTGTGAAGGTGCAGCCGTATTTTCTATGTTGACCTTAATTACTTCTAGGCCAGTCTTATAGTCATTCAGCAAAGCCTGTAGTCGGCTTTCGATATCTAAAGCCAAAAGAGCACGACCTTCAGTCAACACAGAGTGCATTTCTGAACCACCTACCACATGACGCAAAGCACTCTGCGTCGCTTGTAATAAGCTATTTTCAGGATCCCTAACTTCCAATAGGAAGTCTTTAGGACTTGACACAATGTATTGCACCGACAAACCCACTTCAACGATATTCTCGTCTTCTGTGAGCATCAGCGCACGGTGATCGACGTTACGCACTGCGGTTACGTTAACTTTGTTAACGCTATCAACCATCGGCGGGTTCCAATGCAAACCAGGCTGCACAGTTTCACTGAACTTGCCCAAGCGCAAAACCACTGCGCGCTCTTGCTGATCTACGGTATAGAAACCCATACCTGCCCACAAAACTAAAACAATAGCGGCACCAAAACCAATAATTTTACCTGAAGGTACTGGAGAATCACCACCTGAACCTGAGGTGTTCTTATTCCCAGAACCGCCAAACAAGCCATTGAATTTCTCAATCAGCTTACCTAACGCTTCATCAAGATCAGGCGGCCCCTGATCTTGTCCATTTGGACGACGGTTGCCAGCCCATGGATCTTGGTCTTTACCGTTATTACCCGGTTCATTCCAGGCCATAATCTTCTCCCACTATTGCAGTTATTAAATCGCTTACGAGTCCCACGGATTAGCTGCCTTACCTACAAAAGGTGTGGCATCCATTCCTATACGACTCAATATTTGTAAAAAATCACGCTTCTGTAAGCGCACGTCCAACACCATATGGCCTTGGTCATTAATGTCTTCTTTTTCAACCGCGTCTAGGGCGTATAGCTGCGCTCTCAAATTACCATACTGAGGCTCCAGCACAATTTGTTGAGCAAACAACTCACCACCTAGGCGCTCACTAATGGCTTGCACCAAAAGGTCTACACCTTCACCCGTTAAAGCGCTTAACCAAACCCGTCTTGGCACACCATAACCATCACGGTCGATTCGCGCTGGGCAATCTTCCAACATATCAATTTTGTTGTATACCAACAAATGCGGCAGGTCATCGGCGCCAATTTCTTCCAGTACCGACTCAACCTCTTTTATATTGTCATCGCGCTTTTCATCATGCGCATCAACCAAATGCAACAACAATGTGGCTTCTGCAGTTTCTTGCAGCGTGGCCCGAAAGGCATCAACGAGTTTATGTGGCAAATGCCGAATAAAGCCCACTGTGTCTACCAATATAGTGGGGCCAACATCTTTAATTTCAAGACGTCTAAAAGTTGGATCCAAAGTGGCGAACAACTGATCTGCGGCATACACGTCGGCAATAGTAATGCGATTAAACAAGCTGGACTTACCCGCATTAGTATAACCTACCAAAGAGATGGTGGGCACTTCTGCACGCCGACGGGCACGACGCCCCTGCTCACGTTGCTTACGCACCTTACCGAGGCGTTTCAATATGGTGTTAATACGCACGCGCAATAAACGACGGTCAGTTTCTAACTGGGTCTCACCTGGACCACGAAGACCAATACCACCTTTTTGGCGCTCTAGATGGGTCCATCCTCGAACCAAACGCGTGGACATGTGCTCTAACTGGGCTAACTCAACTTGTAACTTGCCCTCATGGGTGCGCGCACGCTGAGCAAAAATATCAAGAATTAAACCGGTTCGGTCTAGCACCCTGCACTGCAGCTCAAGTTCTAAGTTTCTTTCTTGGCCTGGGCTTAGCGAATGATTAAAGATGACTATTTCAGCTTCGTGCTGTTCCACAGCCAGCCTAATCTCTTCGACTTTGCCTGAACCTACATAGGTTTTTGGATGAGGGGTTGCGCGTGAGCCACCTATGACTTGCAGGGGGTCTGCGCCGGCTGAATAAACCAGCTCTTTTAATTCATTGGCATCTTCACGCTCACCTTCTTGGCCCATTTCAAGATGGACAAGGATCGCACGTTCGCCTGATTGATGACGTTCAAAAAACAATACAGTAACCTAAATCAAAGCGAGCACCTAGTGGTGCTCGTTGGGGATTCACAAAAGCCAAAAAACTAATCTAACTCGTCTTCGGCTGGCATTTTAACTGGGCGCGAAGGCACGACAGTTGAAATAGCATGTTTATAGACCATTTGAGAAACCGTATTTTTTAACAGAATTACAAATTGATCAAAAGACTCAATTTGGCCCTGTAACTTAATACCGTTGACCAAAAAAATGGATACCGGCACTCGCTCTTTGCGCAGTACATTTAAGTAAGGGTCTTGTAACGTTTGCCCTTTTGACATGATAACTCCTTGTGTCGTTAATCTAACTTCGGCTTAAAGCCGGAAAATGATAATGCTCAAATGCACCTATAGATGCAAGTCGTTTTACATAGCCTTTACGCTATTGTTCTATTCTATCGAATAATTGCAAAACTTTGAATAATAATTTTGTATCCAAGCTATCAAACACCTGTAATTCTGGCCAACTACGCAACCAAGTCAACTGCCTTTTGGCCAATTGACGAGTGGCTACAATGCCTTTATATTGCATAGTGGCATAGTCATACTCGCCCGCCAAGTGCTGCCACATCTGCCGATAACCCACACAGCGCATAGACGGCAGATCAATATTCAGGTCTCCACGAGCCATTAAAGACGCCACTTCTTGCTTAAATCCTTGCTGCAACATTATTTCATAACGCTGCTCAATTCTATGATGCAATAAGGCCCGATCGGGCGGCCACACGCCAATTGAGGTCACTTGATAAGGTAAAGGTTGTTGCTTTTGCCTCGCCCAATGGGCGGTTAGGGTTTCCCCACTCAGTAAAAATACTTCCATGGCCCGAGTAATGCGCTGAGGATCGGCCACATTAATCCGTGCTCCAGCTACCGCATCGATGGCACACAAGCGCGCATGCATGGCGGCTAAACCCTGGTCTTGTATTTCTTGCTCTAACTGCCAACGTAGAGCGGGTTCTGAGGCAGGCAATGGCGCTAAGCCGTCCATGAGGGCCTTATAGTACATCATAGTACCCCCCACCAGCAGAGGCACTTTGCCGCGCTCAGTAATTTGCGCCATAAGGGCCAGAGCATCGGTGCGAAACCGAGCTGCCGAATAGGCCTCAAGGGGATCACAAATATTGATTAAGTGATGCGGTGCCAGAGCCAGAGTAGCAGCGTCTGGCTTGGCACTACCCACATCCATGCCTTGGTATATTTGCGCCGAGTCTACCGAAATAATTTCACAGGCACGCTGCTGCACCAACTTTATCGCCAAATCTGTTTTACCTGCGGCAGTGGGCCCCATAAGAAAAATAACGGGGGGTAGCTGAGTTTCTGGCAACGGCATAGATGGCACTGACTATTGCCCCCGCATAAACAACTTATCCAGCTCAGACAAGCTCAGCTGGGTCCATGTAGGGCGCCCATGGTTGCACTGGCCACTGCGCTCAGTAATTTCCATATCCCGCAACAGGGCGTTCATTTCCACATGGTTTAGCCTGCGATTAGCCCGTACGGCACCATGGCAAGCCATGGTACCCAAAAGTTCATTATGGGCGGCCCTAATGCGATCACTGCTGCCGTAGGTGACCACATCGGCTAATACGTCACGTACCAGCTGTTCAACATTGGCGTGCTGTAACAAACTAGGCACCTGCCTCACGACTAAATTCTCCGTGCCCGCACGGTCGATGACAAAACCTAACTCAGCAAACAATTGTTGCTGCGCCTCAACTTGATCGGCTTCCCGGGAACTGACTGCCATGGCAATGGGCACTAACAAAGGTTGGGCCTTAATGCCCTGCTGGGCCCAGGACACTTTCATCTTTTCGTAAACAATGCGCTCATGGGCTGCATGCATATCGACCAATACCAAACCTTTAGCATTTTCAGCAACAATATAGATGCCATGCAACTGAGCCACCGCGTAACCCAAAGGCGGCACCTGACCCGTCTCTGTTGCCGAACTTGCTAAGGTTTCTGAATGATCATGCAGGCTGCCATACACTTGGGCCTGTTCCTGCATTTGCCGCGGTGAGTGCGGGTTTAATGATCCCGTTTGCCAAGGCACCTGCTGCATGGGGGAGGCTAAAGGGTTGCCTGCAACTTGCCCCAGATCGACCTGTGTTTGGCCAGCAAATACTCCCGCCTCAATTCCCTGGGGCGTTATTGAGGGCTGTTCCTGCATTACGCCTAATTGCTCAATACCTCCACCCGTAGGCATTTCAGGCCTCACTTGAGCCAAGGCTTTGTGCAAACTACGAAAAATAAAATCGTGCACTAAACGCCCATCACGAAAACGCACTTCGTTTTTAGTGGGATGAACATTGACATCCACGTTGGCTGGCTCCAGGTCTAGATAAAGCACGAAGGCTGGATGACGTCCATGATAAAGCACATCTCGGTAGGCCTGGCGCACGGCATGGCCGACTAATTTGTCTCGCACCACGCGACCATTAACAAAAAAATACTGCAGATCCATTTGGCTTCGAGAGAAGGTCGGCAGACCCACCCACCCCCATAATTTTAATCCGGGGGCTTCCATTTCGATATGCAGCGCTTGCTGCATAAAAGCTGGCCCACACACACTAGCCACACGCTTTTCCTGGGCAGCTTGGGTGTCTGCCGGGCGCAAGTTGTGAATCACTTTTTGATTGTGCTTAAGGCTAAAAGCCACATCAAAACGACTTAACGCTAAGCGCTTTATGACTTCTTCTAAGTGGCCAAACTCTGTTTTTTCGGTCCGTAAAAACTTACGCCTCGCGGGCGTATTAAAAAACAAATCTCTCACTTCAACACTGGTGCCTACTGGGTGAGCAGCAGGCTGCAATTGAGGTGTCATGTCGCGCCCTTCGGTCATCACCTGCCAAGCACTGCCCTGACCTTCGATGTTTGATGTCAATGTGAGGCGTGATACGGAACTTACACTGGCCAATGCTTCGCCGCGGAAACCTAAACTTTGCACTGACTCCAAATCCTCTAAACTCGAAATCTTACTGGTGGCATGACGACTTAAGGCCAAGCCTAAATCTTGCTCACCAATACCAGTGCCATTGTCACGCACGCGCATCAGCTTTACGCCGCCTTGTTCTACGTCAACATCGATTTTATTGGCCTGCGCATCAAGGCAGTTTTCCAACAGTTCTTTAATCACCGAGGCCGGACGCTCTACGACTTCACCGGCGGCAATTTGGTTAGCCAGACGCGGAGTCAGTTGGTGGATTTTTGTAGTCATTAAGGTACTCGTAATCAATAATGGGCAGACCAACTAGCCTGCTGGAATAATAAGCGTTTTACCCACCAATAATATAGATTTATTAGTCATTTTATTGGCATTTTGCAGGTGCTTGACACTGGTACTGTAGCGTTGAGCAATACCAGAAAGGGTATCGCCAGATACCACCTTGTGGTATCGGAGTTTGCGTTTCGCCTCTACCACGGCGGCAACATAGGTATTGGCTATAGGGTGGCTGTAGAAGTAGCTTTTTAAACCCTTAAAAATAGCACTGGCCATTTGTTTTTGATAGCCTACAGTGCGCAATTTTGCAGCCTCACTAGGGTTAGAAATAAACCCCGTCTCCACTAAAATAGAAGGCACATCGGGTGATTTAAGCACCACAAAACCAGCTTTTTCAACCTGTTTTTTATGTAACTTAGCAATTTTTCCAATATTGCTGAGCACTTCTTCAGCCACACCCCTGCCGGTAATTTGACTGTAACCCATAGACATATGAACCAAGGTCTCGACCACGTCAGGGCTTTTGTCATTTAAGTTTATACTACCAATGTAGCTACCCGCTGAGTCAGTGCTATTTTCACTTTTCTCCAAAAACCGACCCAATTCGCTAGACGCGCCTCTGGTTGACAGCACCCACACTGATGCCCCTTTAGCTCGAGGGTTTGTAAAAGCGTCGGCGTGTATAGAAATAAATAAATCAGCTTTGGCTTCCCGAGCTTTTTTAGTGCGATTTTTTAAGCGTATGTAATAATCACCTGTACGAGTGAGCAAGGATTCAAAGCCAGGTTCCTTTTTGAGCAGCGCTTCTAAGTGTTTAGCGATACTTAAAACGACACGCTTTTCTTGCAGCTTTTTGCCACCAAACCTAGGTCCTAGAGCACCTGGATCTTCACCACCGTGGCCAGCATCAATAGCAATCACAATATCCCTTTGGCTATCTAGCAAGTCCAGACTGCTTAGGGTTTTGGTTTGTGGCTGCGATGGTTTGATCACCGCTCCTTTGGTAGGCTTTACTGGCGTCGCTTTATAGTTAGATAAGTCCACTACTAGGCGGTGACCATAACTGGCATTAGGCGCCAAGGTGAAAATTTTGTGATTGGCTTGGTAGACTAAATCTAGCACCAGGCGTAACTTATTATCACTGCGCTGGCTAGAGCGGATACTGCGTATAGGACTGTTAGTAAAGTCTAGCTTGGCCACAGAGGTCGACAACACGCTGGCGTCAATGTCTATGACTAAACGATCTGGGTTAGTGAGCGTGATTTTCTCAAAGGTCACTGCCGCACTCACATCAAACACTAAACGGGTGTTATCTGGGGCTGGCCAAATGCGGATGTTATCGATGGTCGCAGCCCAAGTAGCGCTGCACCAACACGTCAATATAAGTAACCAATACGGCTTCATTATTGAACCTTACCTAGGCCATGCAGTACTGCATCACCCATACTAGAATGTGCAACAAAGGTGAGTTGGCGTCCACGGTCTAGGGGATGAATGGTTAATACAATATCGGCGTTGGGTAGATAGCCCAAGCCTTTATCAGGCCACTCGATTAAATTAATAGCGCACCCATCAAAGTAGTCTCGAATGCCTAAATATTCTAATTCTTCTGGGTTTCCCAATCGGTACAGGTCAAAGTGATGTAGTTTTTGCTGTTCAAACTGATAGGGCTCGACTAATGTATAGGTCGGGCTTTTGGTTGCGCCTTGATGACCAAAATGGCGCATAACACCTCGTGTAAAAGTGGTTTTCCCCATGCCCAAGTCGCCCTGTAAAAATACCGTAGCACCCTGTGCCCCTATGCTTAACACCTGTCCAAACTGCATGCCCAGAGCCACCATTGCATCTTCGCCGTGGGCTTGTAGTTGATACTCTTGGGACATGGACTCGACAATCCTACTTAATAGGTCAATTATTAGAATGCAATATAGCCTAAAAGCACAATAAAAACCGCCTATCGAGTAGGTATTTGATTGATTTTTTTGGTTTTTAGAGATTCAGGAGATTCGACTAGGTTAGAATAACACCCATGCCAACGCAAAACTCACCACCATTAAGCCCAACGTCTGCGCTAACTTCGCAACAACTTGCAGATTTAGCCATCAACATCAAACAGCTCGCTAGTGAGTTTGGCTTTGCCGATTGTGGCATCACTGATACTGACAACGAAAGCGCAGGCCAACGTTTAGAGCAGTGGTTAGATCTGGGCTACCATGCCGACATGGACTACATGAGTAAACACGGCAGTAAACGCTATCGTGCTGCCGAACTAGTGCCAGGCACCAAACGCATTATTTGTTTGCGCATGGATTACCTAGACCCGAAATTAACCACCTTAAGTACTTTAGAAGATGCAGAGCAGGCTTATATTGCCCGTTATGCCCTGGGCAGGGATTACCATAAATTGGTGCGTAAACGCTTAGCTCAACTAAGCAAAGCCATTGAAGCCTTGATCGGGCCATATGGTCATCGGGTGTTTGTTGACAGTGCGCCGGTACTGGAAAAACCCCTTGCCCAAAAAGCAGGTCTAGGCTGGCAAGGCAAACACACTCTGCTCATTAACCGTAAGCAAGGCTCGTGGTTTTTACTCGGTGAAATCTTTGTTGATCTAGCCCTCCCCATAGACCCACCTTACGACAAAGACCATTGCAGTCGCTGTAGTTCCTGCATGACCGTATGTCCGACCTCAGCATTTCCAGAACCTTATGTGTTAGATGCCAACCGGTGTATCGCTTATTTAACCATTGAGCACAAGGGCAGTATCCCCCTTGAACTAAGGCCTTTGATGGGCAATCGGGTATTCGGTTGTGATGACTGCCAACTTGCTTGCCCCTGGAATCGCGCACCTGCCGCCACCAAAGAAGATGACTTCAAACCTCGTCACGGCCTAGACCAAGCAAAATTGGCCGCACTGTTCATGTGGACAGAGGCCGAGTTTTTAACCCGTACCGAAGGATCGCCAATCAGACGTGCAGGTTTTGAAGGTTGGCAACGCAATCTAGCCATTGGTTTAGGTAATGGCCCAGCCACACCAGCCACACTGCACGCATTGCAACAACAGCGCAGCAGTGCCACACCGATGGTAATGGAACACATAGACTGGGCATTGGATCAATTAAGGCAACGCCAAGCGCAGATCATCCCTATTACCCCAGTGCCCCTAGCCCATCATTTGGGTCATAAATTAAAACACCTTTGTTAGACCCAACCTCGTGATTAATACCCATAATAGCCACACCCAGACAGTGCTTGCCTAAATATTCCCTGCTGCCAAAAAAAAGTGGCGATATTAATTATCTGTACTAAAGTTTTATGGAGATCGTGCTTTTGCAGATCTTGCTTTGGTTTTTTCGTGCGCAGGCATTTTTCAATGATTCAGACCTATGAAAGCAGCACTATAAAATAATTAAAATAAATTAGTTTTAAATCAATTATTCGTTAACTCAATTATTAAAGGGGAAAGCACATTGGCTATTTCACCACCGTTAAAAGAGCTCAATATTGCCCTGTCGAAAGACGGGTTCTACACTGGGTTTAATAGTTTGGTTACACTGGGGTCAAAACTCATTATTGCTTTGATCGTTATCTGGTGTGTTGTTGATCCTGCAGCCGCAGGAAAAGTTCTAGGTGATATGAAAAATTGGTCATTTTCACATCTGAATTACTATTATACCTACACTGTAGCATTCTTTATTGTGGTCTGTATTATCATCTCAGTGCATCCTAAGTGGGGCAAAATTAAGTTAGGTGTTGCTGACGAAAAACCTGAGTTTTCTAACTTCTCATGGTTTTCAATGATGTTTGGTGCCGGTATTGGTATTGGCATGCTAGGTTATGCTGCAGGAGAGCCCATGTGGCACATTGCTGATAACCCGGACATTCGCATGGGCGCGATGGCTATTAAAGAGGCCTTTACTGCGGCCAATATTGTGTTAGCTGATGGTGCTGATATTTGGACTGAGTACGGTGCGCAGGTTGCTGCGGGGACCGTGGGGGCGATTGATGGCCTGGTTATGCCTAAAACTGAATCGGCCCTTGAGTCAGTTTTTATGTACTCTTTTTTGCATTGGGGCTTGGGGGCTTGGGCCTGTTATGCCCTAGTGGGCATTTCGCTTGCCTTCTTTAGCTACTCCCGTGGACTGCCGTTAACGATTCGATCCACCCTGACGCCGTTGTTTGGTAAGTCCTTGGAAGGTAATCTGGGTCACATTGTCGACGTCACTGCAATCGTGGCAACCATCTTGGGCATTGGTCAAACCATCGGCTTAGGTCTGGCGTCATTTTCATCAGGTCTGTACAACATTACAGGTGCACAGTGGCTAATCACCGAAGGAGGGCCTTCGACAGCGTCCTTATTGGTTGCCTTAGGCGTGGTCATGATCTGCTCAACCCTATCTGCGTTATCTGGTGTGGGTAAAGGCATTAAATGGTTAAGCAACATTAATATGGTGCTTTCCATGGGCTTGTTAATATTCTTCGCGATTTTTGGCTCTACCATGCTGGCGATGGAATTATTAGGCAAAGGTATCTTCACTTACGTGATTAACTTACCTGCACTCACCTTCACTGTATTCCCTGCTGATGGCCCTGGTAGCCCAGGTGAGTGGCAAGGCTGGTGGTCAATTTTCTATTGGGCATGGTGGATTGCCTTCGCTCCTTTTGTGGGTATTTTCTTGGCTCGTATTTCTAAGAACCGCACCATTCGCGAGTTTGCTGTGGGTGCCATCATTGCCCCTTCATTGATGTGTTTCCTTTGGTTCACCTTGTTGGGGGGCACCGCCATTGACCTAGAATTGAGTGGTGTTGCAGAGGGTGCGATATTTGCTAAAAGCCTCACCGCACAGCTCTACGAAGTGATCAACGTCATGCTCGATTCTGGTAAGGGCGTAATGTCTTTCTTGATCGTTATATTGTTATTGACCTACTTGGTGACTTCAGCCGATTCGGCGGTTCTGGTGGTGAACACTATTAGTGCGGGCGGATCAACTGGGTCTGCGGGTAAAGCCCATATCATAGTCTGGGGTATTATCTTAACCGCTGTTATCGGTGCCCTGTTATTGGCTGGAGGTTTGAATGCCATTCAAGCCGCCATGATTGTTGGTGCTATACCCTTCTCCTTTATGATGATTCTCATGGGCATTTCGTTGCTTAAGGCGTTATACAGAGACGGAATCAGGCATCAGGAAAAGGCCATAGTCGAGGTTGCACCGTCCGACTCAACTGGCGATAGCTTGGCCTCATAGGCTCATCCTTTCATCAGTTGTAGTCTCATAAACCGCCACTTTTTTAGTGGCGGTTTATGTTTGCTTTAGACTTCAATACAGGGGCTATTTTACGCTCCTTTAACCTAAACTCCTTTAATCTAAGCTACTTTAATCTAAGCTCCTTTAATCTAAGCTCCTTTAATCTAAGTTCCTTTAACCTAAAGTTAACTCAGACTCAGGTTACTCTTAGCTTAGCTTAGCTTCAAAAAGTGGTCTCGGTAATAAGACATTTCAGCGATCGAATCACGCACATCATCCAAAGCCAGGTGGCTGCCTTCTTTTTTAAGACCGTTCAGTAGCTCTGGGCGCCAGCGACGAGCGAGCTCCTTTAGGGTACTCACATCCACATTGCGGTAGTGGAAATACGCCTCTAACTGAGGCATGTATTTAACTAAAAAGCGCCGATCTTGACCAATAGTATTGCCACACATAGGTGAGTGTCCACCATCGACCAGGGCTTTAAGAAAAGCAATCGTTTGCTGTTCTGCCTGGGCACAGGTGACGATGCTGTCTCGCACCCGCTGGGTTAGGCCTGATTGACCATGCTGTTTAATACACCAAGCATTCATCGACGCCAATACCGAATCACTTTGATGGATAACTATGGATGGCCCTTCGGCCAGAATATTTAAATGGGCATCGGTGACAATGGTGGCAATTTCAATAATAACGTCTTGTTCTGGGTCTAGACCGGTCATTTCGAGGTCTAGCCAAATTAAATTTTGTGGGTGTTTCACAAGAAAAATGCTCCAAATGATATTGATTCACTGAATTATGCCTCACTTCGCGGTAGAATGAAGCCTTTACTGACAACACAGTATATTAATTCTCAATGGCTAAACGCAAACTCACCCGCCACCAGCAGTGGCAAATTGATAAAGTTCAAGAAGAGCGTCGTGCGCGCGCTAACAAGCAAGATGGGGTCATCGAACAGGCTATTGAACATGGTGACTTATCTGCCGAACAGCAGGGGTTAATTATTGCCCACTATGGTTCTTTAATTGATGTTGAAGCCTTACACGGTCAACACCAAGGCCAAGTATTTCGCTGCAAAATCCGCTCTAATTTGGGTTTCTTGGTCACTGGTGACCAAGTGTCTTGGCGTCAAGCAGCGGATCAAAGTGGTGTTATTGTGGCCCGTGATGAGCGTAATAGCATTTTAAACCGCCCCAACAAGTATGGCGACCTTAAACCCGTGGCGGCCAACATCGATCAAATCATAGTCACCTTTGCACCTAAGCCATACGCCCATGCTAATTTAATAGACCGCTATCTAGTGGCGGCTGAAGCCAGTGATATTGAGCCCATACTGCTCCTCAACAAGACCGACTTACTCGACGCAGAGGCCCAAGAGCACCTTGAACCTATGTTATCTCGCTACCAAGCCTTGGGTTACCGCATTATTCGCGCCTCTACCCAAACTTTAACTGGCCTTGAAGCACTTTATACTGAGTTAAATAATAAAGTCAGTGTGTTTGTGGGCCAGTCTGGGGTTGGCAAATCGAGCCTTGTGAATGTTCTGCTGCCGGGGGTAGACATCAAAACCAGTGCCTTGTCTGAGCAAACTAATAAAGGGGTTCATACCACGACCACGGCTAAACTATTCCACATCCCCAATGGTGGGCAATTAATTGACTCGCCAGGCATACGGGAATTTGGTCTTTGGCATATGGACACGGCCACACTACTAGAGGGCTTTGTGGAATTTAGGCCCTATTTGGGTTACTGCAAATTTAGCGATTGTAGCCACGAACATGAGCCCGCCTGCGCTTTGTTAAAGGCTCTAGAAGAAGGCCATATCGACCCAATTCGTATGGCCAGTTTCCAACATATTAAAGCGTCTTTAGACGACTTCACCACACACAACTAAGGATTTATCATGGGCGATCGTCTATTTGTATTCGCGCAATATTTGTTACCACATCACTTGATATCGCGCTTAGTGGGCCTGTTAGCTAGTAGCTCTATGCCAGTGATTAAGGACCCTCTTATTCGCACTTTTATCAAATACTTCAAGGTCAATATGGATGAAGCTGAGCGTCAGCACCCCAGTGAATTTGACAGTTTTAATGACTTTTTTACGCGCAGCCTAAAAGCTGACGCACGCCCTCTGGATAACAATCCAAAGCACCTTGCTTGCCCAGTCGATGGCGCGATTAGCCAATTGGGTAAAATCAGTGGCGAAAACCTATTTCAAGCCAAGGGCCATGAGTTTAATCTCACTAGCTTGTTAGGGGGTAATAGTGAACTAGCTAAGCCTTTTATCGATGGTCAATTTGCAACAATTTATTTAGCCCCTAAAGACTATCATCGTATTCACATGCCTTGTGACGGCACCTTAACTCACATGGTACATGTGCCCGGTCAATTATTTTCGGTCAACCAAGCCACAGCCGCGCAAGTGCCCGGTTTATTCGCTCGCAACGAAAGGGTAGTGGCTATTTTTGACACCCAGTTTGGGCCTATGGCGATGGTGCTAGTAGGCGCTATGATTGTGGCTAGTGTAGAAACGGTGTGGGCCGGTTTAGTGTGCCCTAAAGGTCAGGCTGTAAGCCAGTTCAACTACGCCAACCAAGAGCCTATTGTATTAAAGAGAGGCGCTGAAATGGGGCGTTTTAAATTAGGCTCTACGGTGGTTATGTGTCTGCCTAAAGGTGTCAGTCAATGGCCCACTGAACTGAGCGCTGGCACGACTACGCGCCTAGGACAAATGTTTGCCGAACTGAATTAGGTCTCGATTAACCTAGGCTAGGGGGTGGTTAAAAGCCATCACCTTAGCAATGTCTGTTTCACCAGAGGTCAACATTAATAGCCTCTCTATACCTAAAGCCACGCCAGCACACTCTGGCAAACCGGTTTGCAAGGCCTGCAATAACCGAACATCAGCAGCCATTAGGGTTTTACCCATGGTCAATCTGGTGGCATTGTCTAACGCAAAACGGCGCTCTTGTTCGTGGGCATCTCTAAGTTCGTGGTAGCCATTAGCCAACTCTATTCCGTTAACATACACTTCAAAACGACGCGCCACTTGATGGCCAAGCTCATCTGTGTGAAGACGCGCCAAAGCTGCCTGACTGGCAGGGTAATCAAAAATAAAACAGGCCGTTGGTAGTTTGGGCTCAATACAATGACTCATTAACAAATCTAACCAGGTATCTCGCGGGGCACAAGCGTCCATTTGAATATCAACGTGGGCCAAGGCCTTGGCTTTAATGTCTGCATCGCTAGCAGTGAGCGGGTTGATGCTAAGGATGGTTTCAAAAGCCTGCCGGTAACTCCAAAAGTGCCACTCTAGCACTGCACCTTTTAATACCGTATCTATTAGCTCTGCGACTTCCTGCATCAACTGCTGTAGATCAAAATCGAGGCGATACCATTCTAACAAGGTGAATTCTGTATTGTGTCGGCGACCCACCTCACCATTGCGAAATGCTTTAGCAATTTGATAGATATTACCACTACCTGCTGCTAACAGACGCTTCATTGCATATTCGGGAGACGACATGAGATACATGGGCTGTCTCATACGCTGATTTGACAGATCACCATGGGCAGCAAAGGCTACGGCTATAGAATCGATATGAGGGTCGGAAACCCCATAGTGCGACATGACTGGGGTATCGACTTCAAGTAAGTCACGAGCTGCAAAAAATGCCCGTATTTGACTGATGACCTTGGCCCGGTGTTGCAGTTGCTCAATGTCAGCACTGGGTTGCCATGGCATCAGTGTTAGGTCCTAGGCCTAAGCACGGCTAACATAGTCGCCAGTGCGGGTGTCGATCTTGAGCATCTCACCTTGCTCAATAAATAAAGGCACACGCACAGTGGCTCCCGTTGCTAAAGTTGCAGGCTTACTGCCCCCTTGGGCGGTATCCCCTTTTAGGCCTGGGTCCGTTTCTGTAACTTCTAACTCTACAAAATTCGGCGCAGCAACCGCTAGTGGCGCGTCATTCCATAAGGTGACCAGATATATCTCTTGTTCCTTAAGCCACTTGATACAGTCGCCTAGGGCATGCACGTCTGCACCATATTGCTCAAAAGTACCGTCGGCCATCATAAAATGCCAAAACTCACCATCGGTGTAAAGGTATTCCATGTTACGATCCATCACGTCAGCCATCTCTATAGACTCACCCGATTTAAAGGTTCGATCCCAGACCCGACCTGATTTCAGGTTTTTCATACGGACGCGGGTAAAGGCTTGGCCTTTGCCTGGTTTAACAAACTCCACATCAACCATGGCACATGGGTCGCCTTCGAGCATTACTTTAAGACCAGGTTTAAATTCGTTACTGCTATAATTAGCCATCTTTTCGCTCTAATGAAATAAACATCGGGGAACATGCCACATATGATACCGCAAAGCGCTGCGCAAGTTGAGCCTTTAAACTTGATTAAACACACTAGCCTAGCAGAAGATTGGCGCACTCAGCTGCGTGACGCTTACCGGACGCCTCAACAACTGCTCAGCGCCCTAGGCTTTAGCCAGACACAACAGGCCGATCTGTTGGCTCATGACCAAGGTTTTTCTACCCTTGTGCCCCAGGCCTTTGCTCAAAAAATGCGCCCACAAGACCCAACAGACCCATTATTATTACAAGTATTACCTCAGGCTCAAGAAGCTCTAGAGCACCCCGACTTTAATGATGATCCATTACAAGAGGCCCAATTTAACCCTACACCTGGCGTGGTTCACAAATACCAAGGGCGCGCTTTGTTGATTGCAGCAGGCCACTGCGCTATTAACTGCCGTTATTGCTTTCGACGTCATTATCCTTATGGCGATCAAAAACGTGCCCGCAATGAGTGGCAACAAAGCCTTAGTTATATTCAACAAAGTGTGGATATAGAAGAAATTATCCTCAGCGGAGGCGACCCTCTGGCCTTAACTGATACCCATTTATTTGAGTTAATCAGCGCTATTGAAGCCATTCCCCATGTTAAGCGTTTACGTATTCACAGCCGTTTGCCCATCGTCTTACCCCAACGCATCACCTTAGCACTGTGCCAAAGGCTAGCCGCTTCCCGCTTGACCTGCGTTATGGTGGTGCATGCTAACCATGCCAACGAGCTCGCTGCAGATGTCGCTCAAGCCTGCCAACTATTGCGCCAACACAAGGTGCAATTACTTAACCAAAGTGTACTGTTGGCCCAAGTGAACGACAACCTAACCAGTTTAAAGCAATTAAGCGAGCGCCTCGTTGAGATAGGGATTATGCCTTATTACCTACACTTGCCAGATCACGTGGCGGGCACGACTCACTTCTTTGTGAGTTTGGAGCGCGGGCAATCTATAGTTGCACAGATGCAGGACTGCATGTCTGGCTATCTGGTGCCTAAACTCGTGCGCGAAGAGCCTGGAAAAAATAGTAAAACCTTATATTCGCAAGCTTAAACCAAGTGCAGTAAAACCTCTAAATTGACGTGGTTAATTTGATGGGGCGCCTGCTGCCTAACCAATGGCTTACCGTGGAAAGCCACCCCTAAACCGGCTTCATTAAGCATGGGTAAATCGTTAGCCCCATCGCCTACAGCAAGGCACTGGTTTAATGATAAACCAAGGGTGTGGCGTATCTGATGCATCAACTCCACTTTGCGATTGGCGTCTAATATTGACCCTGCCACCTGCCCAGTGAGCTGACCATCGATTGCTTCTAAGGGATTGGAAAAGGCGGCTTGCATGCCCAGCCTTAGGGCCAATCGATCAGCAAAGTAACTAAAGCCACCAGATAAAATTACGCAGTAGATGCCCTGTTCTTGTAAGCCTTTCATAAGCTGTTCTGCACCCGGCATTAATTTAAGGGTCTGATTAATGGCTGCCAGTTGGTCAGTACCAAAGCCTTTTAATAAAGCCAGCCGCTGACGAAAACTTTGCTCAAAATCTAGCTCACCAGCCATTGAACTGGCAGTAATGAGGGCCACTTGTGGGCCAATACCCATGCTATAAGCCAATTCATCCATCACTTCGGCCTGGATCAAGGTGGAGTCCATATCAAATACGGCTAACTTGATTGTGGGAATGGGTTGTTGCGATGACTGCAACACATAATCCCCAGAGTGCTGTTGAGACCATGTTTGCAGTGCCACTTTAAGGGCTAAGGTGGGGTCAGTCGCAGGCGCTCCAGCGCCTTTACTACCATCTTCACCACCATTTTCATCACTAAGGCTACGCCATTGCCACTGATGTACGGCGTAGTTAGCGTTAGCACTGTGTGGACGCTCATAAGATGGCACGTAGCGTGCCCCAAAAATTTCATCGATAGCCGCAACAATGGGTTCATTGCTGGCATCAAATAGGGTGAGACGATGAAACATAGGTACAACTCCTTAGCTGGGCTTAGCATTTTATCATTAGTGGGTTAGAATGGGGCTGATTTTACCTCTTCGACACTGTGCTGATTAACACCTAATGCCCAATAAAATTCTTTCTTTTAGACATTTAATGCAATCTCGCCTCACCTTAGTGCAAAAAACGGTGCTGTTGCTCATCGCCACTTTTTTGCTTGCTAGCGTATCTTTGGGGTTAATGACATACCAACATCTTAGCCAAGTGACGAGCCAACAGAACGCCTTTATCGGCCAAAAAATGGGCCAACAACTGGCGAGCTTAAGTGCTCCTTTGTTAGTCAAACAAGACTATATTAGTCTCAATGTCACCTTGGCAAAGCTCAGGCAACAAGGAGCCATTGTTGGAGCAGCAGTGTATGACGCAGACGGTCAAATGCTCGCAAAGACTGGTTTTTTGAACGATGCCAACTATCTAATTCTGCCTATAAAGCTAGATGAGCAAAATATTGGCAGCCTGCACTTACGCCATACCGATATAGATTTGCACCCCAGCCTCACTCAGTTAGTGCTCTTGTTATGGCCTACTGCAGGCCTTGGCCTACTGGCTTGCATTGTTTTTGGCTGGTGGTTCGGTGCCCGATTAGTCCAGCCGTTGCACCAATTACACGAAGCCCAAGAGCAGCTATTGGAATATGGTAAAGCACAGCCCCTAGATGATGCTCGCCTGGATGAGTGGGGCATTATTAATTTGGGTTTCAACTCGATTAACGAAGAACGCTTACTGCATACTCAAACAGAACATCAATACGAATTGGAGATGCCTGCTGGTAAAGGTGTAGTTGCCGCAACTGAATATGACCAGCAAGACCACCAGCCAGAACTGGAGGCGCCTAACCAACAAGAACCGTTTAATCATGAACTGCACAATTTGGCTCGTGAATTATCCTCAGGACCGCTATTAGGTGACCTAGGCGATCCTTTATTTGCCCCCAAACTGACCGCATTAAGTGCGACCGATGAACACCATTTACCCATCTTCACTATGGATGACTTACGTAATAGCGATAACTCCACACCCTTGCGACCTACGCCCATTCCTGAGGATACTGCAGACTCATTAACCCAGCCAACGCCCCCTCTTGAACCTGAGACCACTAGCGCCCCCCCAACAGCGACTCGCGCCCCTTTGCACGATGACCCATTGGTAAGTTTGTTGTATATCAACGTCAATACTCGGGACCAAGGGCCCATGGAAGCCGCTGAAAAACACCTGCTACTTAAATCCTACCAACGGCTAGTGGATCAAGTGTGTGCTATTTATGGGGGAACCATTGAAACAGAAGACAACCACGATGTGTTGGTCACCTTTGACAAGCCCCATGAGCACATGACCCATTGTGTCAACGCCCTTTGCGCTGCGCAGTTTTTCTTCGGTCTTTATAAGGCTTTTAATACCGAGCGGGCGGCCAGTGGTAAGACCAGCTTAAATATTCAAATTGTGGTTCACACGGGCAATTTAGAAGACTTAAGCAAACTCACTGAAGCAGCAGCAGAGTTGTCTCGTCGTGAACGGCAAGACCATATGGTCATCAGCCGCCAGGTCGCCTACCACCCAGAATTACAACAACGGGTATTGCAAGCTAACAACTGCACGCCATTAGCCAGTGGGGCGGTGAGCTTGGCCCGTTTAAGCAGCGATTACCAAGATTTATTAGACATGCAAATCAGCCACTTTAGCCCAGCACCTTAAGCACTGGGTAAAGAGGCGGACTAAGTGGTTGGGTCGATCGGCCCGGTGTTCACCGCAACGGGTGTTTTGCCCTCAACGGCCAGACTATCGACATTTTGGAAGCCCCTCGGTAGTTTATTACCCCGACGGCCTCGCTCACCACGATAATGAACTAGATCAGACGCCTTCAAACGCAGGTAGCGTTTACCAGAATGCACTAATAGCTCACAGCTCTCGGTGACCAATGCGCACGCCACCATAAACTCTTCTCGGCTAGCCACGCGAGTGGCCGATATACTGATAATTTTATTACCCTTACCGCGTGCCAGTTGGGGCAAATCTTGTAGTGGGAAGACTAGCATTCGACCTTCATTACTCACAGCCACCAACCAGGTGTCTTCCATCTTGGCAATATGTTGAGGCGTAATAATCTTAGCGCCCTTGGGCACCGACATGGCAGCCTTGCCAGCTTTATTTTTACTGAGCAAGTCTTCAAAGGTGGCAATGAAGCCATAACCTGCGTCTGTGCTCATCAGCAATAATTGATCCACCGTGGCACTAACCGCCGTAGAGAATTGCACCCCACTAGGTGCATTAAATCGACCACTTAATGGCTCACCTTGCCCTCGGGCAGAGGGCAAGGTATGGGCCTCTAGTGAATAACTGCGGCCACCTTCATCAAGGAAGGCAACACTTTGATTACTTCTAGCTTGCACCATAAGCAAAAAGTCATCACCTGACTTATAGCTCATGTTAGACGGGTCTATATCGTGGCCTTTGGCGCCCCGAACCCAGCCTTGTTTAGACAGCACCACAGTCACAGGCTCAGTGGTCAGCAGGTCGCGCTCTGACAGCGCTTTAGCTTCTTGACGCAACACCATAGGTGAACGGCGATCGTCACCAAAGGCTTCAGCATCGGCTATTAGTTCACGCTTTATGAGGGTTTTTAAACGCGCCTTAGAACTCAGCAACAACTCTAATTTTTGCCGCTCAGTGGCTAGCTCATCTTGCTCAGCTTGAATACGATGCTGCTCTAGTCGCGCTAAATGGCGCAGTTTTAAATCTAAAATGGCATCAGCTTGGCGATCGGATAAGTCAAATCGCTGCATCAGTACTGGTTTGGGTTTTTCTTGTTCGCGAATAATGGCGATAATTTCGTCAATATTGAGATACGCAATT
>ENA-ORXF01000848-ORXF01000848.1-marine-metagenome-genome-assembly--contig:-NODE-848-length-20849-cov-32.987628_pt1 | contig 20849 bp, 22 predicted proteins | sample MGYA00237864_ERZ511476 | MGnify/ENA primary metagenome ERZ511476 (study PRJEB26306, sample SAMN06343908) | marine metagenome | isolation source: coastal waters | place: Atlantic Ocean: West Antarctic...
AAAAATAAACTATAAATTAATTCTGGAGGTATTGCATATTTTTCCTGTAATGTATATGATTTATTACTATATGATTTTTTATGTCCTTGCCCTTGTCCTCCTGTTCCACAACTACCTATATGCCGACCATCTACAAATGAACCACAGGCTTTATTACATAGTAGCATATGACATTTTTTATTAGTCCATATTCGTGTCCTTTTTCTATATGGCTTTCCATACATACAATAATCACAATCAACGTAAGGTAATGGCTCCATGAATGATTGTTTTTTTAAGTATCCTGTTTGAGGATTTTCCATGAACCAATACTCACAATTAAAATAATCTATTATCTCTATTGTTTTTAAAACTATCTTGTTTGCTCCTTCTATATCTCTGACACCTACAGATTTTGCTTTTGAGTATTCAGTGCAAGGTGGTGATGCCCATACAATATCAAACTCATTTTTATCATATTGTTTATAATCAAAATCCATAATATCACATTGATGGTCCGCTGGTAATATCAGATCCACCGATACCACATCCCATCCCAGACTCTTACAGCATTTACCAACACTCCCCGTTCCTGAAAACAATTCTAATACTTTCATTATATTATAATAAATATTTTGTATCGTGTATTTTGACCCCATAAATGTAAAATAAATAGCCATTCTTTATTTGCTTAAAAGGTATGTGTATCTCATTTTAAAGATATATGTTTATAATTAATAGACAAGTGTAGCGATTAAAAGGCAAACACCAAAACACCCGTTTAGCTACTAAAAGTTTGATATACAAAAAAAGAAAAATATAATAATGATATTCATATAAAACAGGTTGTGGAGAATATCCACGAAAGTACTGTTTTTGTGTAATCGTCTATGTTTGAGAATCCCGTCCTTTAACGAATAAACACATTACTATTAACTCGCCTTTTACAAGAAAAAAAGGAGCAACATTTCGGCTCTTTTTACAACATTTTGAGGGGTCAATTTACACACCTTCTTTAATATAGATTGCATTTTGGGTGGCGATAGAGTGTCCCATCTTATATGCAAGGTCGGCTTGTTTCTTTTTTAAATCGCCGAGTTCGTGAGAGACGACGATCTTACGCATAAGCGTTGTCGAGACAGACTTTCCCATATAACTCTTTGAAGTCTTCAATAACATTTGAGATAATACATTTCTTGAAATTGCATTCCCCGTCGATGTCGTGAATATGACATCGCCTGCTTTCTTTTTAGTTGCTCTCAAAAATGGACGGATAATCTTTGATAGAGGTAATGGTACGTCAATCTTTTTATCTTGTCCGTAAGTTCCATTTGTTTTATATTGGTTCAGCATATAGTACATAGTTCCTCGACCGACTACTAAATAATTAAATTGTTTATCGGCATTAGGATAATTTTTTGGAGTTATTAATACCATACCCGCGACATCGTTCCTCGTGGGTATAACCTTCAACATTGAATAAACTACGTACATAGTATATAAATTTAAATCCTTACCAGTAAGCTCTGGTTTGGTTTTTAACCTTCGTTTTTTTACCTCTTTCTCCATTTCAGATATCATTCCATTTATCTCATCCATACTTGCAAAATTCTCCTTCTGCTTGTCGCTTATCTTGTCGGTCTGCGAATCACGATATTTAGTATTTAATTCATCACGTATATCCACATACTTTTTAATTAATTCAGGGTCTTCTTTTAATGCTTGAAATAAAACAATAATACTATTGTAATAATTGCGACGTGTCGTAAAATGTTTATCTTTTACTTTATCGACGACAACATCAAAATCTGTTAAGAACATATAATCATCGGCATCAAACATTCTTTTTAACTGATTCAATTGCATAACATACTGCTTTATCGTAGAATCTTTGACATTTGGTTTGAAGGCTTTAATTTCTTCAGTAGGATTAATTTCTTTATTCATTTATAATTATTTAGATTTTATTTTCTAAATATTAACGTTAAAAATTATCATTAAAAAACTATTTTATTTATTTACGCATTATAGACCTCCATCATACCATTGGTTAGACGAGCGACTCTTACATACTCACAATAGCACCGAAGCAAATCTACGCCAGCAGGGACACCGCTGGTCAGATGCAGTTCAATACCCCGCTGTCCGACGCGTCCATTCGTTAGACGAGTCCCCATGTAGAAAAACTTACCTTGGAGATTGGTGTTCTGGGCACGACCTTGAAAGTCATTACCAGTAATCTGTCCAGCAACACCTTGGTCACTGAATTCATCACGAGTGACAAATGGAACACTTTCACTGTCCGTGAAAATACTAAACATACGGGCAACATTATCAACATCACTTGTAAATTCAAATCGGTCATTGTACCTGACATTATATTTGAATGTGGCTTCAACCCCCGTTGCTGCAGGGACATCTGGAGCGGTTGCATTGTACTGCCCAAGAATAGTTGATTCATTATCACCAGTTTTTGATGTAGTGATGATAATACGTGGGACAACACGATTCGCCATACCGAGGTTTCTAACTAAACCAGCCCCGAGTGCAGCAGTGGTCGTAGAATGCTCTACAACTCTGTAATCCACAAACGAAAAAGATAAATCTCCGTTCTCCTGTGCAAATCTGTCCATTTCATCCGTTGCTCCGTAGAAAATGTAATCAGCACAGAATTTTAACTGTTCTCGCACAATTTCACATTCTTGGGATGCAGTGTCACCCGAAGCGATTTGAAGACGGTGGAGAGTAGTCGGTTGAAAAGTAAGTTCGATGGCGATTGGTTCATTAATCATGTATAGAGGGAGCTGATGAACCTTTAAGAAAGGAAACAAGTCGCTTAAATCTATGGAGTAAGAAGGACATTCTTCGGGTTTATTTCCATTCATATCTGCCCAAGTAGGTTGAACTAAATCGTTCGTGGAAAAAGACATACCGTTGGCAAGTGAGTATCCGCTGGCTCTTGCCTTTGAGCCATCCACGTAATCAAAATCGTGATTGATAGTACGTCCAGTAAGATACTGTTCGCGTTCTACGTTATTTTCATTCGTGATTAATGAAGACTTAACACCAAATAATCCAGCCCAAGAATCGATTTCATTTATCTGTTTATTACCAATTTTAAGAACTGCTTTCTTAATTACCTGACCAACGCCGAGATGCGGTGCAAAGTATCCGTTTGAGACATCCGTATCGGGTTTTAGAGCAAGAAAAATCTTTGAATGAGACGAAAGAAATCCCTTGTTCTGTAAAACGAATCTCGTAAATCCATCCGTGGTCGCACCACCCTGATTAAACACGACTGGTTCGAGCAAATCGGTTTCTACCTGCTGAATGTAATTCACAGGTATCTGTTTTAACATTAAAAAGTTGGGTACAACATCGCCTTGAGGCGGAGGCATATCTAATCCATCTGACATTTATATTTCAGTAATATAAAAACCATTTCAAAAAAATAATTAAAAAAGTTAAAATTATAGATAAAACTCCACATATCTGGAGAACATGCAAGTTTTTTCTAATTTTATATGATTGCTTATTGCATCAGTTGGACACCATTCGGAGAGAATACCAACTGGGCACGAGACTTGATAAAGATATAGACACCCATCGGTCTATCACGATTTAACTGACTTTGAATAGACATACCAAACTGCTCGGTGCTAAAATCTTCACCCGCTCCACCAATACCATACTTAACACCGAGACCCATAACTGCACCGCCTTCGGGGATTAGATTGTAAGCAGTGTCCGTCGTAGCAGATGGAGTCATACTATAATCGCGGTTCATGTTTGCTGGAGAAATACTAAATCGGTCGTTAGTATAATCAGGAGATATAGCATCCACGAGATTTCTTACAATTTCAGGGTCAGGCAATTGAGTGTCCGCATCATCTTCAATATTATTCACATAATCAAAATCGGCGGGATATTTAGAACCACCCTTGAGAAACTGAACCCTACGAATAAATGCGAGTGCGGTGTCGCTTGTATCCTTACCCGACGGATATACAGTCACCTGTCCATCTTGCGTAAGAGTATTGATATTCGTGACAGGGACAAACGTCGCGAATGCAGAAATAACATTGCGGAGTGCAAGGTTGTACTGAAGTTGAGCATTCGTAGAATTAATAGACGTGTAGAGCGAAGTAATTGAATTGTATTCAAAAACACCCTGCGACTGATTACCAGTCGGTTCGTCAGAGAAATCGCTGATTTCACAACAGAGTTTAAGGTTGGATAGTTCGTAGTGAGCATCGCCAATACCAGCAGAAGAACCATTTTCATTGTAAAGGACGTTTGAATCGGGTTGAAGCATAAATTCTAACTGGATACCACCAAATGCATCCTGACGTAGATTTACCATGTTTCCTGACATCATGAATCCTGAAGGGACATGCATAGAGAAAGAGTTTGTTTGAGTTCCACCTGAAGGGCTCTCCATCACAGACTGACGAAATGAAGTAGAGTTCGGCATAATTAAACAAGTTTCGCCCAAATGACCCATTTGATCCTGAAGCGAACTATTAAGGGCAAGGTATGAATTCATATACTTTGAATAATGACGAATATTTTCACAAATCATTTTAGACCTCACAGCACGAACAGTAAGGGATTCGATGACATTGTAAATACCGAGACGGTTATTCATCGTGGTCGAATCACCCGTGCGAAGCGGTGTCGGTGTTGGGAGATTATCTTTGTATGCGTTAAAATTACCTACGATACGAATCGTAGATGGGTCAAGTAATCCATCCTGTGCGGATATCGTAAATGATAGAACGGGGAATCCGTTTTTAAATGAGATTTTACCATCGGCGGGAATGTTATCTGGGCGAATCTCGATGTAGCGACTAGTCATGTTTTTATAATTTAATATATAAAAATTTTGTAAAATAAAAATAAACAAAAAAAGATTCTTTAAAATACCACTTCAAGACTACCGTCGCGAATGATAAGTTTTCTTAAATGGAAAATGTAAGAATTGAAAATCTTATTCTTCGTAGGAGCACGCGTTGCATCCAAGTATTTTAATACAACAGACAGGTCGCGTCCCCGAAGGTCCATGGCTCCATTCTGGGCAGATGCAGAAAAACTTCTTCCAAAGACAAAGTTCTCAAGAAATGCTGAAAATGATTTGGGCTGAATTCCTGCTGAATCAAGACATTTTTCTAATTCATATAGATGGAATGCATCTAATGATTCGGTGGTCGCCAATTTTTTTGTAGATATTTCTCGCGAAGGGACTCTACGACCGTCTATCACGTACTGAATGCTTGAGAGTGCATCCACGATTCCAGTATAGGCAGTTCTGTTGCTCGCAAGACAAGTGTCGCCATCCGTCTTTGTGAGGGCACTTGCATTGCTGTAATTGGTGCCCTGTATGACATAAGTCCCCGAACCACTAATTTTTTCAGCAGAATTATATACAGAATTATCCTGTGGGACAATTAAAAGAGATTTAGCACGAGAGTTGTTCGCGAAAATCTGCATGTTAGTCTGACGGTCGCTGGCGAGAATTGAATGTTTGTAATTAGTTAGAGAAGTAATATCAAATTCTATTGCCCCCCCGTCCCGCACCTTTGACATCATACCATTTTCATATGATGGGTCTAAATGAACTTGAGAGACTACGAGATTCATATTTGAAATTTTGTATGTTGCTGCATATGATGTTTGGTCCGCGACAGCAGTTGAATACATGACAAAGGTGTCCTTGACAATAGACTCCCCAGTATTATTCACCACTCCCGCACCCAAAACAACTTGAATAAGACCACCACTGGCATTCGCACCAGCCGATAGATTAATCTCGCTAATCGTAGCAGTTGCACTCAATGTACTCGCACTACCATTGTTTGCCGAACGACAGAAATTGATGGTTTCGCCAACTACAAAAGGGAATCTGGAGACAGCGTCGGCACCCTCAAGATTGTTGTCCGTATCCACAAAGAAACTCGTGTGTGTTGAACCATTTATCCATCCAACAGGAACAGATGAACCATTTGTAGAATGGAAAAAAGGATTTGCAGGTGTTCGGCGATCACGAAGCACCGAGTCTAACTGTTTAATGACATTATCGGCATCATTTAAATCTATTTCTATGTAGCATCCCTGCGTCAGCATAAGTGGGAAGATGGTCCTTGAGTTTGCGAAAACTCCAGTATGAATAGGGAGACATACCTTCGCAGTTAAGAAATTATCATCGGAGAAAGTTACGGTTTGATCGCCAGATGTTTTCTTAAAGAAAGGATTAGTCGTAGTGTTCGTTAATCCAGTTTTTGATGTTCCAGAATCACTGCGATTGTCAGTTGATTGAACCAAGCATCCTTCGCGTAAGGCACGGAGGTTCTCAATAGATGCATCCTTTTCATAATCATATTTAACACTTACGTAAGAATCATAATTTGACACTTCTTCAATTAAATTTCCGCGTGTCCCATCATAGATACGAATATTACGAATTAAAGTAGATGTACATTTATCTAACTGAAGGCGAGTCGGGGTTTTTCCAGCAGGTAAGGATAATTTTACATTGAATTCAAGATAAGATTCGCGACCATCCATAAACTTCGTCGTAGGTGGGATAAAAAATTGTACTTTGTTCCCAGGGTCGTATTCAAGTCCATTTTCACTCGGGATTGAGATTTTAGTTTCACCAACTTTCATCGAATCATCGGCAGTCCAATATTTACTCATTTTATAACTCATAAATATAAAATAAATATAAAAAAAAAAATCAAAAAAGTTCTTATTGCACTCGTCCAGTTGTAATTGTGTCAGCAGGGGCAGACACAGTGGATTGAGTTTCTTGTGTTTGCTCTTGAGATAATTTATCAGAGTCCGTAGTATCTAATGATTCGCCTATTTCATCGGTTGCCGCCGATGCAAGGTCCAACACACCGCCCAATAATTTAGCAGGAGGAAAACCAACCCCCACGACATCCGCCATAGCTCCGCCAATCTGTAAAATATTTCCTGCTTTTTCATATGCATTATTACCAGCGATTTCAAAATGTCCATCCTTCTTACTATCTTCGTAATCTTGATATAAATCCATCGCCCCCGCACCAGCGGACATAAGAACACCAGCCCCTTCACCCAACTTCCCTGCAAATTTACTATCTTCTCCAACACTTTGTTCAAGACCTTCCGTCAGTTTTGATGTCTCGCCACCAACTTCACCTGCTTCGCCGTCAGCACCACTCACTGCAGTTCTTTCAGCCGTTGCACTGGCTTCCCCAGGAGGCGAAGCACGAGCATCACCGCGAGCAGGGTCAGAGTCTGCCGCCGCCTGCCTCGTAGTTCTTTGACTTTGGGTTGTTGGATTCGTTGCCGAACGTCCCGATGACCAATCGTTATATGCTTTAACACGGTCAGGCATTCCCTTTGCCGTCCAAAGTCCCTGTGCTGATTGGACTCCTTGCGTTATTGTAGCAGTTGTTCTTTCTTGGTCTTTTAATCCACTAATTTTATTTGCAACGTCGGTATTGTGGGACTGAATACGTTCATTTAAATCACGAACTTGATCACTCCGCATATTACCCTGTGCAACAGCATTTGATGATGTCCCATATAAATCCAAACTCATTTTATATGATATAAATAAAAAAATGTATATTAAAAAAAAATAATTAAAAGATGAATAAAATATATATCTATCGCGCACATCATGCTTTAGCCATGTAATCGCTTATCCAATCGTCTTTCACTTCTATATTAGAACATAGCTCGTCGATTTGATTTGCTTGTCCTGCGACCTTCGCATAACAAACATTGACTTGTTGCGATGCGTCCAGACGCATCTTTAGTTCCTTGTTTTCAGTATTAAGTTTAACAATCGTCTTTAGAGACTTTTTCATCAGTTTTTTATTCTCTTCTTTCAGTTTCTCGTTTTCTTCTCCCATTTCTGTGAAGTGTTTCACCATTTGATTAAATATGTAATTTTCGTCCATCGTGTTCTCAAGCAGTTCAAGGTAAGCAATCATTTCACAGTGGTTCATTTTATAGTGATCCATTTCACAGTGGTTCATCTCTTGCGAGTTGTTTTGTTGTTTTTAGTTAATACATATCCTTTATACAGAGTTTCAAATTTTGGTTTAAAGGATGTTATTCTATTTCTAATTCTTCAACTTCTTCAGAGTCACGAGTCGGCCAGATCTTTGTTTCATGACGAATGAAAGCCTGTGCAGGGTTCTCACTCAATTTCAAATATAAAAATGAATATCTTTCTTTGTGGGCTTCTTCATAGAGTTTCATAAAATTTTCCTTGCCCCCCACCATGTCAGAATATTCCTCGCTTATTTTCTCCAATTCTTTCGAATTTTGCTGCTTGCATATGATCACGTCGGTGGCGTTGTTGCGAATCATACCTGACACAGCACGAAATGACTGAACTGCAATTACATAAAAATCAATGTAGTGGCGAAATCGGGTAGAAAAAAATGATACATGATTTTGTCTGCTAAAATCTTTTGTAAGGACATCGTCCATAACAAGAGCATAAGTAGGTCTATCTTCTTTATTTTCATATTGACTTTGCGACTTCTTTATATCTTCAATGATATTATCTTCATAGTGGTCCATACAATCAAAGTATTTTGATAATATTTTTCCTTTATTATCTGTATGAAGTGTTGTACTAATGAATTTTACGATATCAAATTTATCCTTATAGAAGTCACTATTACAGAATGCATTCACCAAATAATTACTTTTCCCACTTCTGACACTCCCTATGATTAATAATAGACTGGGCATCGAAGGGAGGTTTGGATGTATATCATCAAAGTTTGAAGATGGTTGTTCATCCTTTACTTTCAAAACCTTCGGTGCTGATTTAGTTGTCTTTGTTTTTTTAGGCATTATAATGTATTATATATATTTTATTTTTTATATCATAATATTAATCATTTGATAAAAAATTTATCTTAATCGCGACACACCTTCTTTATTAAGTGTTAATCCTTGTTGAAGGTTTTTATTTTCATCTTTAAGAATAACATCGGGGATGTTAAACTTATTATAAGTACCCAAATACCAACGGTACAGCCATTTCATATTTTTCGCTTTTCCAAGAATACCACCTTCTTTACCGAAAAGTCCTTGACGATATATATTTTTCCCATCCCACAGAAACGTTCGTCTTAATTTACTTCCTTTTTTTGCGATGTCTATTCTCATATGCGTATCTATATCGCCTTTTTTCGCCTCTGCTTTTATTAACTTAAGTGCTTTATCATAATTATTTAAATTATTAAAAAGTTTATCTACATCCGCACGGCTCATTTCTGGATTACCACCTCCCATAAATGCGTTTTTCTCCGCCGATGCACGTGTGTGAAATAAGGCTTTCTTCGGAGGCTTCGCTTTCTTACCTCCCGCCAACATTACCATTTTTGTTTTTACATCATACTTCCCCGTCCGTACAGTTCCATTTTGAATTTTGAAATAGACGCGGTCTCCATCTTTTACAGGCATTTTTTATATTACTAAATATAAAAAACTATTTTCAAATTTAATCAGAAATAATTTTAATTACTTCATCACGCATTTCGATTCTTTTATCTAAAGACATCCCTGTAAAATGCGCTGCAAATTGTCCCTTCTTCCATTTATTCTCTTCGGGTAAATCGTGGTCTCGATAAAATGATTGTATGATATTATGAGGGATAATAGTCACATAATTTTGATTTGAATTCATCACCGACACCATACGACAATATTTTACCATTACATCTTGCTCCCACAATCCATTGTATTTGTAGTATTCAAATTCCTCTACATCACACAAATCCCAGATTTCTTGTAAAAAGTCGTATGTCTCTTTATCATTTTTAACGACCATTGTTCCACAGTTAAAAGGACTCCATATTACATCCGCACTCACAAGCACATTTTCAAAAGGATAATCTTTTATTAACTCTTCATACTTTATATCTTTATTTGTAATTAATATATCATCATCAACCCACACAAGTGTCTCGATTTCAGGATTGGCTTTCATTTCTCTTTGTAAAAGTTTTATTTTGCTCCATGCTTGGTGGCGAGTATCACAAAGTACCTGGCTTTCAAGAACACATTTGTAATCGTGCTTATCACAATATGATTGCAATGCTTCAAACATAGGTTTTGAGAGTTCAGGGCGATCAGACAGACTACAAAATAACATAATTAATATTAAGTATTTTTTTATTTGTAATATCAAACATGAAAGTATTTAATACACGAAATGAAATGTTAAAACATTATTCTTCACAGATTGAAAACCCTGTGATATGCGAAATAGGCGTATTTAAAGGTGAGTTTTTTAAGTATATCCTTGATACTTGCGAACCCGAGAGTCTCGAAGGTGTGGATGTATTTAGTGGGGTCGCAGGCAGTGGCGACCAAGATGGTAATCATCCCATCCAAGTAGATATGAATGAAGTATATATCCAATTAAAAGATACTTATGTTGATAATCCTATTGTATCGTTTCATAAAGATTATAGTCATAAGTTTCTTGAAAAACAAAGTAATGATAAATATGATATTATCTACATAGATGCTGACCATACTTATGAAGCAGTTAAAAAAGATATTGAAATTGCATTTGATAAAATTAAGGACGGAGGATTTATAATGGGACACGATTACGAACTGAATAAAAATAAATGCGAACACAATTGGTCTTTTGGTACTAAACAAGCAGTTGATGAGTTCTGTGAAAACAAGTCTCAAAAGATATGTGCTTTTGGTAATGATGGCTGTGTTAGTTTTTGCATCCAAGTGAGCAAATAGATTTATTTAATTCAAACTTTTTTTTGAATGTATTTAGGATTGTAATATTATCATGTAGATGTTTATATGATTCCATATTACTACCGAAAACATTGTTCTTGTGCAATGCATCTTGGTCGAATCCGTACTGCTGTGGATTGATATACTTACGACCTTCTTTAATTGCGAACTTTTTAGGATAAATATTTGATAGTATAAAATCATCTCCCAGAAAACATGCCTGTAAATATTTTGACACGGGGTTTTCATCTTTAAAATTAAAATGTTTATAGAATGTCACAAACCACATTATGAATGCATCGCATTGATGTAATCCAAAACACACTCCCCCATATCCTTCGACCATATCTGTTTTACCTTCTACTATTTTATAATTTCTATTTTCATCGTAATTAAAGCCAGAACCTGTTGTAATATTATCATTTGTTTTACAATCCAATAATTCATAAAAGAGGTCTGGGTTGTATAATGTATCATCATCTATTATGATAATTTTATCATTCTTATTAAGTTTTATTTTACGTGCAATACTAAATGCTCCTACATACTTACAGATGGGTCCATAGTCTGGAACAATGTTAAATATTATCCTACGCTCCATTTTACAAAGACGTATTAGGTCCTTTGGTATTTGGAATTTGCCGAATCGTTTGTAATCAACACAAACATTTACGATAAAGTATTTATATTTTGTTCTTAATGTATGATGTAATATTCTTATTAATTTATCAATTCGTGATGGTATTGTACTACAACTTAAAATGAATCCCATAATATATATATAACATAAATTAATTTAAACAGAAATCAACGAGGATTATATAATGATAAATATATTTTGCATCACAGATTGCGATGGACTTAAATACGTCGGTGCTTCAAAATCACACATACGAGCCGTATTATCTTGCCTCGTTTATGATAAAAAAAATAATATAAAAAAGAACAATTCACGTCTCTTGAATTTAGAGTATTGTGAAATAGAAGTCATCGATGAATGCGAGCCAACAGATAAAAAAATAAAATTATCATACTGGATTGATAAGATAGACTGTGTTAATTAATATAAAATTTGAATGTATTATTTAATCATGTATAAAATGGTAAATATTTATAAGATAACCGACTGCAATCGTATTTGTTATGTTGGTAGTACGACACAAACTGTAGAACAGAGATTAACTATCCACAGATATCATAAAAATAATAAATGTAAAACTAAAAGACCTTGTAGTTCTTGTCAATTAGATTTAGAGAATTGTGAAATAGAAGTTCTTGAAACATGTGATAATGAAATAAGATATGAAAGGGAGGGATATTGGATACAAAATACTGAATGTGTCAATATAATAAAAATGATTCGTGATTATAAAGAATATAGAGATGAATGGTATCAAGAAAATAAAGATATAAAAAAAGTGATGAGAGATTATCAAAAATCATTCGGTGGTGATAAAAGATTTTATAACAATCTTTTAGAAATAGATGTAAATTTATTTACTCCTCAGTAGCAGTTGTAAAATCTATTATTAGAATTATATGCGGATTGATATGTTCCTGGTGCCTTCGTCAGTTTGTTACGGATATCTTGTTTCTGTGCTTCAATTAACTGTTCTTCTTGTTTTTCTTTTTTTCTCTGTGCTCGTATCTTTTCATAAGACATAATCGCCGACAGTTGTGCATCTTCTAAATCCTTCCTACTGAACATCTGTGCTTGCGGTTGCACATGGGCGGGGGCGGGAGTAGGGTCAGGGTCCTCTACTTCCTTTTTTAGTTTCTCAAAGTCCTTCTGCTTTTTCTTTTTTAATAATTCCTTTTCTTCCTTATCTATTTCTTTTTGGTTATCGCGTTCGATCTTTTTTAGTTTCCTTGCTTCCAAAGCCTTCTTACGCCCGTTCGCCAAATGGAGCTTCTGTGCGTCAGTCATTGGCTTACGAGGTTTTCCCGATTTAGTTAATTTGACTTCCTTTACTTTTGGTTGCTTCTTTTGTTTTGGGAGTTCCTTTTGTACAAGTTCTTTTAGTAATTGGTTCTGTGGTTCAGGGGCTACAGCCTCAAAGATATCTTCCCTCTCTATACTTTCTCTTTCCACTGGTTGGGGCATAGCAAGTGCAGTCTGATCATCTTCATCATCTACATCTTCAATCATCTCGGCGACAGGCTCTATTTCATCAGCAATTTCATCTTCCAAAAAATTAAATTGGACTCGGGGTAATGTTTTACTCATTGTTTGTAATAATATTTATATAAATATTTTGAAAAAGAATTAATATTTTCTCGTCTGAATAGAAAAACGATTCATATAAAACATTTACATTTTTGGCTTATCTCTAAAATAGAGACAAATGATTGAATCGCCTACGACTGTTTTTGCATACTGCTCGTTAATGTAATTAACTGATAAATCAAAGTCAGTTAGATTAATATCTGCAGGATTATCCAAATCCAACCATACGAGATTATTCGGTTCGTATGATACGATGCCTACTTGAGTTTCTAATTTTGTGAGGTGAGATATAATCTTTGACTTATTCCCCGTAAATGCATTCATTACATTCTGTCCAAGATTATTTAGTCTGACAAATAATGACATGTTGTTAATCAAAGAAGGTGAATCTATACTTTCGAAAATTGTCAGTGAGCCAGTTGTTTCAACCGCCGTATCCACAACGTCACGATTGAATCCGAGAAGGTCCCTTGCGTTTGACCTTTCCGAAGGAGCATATACATCACTCTGTTGTAATATCAAGACGTGGCTTCCATTCACCCCACCACTTGCATTTAACCCCTCTTGTGCATATGCAGTTCCAATCTCTGTCCGATTGAAATCACGACTTTCAACAGCCCGACACTTACCAGTTGTTCCTAAAAGTTCCATTGTTTCGTACCATCCACCTTTGTTTTCTTTGGATGGATCATATCCAGCGATGGCTACTCCCTCATATTTCTCGAACGATATTGACCCTACAAGATTGCTCGCATTTTGCCCAACTTGAAATACAGGATGAAGACACCATTGTGCCTGATTGATTGGCGTGAACATGCTAAATTTTGGTTCTCCAGCATCATATTCAGTGAGGGTTTGATATCCTACAGCACCAGAAGCATTGAAGATTTCTAATTTGAGTTTTTCTCCATCTGCTTTAAACTTAACTTTGGTATATTGTCCAGTGCTTAAATCAAGTCTTGAAGTTGTAAAATCCGACGAATCGTTCTGCCAGTATTCAACTTCTTCAGTAATTAAATATCCATCTCCATCACCGTCGCCAGCCCACCCTGTCTGAAAAACAACTAATTCACCAGCAAGATTTCTTGCAAGACCAAAATCCATATAGGTTAAAGGCATCTCAACATCCACATCATCGGAGAGGTGACGTGCATAATAAGTCGGATCCAAATATCCATCCATACCAACATTATTAACAACTCTTGAAAGACCAATTGCCCACTCCACTTCTGTCCCACTTACATTCACATTTGCATTTGCACTGGATATATTAACTTCCATTTCACCACCACCAAGATTTAAAGGACGTTGTTTATTAATACCAGCACAGACATCGCTTGCATTTAAAGAAGCATTTCTTGTAAATACTCCTCCAGCATACGTAAATTCAGGCGACGAACCATTGAGCAGAGCCCGAGCAGGTCTAAAAGAATCTACAAAAGTATTGTCGGAGGGAGTGGCTGCACTCTTTGTATTGAGTTGGTCGTAAGTGATTTTATATCCTTTAAAATCAAGAGATGATGCATTATTTAGAACTTCAACTCCAAGTTTATTTATCATATTAGGATGATAAATAGATTCATTTAATCTTGTAGTAAGAGAGTTTGCAAAATCGCTCGGGGATTCTTCTACTATTCGGTCGGTACCCGTCAATTGCACCAGTAAAGGAGACGATGTTGTTTCGCTTATTTGTGGAGATGTCGTACCATCCATATCCAGTTTCTTGCCGAAATACTGATAAAAATTATTTGTATTACTTGAATAAACGACCTTACCATTAATATTCAGTTTTGCGGATTGCAATGCTACTTGAGAATTCTTGGGAATGCTGTATGTGGATGATAGAGCATTACGAAAACTGAATGCATTGTCAATCGAACTCTTTTGACGAGCAGTTGACCCGTCTTTGAAATTGTTAGAACATATTACCAAACTCATTTTTATTGTAATTAATATTTTAATTATATTAAAAAAAAAATTATTATCATATAATGCCTAAAAAAACAAAATCAACCGTTGTAAAACCGATTCAATCTGGAACAAAAGACTATTCTCTAAAATTAAATTATGATGTAGAAAAAGCAATAAAACCGAACAAAATAAAAGAAACAGATATCTTTGAAATGATGCAATCAAAGCCATCAAAGAAGTCAAAAAAGAAGAAGGTGTAAATTGACCCCTTAAAATGTCGTAAAAAGAGCCGAAATGTGGAGCCGTTTTTTTTTGTAAAAGGCGAGTTAATAGTAAAGTGTTTTTTCGTTAAAGGGCGGGATTCTCAAACATAGACGATTACACAAAAACAGCACTTTCGTCCATATTCTCCACAACCTGTTGTATATAAACATCATTATTATATTTCTTTTTTTTTGTATATCAAACTTTTAGTATATATTCTTTGAAAACTCTATTTACCTTTCTTTTACTACACTTGTCTATTAAAAACATACACATACCTTTAAAATGAGTTACACATACCTTTAAAGCGATTTAAACATCGGCTATTTATTTTACATTTAGGGGGGTAGAAATACACTTTTTATTTATATTTAAAGATATGATATATTATATACTTAATGAATAATAAACTTACAGATATGGAAATCGATACTCTTGCAATCAAACTATTGGAATATTACAACGAAGGGGAATTTGCATATGAAGAAGGTGTGAATAAGTCTGTTAAACAAAAAAATTTAAAACGCTCTTTCAAGCAAGAAATTACAGAACTCGTTAATAATAAATCAAAGAGTGCATTTACATCTTCGCTTCATTGTGCTCTGATGTCTTTGCTCGAACCCGACAAACTACGAAAAGAAATAAAGACCTTACGACAAAAAAACAAACATTTTGAAGATATAAATGCAAATGGAGAAGCACTTGCTATGACGTTGTATAAGGATGAAATATATAAGCAAGTAAAAGCAGAAAAAGATAAGGAGTTGGTAGAAGATTTACAAGGGTCGCGGGAAGTAAATAGAAAATTAATGGATGTTGTTAGTAATTTAGAAAGATGTATAGATGACAGGAGGGATTACGTCCCGCGAGAAACTCTTCTAAAATTAGAAGAGGAACACAGAATGCAACTCGCACATCTTACTAAAAATAAAAAACTCACGAAGAAAGAAAAAAAAATAGCAGAATTAAAGAAACAGGTGGAGATGCTTGAGGACGATGATGATGAAGATGATGATTAATAATTAAATAATGGGTCGGGTAATTTATACGAAGACCAAGTAAATCCTTTTTTTGAATCCTCCATATGCAACGTTGAAATTGCAGGATATAAAAATAGTTTAATTTCTTTTCTTAACTGCTGTTGTTTATATTCAACATCAATTGCTCTTCTTTTTTTATATGTGGAACGTGTCATGGGTCCCACACATTTATAATTTGGAATATACAGTCCGTGTGCATTGTGAATCACGAACCTATCGGTGTCGATTTCATTTAATCCATTTTCGAAAGTTGGTTTTACGAAATCTTTTTTATCCTTCAAAAGTGGCGGGAACATCATCCCCCCAATATAACAGAATTCATTAATATCTTTTAATTCTTCTAATCTATCAAAATCCAGTATAGCATCATCTTCTATAATAATACAATCATCTATTTTATTATCGTAGATATGCTTAAGACACTTTAAGTGCGATTCAGAACAGGCTGTAATCTTCTGACGTAAATCTTTCTTACAATTATGTCTAAAATGATAATTTTCCAACGTTTTGTCATCTACATTCGTCCAATGGATTGCATCCCAAATAGTATATCTATCGTCTGTTAAATATTTATCCTTTCGATCTTCATATGCACAGATTACGAACACTTTCATTTATACAATATATCTTATTTTTTTTAGGATAATTTTAACATGGTATAAATATAAAATGCCCTACGTTAGAGTTGTAATTAAAAAAAGCACAAATCCCAAAAAAAAGTTAATGGCGGTGCTATATGATAAAGATAATAAAACGAAAACAATTCATTTCGGCAGTGCAGGAATGAGTGATTTTACAAAAAACAAAGATGAAGAAAGAAAAAAAAGATATATAGCAAGACATCGTAAGCGTGAGAACTGGGCTGTCCCAGATACGGCAGGAAGTTTATCTCGCTGGGTCTTGTGGAACAAGACTACACGTCGTGCGTCAATCGCAGATTATAAGAAACGATTTAATCTGAAGTAATACTCTTATGGGCTTTGCTCAAAGAATCGCCTTTACGCATCTTGCCCATCATCTTCATACGATGCGACCTTTGTTCGGTTAGGGTCATACCACCATCCTTCATTTTTACCATATGTTTAGAGAGGTCGGCTTTTTGTTTGTCGGTCATTTTTTTACCATTGGTTCTGGGTTTTTTTGTAAGTGGAGCATTTGATTCAGTTGGAGTTTCTTGAGAGTAGGATGACATTTTATATATACAAATAAAAAAATTCTTAAATAAAAATATATAATATTATCAAATATGGCCGACGAATATGTTGATACCACAATCATCGAATGCAACAGATTGCATTCAGAAGAAGCCTTATCAAATAACAACGAAAATTTTGCAAATTGGACAAATAATTTAAGGGATGTCGTCAGTCTCGATGCAGGCGATAAAATATCTGTTCATAATGCGATGATATCTGAAAGGGGTGCTGGACAGCCATCTTCGATAGAAATAAAAGGCGAGAACCTCGGTTTAAAAAAGAAGTTTAAAAAGGTGGTTCCTGAATTTTTATCTTTTAATTCAGAGATATATTCTCAATATCATAGAATTAATTATACAGAAGAAGAGGATGAAATAATGATTCGGGACGATACAGCGAACTTCACAATATCATATTACAAGAATGCCGATGGTCATAACTATATGCAACTCCCACGAAGATGGTGGTGGCGACAAGATCTAAATGTGAATGGCTCAAATTATTTTTTCCATGACGATGCGGTTCATTGGGGGATGTCGCTACATGACCCATTCAGAGAAGATTCCTACACATTATTTGAAGATTTTTATCAATTATCGGGGAGTCCAGGGGTGGGCAATACAAAAGGAACTTATAATGCGAATGGTACTCTATCTAAAGTTAAAAATGATAATTCACGATACACCATCATGATTCGCGACAGTACTAATTTTGAATCGGGGGCAGCCACCATAAATCCTGACAGATATTTACGAGACCCTGAAAATGCATCCTATTTTATTTACAAAGAAACAAAATCTATTACAGTAAATAAAGGATTTAATTCACCTGAATTTATCGCCGAGGACTTTAGTCGCCAACTCCAAGAGGTAATATCTACGAATGTGTTTGAAGTCCGAAATCCAAATGACAAAAGTGCGAATCCTGACAGACCTGGGTTCGCCGTCCCCGCCTATACAACAAGAACAACACAAACATACAAACCTTTTATCTGTGCTGGAATATACGGGAGAGAAAGCGATGCAGCGAATGATACACAAGTTATCTTTGAAGAATATATAGGGGGTCTTAATAAAAATAATGGATTTGAATATTTAGCACAGTATTCTTGTGTTGGATGTAAGCGACCTGAATTGTATGATACAGGTAGAAAAATTAATTTATTAAATACAGTTTATCGTGGGATTCGTGGTGCAGAGGTGGATAGGGATTATGATGGTTCATTCAATGCAAGTTATGGAACAAATGGTATAATTACGTCATTGCATTATACCGAAGACAACTTAACATTATTTAAAAATTTTATCGAATCGCAAGAAAAATATCCCGAAACTTACAACATCTTTTACGATGGGAGAACTCCCTACAGTCCAAATGATAATATTACAAATTCGAGATGGATGCATATGAATCGTTATCCAAATGCTTCAATGTCTTTGGATTCTGCAAATGCATCCTTTGCTCAACTGGGATGGGGAGGATATGTGAATCCCTCTTGGAATGCTACTTCTAATACAAAACAATTATCAAGTGTCGTTGTCCCTTTTCAGTTTGATGAAAATCAAAGAGATATATTTTATGCTGAACCAAATGAGAATTTAGGTCAAAAAACGTATGGTTGTTTTGGGAGAACATATAATGCTTCTAATGCAAGCCAATGGATAGTCGTATATCCGACACCTCACAATGGTTCGGGCTCGAAGTTATTTAATATGCTGAATGGGACTACAAATATAATTGAGAAAAGTAGAAAAATGGGATACGATATGCATTTCACTGCCCCGAACACTGCATGGATACTACCTTATTCAGGATTAAATGTGAAACCTTATAATTTTGATTCAAGAAGTACAAAAATATTTAATTACGAAATATCTGCAAATGATGATTATGCATTAAATACATATCAGGTAGAAACTCAATATGATAGAAATCTATTGTATCTTGGAGCCGACATCCCAAAATTAAATTACGATGGAACTCATTTTACATTCTCTGATTTACATACAGCATTAAATCGTGGAAATAGTTGGGCAGCGAAAGTACCTTTTATTACCTTTGTCCCCACCGTAAATGATGGCTTTGATGATATTGTCTATAAAATAAATCCTAATGAAAATTTCGAAGATTGGACACCTGCCCGTATGCCTTATCCTTCTGAAACATCAATACAGTGGGATTCTGTAGCGACGAATACTTATAGGACTAAAAAAACAAATCCTAATTTAGAAAAGTGGAAAATATACGATGCATTATGTGGAATTAATATTGAAGATTTTGGATTGACAGAAAACGAATGGACGGGGACATTGTGGGATTTGTTGGGATTTTCATATAAACAATTTCATTCAGGTACTAACACACGATTGAAAAGGATAGACAATACAAATGTGAATGATTTATCTGTCATAACTACGAACGCAACCGTAAGTGAAGGGGACACTAAAATATATTTTCAAAATTTATTTGGTGTTCCGATGCTTAAAAATATGATACCTGTATCCGCAATGTTGCTTAATTATTCAGGAGGGAGAACAGTATCCTATTATCCCGAAATCATTCAAAAAACCCAATCAATCCAAATCGTGGCGGACAATCTCCCGACGAGAATGCTTCGCGGATATTATACAATCAGGTCAAACATCCTCCAAAATACTCCATTTATCGGCGGTAAAGTAAATAATACAAATATGCCTATTATCTCTATCGTCGATAAAATGAATCCTGATGGAGATTTCTACTTTCAGCAAGAATCATCTCTTGAATTTACGATAACCAAACCTTTACGACTTGCAAGTATATCGTGTTCGGTTCATGATCCAGATGGCTCATATGCAAATGTGTCAGAGCAATCTACTGTATTGTTTAAAGTTAAAAAAGATAGACGTAATACATTTAATGTCGCCCAAGAATTATTACAGGAGCAACAACCTCCGCCTAAATAAATGACCAATGGCGAGCGCGTGCTCTTCGGGCATTATCTTTGCGACATGGATTACAGTAATTATCCCCAGCCCGTAGATTTTTATGAACAGCATCGCAGGTATTACATCTTTTTCCTTGAAGTCCCATCCTGTTAATACAACAATTACCAACAACGCGAATCTTAATATTACCGTCTTCGTCCTTTTTATAAATATAACAATTTTCACTGATATCATGGTCACATAGACATTTTGTCTTATGTGGAGGATAATAATCATTCGTAATTTGGACACCTTCTTTCAACCACTTTGGTCGCATTTGATTTTCATAGTAGCGTGAATGTCGTGTTTGCATCAGTATATATTCATCTTCATCTATCCATACTCGTCGCCGATTACCACCTCCATATTTCCATCCATTGGCGAGGTTATATTTTACTTTCATTTTTTCGAGACCTTCTTTTGTACTCATTATTATCTATATATAAATATACTGTAATGCTTAAATAAAATAATATTCAAATTTTAA
>ENA-ORXF01000849-ORXF01000849.1-marine-metagenome-genome-assembly--contig:-NODE-849-length-20844-cov-9.851062_pt1 | contig 20844 bp, 27 predicted proteins | sample MGYA00237864_ERZ511476 | MGnify/ENA primary metagenome ERZ511476 (study PRJEB26306, sample SAMN06343908) | marine metagenome | isolation source: coastal waters | place: Atlantic Ocean: West Antarctic...
TTACCTCAAAAGAATGCGAAATTAATAAATAAATTTTTTGAATTTTAGGGATAAAATTAGGTTATTTAAAATATATTTCGTATATTTATATTAAATAAAGGTTATAACAATGAATAAACAAAAACTGACAGGTTTCGTAGAAAAATATTCTCTAGGAAATACTATTGAATCCGTACCGTGGAGTATTAAAAAAAATACTCTCTCAACAGACTTTGTATCTGACGATAGAACATTACTAGGTAATGTAACTTTAAATTCGTTTGAGATAGATGATGCAGAGATCGGTATATATAATACTACTCAATTACAGAAAATGATATCCGTTCTAGGAAGTGAAGTTACTGTAAATCTTAAAAAAGCAGATAAACGTGCAATAGCTATTGATATGACAGATGGTGATGTATCGTTAAACTATATGTTAGCTGATTTAGATATTATACCTAAAGCTCCTAAACTAAAAACCTTACCTGATACTACTGTAGTTATAAAAATTGATAACGATTTTATTACTAAATTTGTTAGAGCGAAAAATGCTTTAAGTGAAAGTGATAACTTTACAGTAATATCAAACAATATAACTCAGATTATAATAGGTGAGTCAGATTCAAATACAAACAAGATTAACATTAATGTAGCAACAGAAGTTAGCAATAAAATGTCTGCTATATCATTTAATGCAAATTATCTAAAAGAAATTCTAGCAGCAAATCGTGACCATACCGACGGTAAAATGGAGGTATGTGCTGGAGGTTTAGCAATACTAACATTTAGTAACGCTGACTACACGTCGAAATATTATTTAGTACAAACAAATGTTTAATTAACAAAAAGAGGAAATCAAATGATTGCAATTGAAGACAACATTATTTTAGAAGCCTTGGAACCGGAAAAACTTACTTCAGGGGGTGTTATACTTCCGGATACTTCAACAGAAGCATCTGATCGAGGTAGAGTTTTACACGTAGGACCAGGTAGATGTTTATTGCTTGATGGCAAAAGAATGGCCATGCAAGTAAAGAAAGGGGATGTAGTAGCTTATCCTAAAAATTTAGCACGTAAAGTAGAAGTAGACGGAGAAGACCTTTGGGTGGTCCGTGAAGTAGAGTTATTAATGATTATTAAAAGAGAGGAAAACTAAGATGGCTAAAAATTTAGATTTTAATTCTGATGCACGTTCTAAAATGAAGAACGGTGTAGACAAACTTGCAAACGCAGTAAAGGTTACTTTAGGACCTTGTGGACGTAATGTAGTTATTGAAAAAGAGTATGGTGCACCAATTTCAACAAAAGATGGTGTAACAGTAGCAAGAGAGATTGTATTAGAAGATGCAGTTGAAAATGCTGGAGCACAGATGATAAAAGAAGTATCAGAGCAAGCTAATGATTCAGCTGGGGATGGTACAACAACTGCAACTGTACTAGCACAATCAATTATTGAAGAAGGATTTAAGCGTGTATCTTCTGGTGGTAACCCGATTGAATTGAAGCGTGGTATAGATAAAGCAGTTACAGAGGTTGTTAATACCTTAAAAGATATGAGTAAAGAAGTTAAAGGTGACGAACCTATACAGCAAGTTGCAACTATATCAGCTAATAATGATGATACAGTTGGTAGTATTATAGCAGATGCTATTAATGCAGTAGGTAGAGAGGGTGTAGTAACAGTAGACGAATCAGCTACAGCTGAAACTATACTTGATATAGTAGAAGGTATGCAATTCGATAGAGGGTATTTATCTCCATATTTTATTACTAATAATAATGATATGTCAGTTGAATTAGATGAACCTTTAATCTTATGTTATGATAAAAAGGTATCTAACTTGAAGGATATTGTAAAGGTATTAGAGTATGCAATAGCAGCTGGTAAACCATTATTAATTATCGCAGAAGATATTGATGGAGAAGCATTAGCAGGGTTAGTTGTAAATAAAGTTAGAGGCACACTCTCAGTAGCAGCAGTCAAAGCTCCATCATTTGGTGAAGAGAGAACAGCTCTATTACAGGATTTAGCTATACTAACGGGTGGTCAATTAGTATCTCCAGATAAAGGTATGAAATTAGATATCATTGATGCAAGCTGGTTTGGTACCTGTAAGAAGATTAAGATTGATAGTAAAACTACCACTGTTATAGACGGGTATGGTGACGTTGATCAAATTAGTCACCGTGCAGAAGAGATTAAATCAGCACTTGATAATGCTGAATCAGGTTGGGAACGTGAAAAAGTTCAAAAAAGGTTAGCTAAACTATCTGGTGGAGTTGCAATTTTAAAAATAGGAGCTGAATCTGAAATTGAGATGAAGGAAAAGAAGGATAGAGTAGAAGATGCTTTAAATGCTACAAGAGCAGCTATTGATGAAGGTATTATACCAGGAGGTGGAGTTGCTTTAATGCATGCTGTATCAAAACTTGAGATAGTAGGTGATAATAGTGAGCAAACATCAGGTATTGATATTGTACGTAACGCATGTGAAGCACCTTTTAGAGCTATTATGTCGAACGCTGGATTAAATGGTGATGTAATATGGAATGATATTAGAGCAAGTAAAGGATTTAGTGAGAATACAGGCTTTGATGCAAGAGGAGAAGAAGTGGTAGATATGATGAAAGCAGGTATTATTGATCCTGCTAAAGTAACTATCACAGCTCTTCAAAAAGCAGCATCAGTTGCTGGTACAATTTTAACTACTGAATGTATACTAACTAATATTAAAGATGATAGCAAAGCAGTAGTTGGGCCAGGTCAAATGCCAATGATGTAATAGTTGCTTAATCGAGAAAAATTTCTTATATTTAACATATGAATAGTAATAATAATACACTCTGGGTCGAGAAATATAGACCTGACACATTAGAAGGTTATATTGGTAACGATGTAATAGTTGGTAAGATGAAAACATATATAGAAGGTGGGGATATACCTCACCTTCTATTTTATGGAAGAGCAGGTACTGGTAAAACGACACTTGCTAAGATTATAATTAATAATATTGATTGTGATCATATCTATATCAATGCTTCTGATGAGAATAATGTTGATACAGTCCGTAATAAGATTAGACAATTTTCAAGTAGTGCAGGATTTTCAACTTTAAAAGTTGTTATATTAGATGAAGCTGATTATATGACTCCTAATGCTCAAGCAGCGTTACGTAATATAATGGAAACTTTCTCTAGACATACAAGATTTATTTTGACTTGTAATTACGTTGAAAAGATTATAGATCCTATACAATCTAGATGTCAAGTGTTTGGTATTACTCCTCCTAATAAATCGAATGTAGCACTTCGACTTAATAATATATGCAAACAAGAATCTATTGCAGTAGAACTCGATTCGATTAGAACTATAGTTAACTCAACTTATCCTGATATTCGTAGAGGTATAAACGGCTTACAGAGACAGGTAGTGGATGGTAAAGTTGTTATAGATAAAGCATCAATGCTACAGGCAGATTGGATGACAGACGTCCTCGATGAATTAAAAGGTTCTATGAAATTTAATACGATTCGAAAAATAGTAGCAGATAGTCAAGTTAAAACCTTTGAGGAGTTATATAGATTTCTATTTGATAATATTGATGAATTTGCTAGTACTAAGATATCTAATTGTATTATTATCATAGCAGAAGCTCAATATCAAGATACATTTATAGTAGATAAAGAAATTAACGTAATGGCAATGTTTAGTAAAATAATAACAACTTTGGAGAAATAATATGTCAAAAAATAAAAATAAATTAAAATACGGAAATTATATTAAAAAGGTTGGATATTTAGATATAAGGCAGAAGGTTGTAATCGGGGGCTGGGTAAAGAATATGAGAGGTGAGGATGTGAAAAAGCCTGGTAGTACTGAAGTATTTGTATACCACGGTAAGCATGTCTTATCAGGAAGTTTTAAAAGTGTAATGGCAGCAGAAGCAGAAGCTAATAAAATGTTAGCTGAAGGTATTAAGTATAAAGCAAAATAAGGGAATATATGAGAGTAGTAAAAGGAAATCAAGGTCAACAACCACCACAAGGTCAGTCAGATCAGAATATGCAGGTAAAAGTTGCATTAAAAGATACACAAGATGTATCATGTGAAAAATGTGGTCATAAACTGTTTGTACAGTTAATGATGTTTAAAAAGTTATCAGCAGTTATGTCACCAACAGGAGAAGAATCATTGATACCAGTTCAAGTATTTGCATGCAATGATTGTGGTCATGTAAACGAACAATTTTTACCTCCTGCTAGTGAGTAAGCCTAAAACTATATTTAGTATATTAGCTGATGTGTCACATAAGAAGACAGATCCTATTTCATATACAGAGGGTGATTGGAAATCGTATAATATTTATATGTTGAATAAATGGTTGAGCATGAATCCTCACGTTACAGAAATTATAAACTTTATACAAAAATATTATTCATTAGATAAAAAAATACATTACAAGATGCTCAGTGATATATTACCAAAACAAAAGATATTTAGTAAATATATTAAAGGTAAAAAGGTGGATAAATTTAACCCTGAGTTAGTCAAAATAGTTGCTTTTCACTATGAAATTAGTCGTGCAGAAGCTAAAAGTAGGATTGAAATGTATACACATTTTAGCACAGGCACTGAAACATTGACTGAAATGTTACAAGGTTACGGTAAAACACAAAAAGAAATAAAAAAGTTATTGAAATGAAAATAGAAGAACGCGACTTAACTGCAGAACAAACATATGTAAATGATATTGATGAATTACAAGGTAGATATCCAGACATTTATAAAGCATATGAACAAATATCAAAAGAGCAATTCCATTTATTTGCTCGCAAGATGTTAGATTATGGTAAAGGTAATATATCAGTAGGATCTAACCTAGATACACCAGAAGAAGAGAAGGTAGCTTTAACTGGTTTATGGTTTAGGATGAATGATAAAATACAGCGATTAAAACAGTTAGTATTGTTAAGTAGAGAAGCAAAAGTAACAACTGAATCAGTAAAAGATACTTTTCAAGACTTATCAATTTATGGTATAATTGCTCAAATAGTTAAAAATAAACAATGGAAGTAGTTGGTAGTCTCGATTATTTTTCGTATCTTTATATATGATTAAACCTAAAACTATAGACGATTTGACTCCAGTCAAGAAGAAAGGTAGACAGAAGTCTATATCCTACTCACAGTATTCAATGTATGCTCAATGTCCACGTAGGTGGAAGTTAAATTATGTTGATAACTTGCGTAAATTCTCACAATCAATTCATACCTTATTTGGATCTGCATTTCATGAAACTCTTCAAGGGTATCTAACAGTTATGTACGAAGGTTCCATAAAGGAGGCTGACGAGTTAAAGTTAGGTGAAATACTTAAGGGTGCAATGGCTAAGGAGTATCGTAAAGCTATGGCGATGGGTCAAGATCCTAGCTTTACCAATAAAACTGATATGAGAGAGTTCTTTCACGATGGTGTAGCTATACTAGAATATTTTCTAAAGAAGCGTAGTGGATACTTTAGCAAAAAGCATACCAAGCTTATTGGTATTGAGACTAAGTTAAGTATTCCGTTAGAGATCAATAAAAATATTCTATTTAACGGGTTTATTGATATAGTGATGCAAGATACTAATACTGGTAGGTATAAGATATATGATATTAAAACTAGTACAATGGGGTGGAATAAATACCAGAAAGCTGATAAAACTAAGATAGCTCAAATGGTGTTATACAAGCAATTCTATGCAGAGCAGTTTAATGTAGATCCAGAAATGATTGATATTGAGTACTTTATTGTTAGAAGGAAGTTACCTGAGAATTCACCATACCCAATTAAACGTATTCAATCGTTTGTACCTGCATCCGGTAAACCTACTAGGAATAAGTTAACTCGTTCATTGAATGAATTTGTTAACAACTCATTTACAGCTGAAGGCGCGTATAATATGGAGACTAAACATCTTGCAATAGCAGGTAAAAATAATAAACATTGTACGTATTGTGAGTTTAAAAAGCAACCTGACTTATGTCCATCTAAACAGAGGTTAAAGTAATGTTTGAAGTTAGAGATAGTGTTATTGAAGGTCAAGGAGTATTTGCTACCGAGGTTATAAAGAAGGATTGCGTAATAGGTCCTGCTTACGAGATAGTTGGTGAGGTAAACAATAAATTTATAGCTGGGGATATTACAATACTAGGGTTAATGCACAACCATAGTGAAACACCTACTGCCAGACCTGAGCATTATAACAATACAATTTATTTTGAAGCAATAAATAACATAGCAATAGGTACAGAAATAACATGCAACTATAATGAATATAGTAAAGTATTAAATATTGAGAAGCCATTAGAAGAATGGAAAAAGAATAATTATGAAAATTAACATATGGGTACCAAGAGAAGATGTTTGGGAAATAAACACTTTATTACAGGCAGAGATAGATATTGAACAATGGTTAGTAACATTTTTTCACGATAAACCAGTTAAACAGATGGATTTAATTCAAATATCAATTGATATAGATGAATACCAGAAGCTTGTTGATAATAATGAAGAGATTCAGACTAGTATAGCTAAGCAGTTAGGATGGGTACAATCAACGACTAATGATCCAGCAACTGATGCTCAACTGCAGATGATATTTGGGAATTAAATTGAAAATAGGCATCACTGGTAGTACAGTTTATGAAAATAAAAGAAAAGTTAAAGAATTTCTTTTTAAATTAAAAGGGCAACCAGGAATTGAGATTGTGTGTAGAGGTAATAAGGATGGAGCAGATAAATATATAAAAAAATACTCTTTAGAGTTTAACTTATCATACATAGAAGTACCAGTAGCACATACAGCTAGGAGTTTATACTCACAGTTACCAGAAGCTTATTTTAATAAGCCGTATAGTATTAGGAATTTTTTCATCCAACAAAATATTTTTATTAAACAATGTGATAGTTTTATTATTTTTGGTCAAGATAGTGATAAGGTGATTAATAATTTACTAAATGCAATTAATAAATTACAGAAAAATATAATAATAATTACTTAAAAAACAGTGGATAGGTAGGTTAACCCCTATTTATTATAGAATTACAAAGAGAAAGGTTATAATATGGCACTACCAAAGTTACGGAAAGATGGTGAGAATTCCATCAAAAAGACAACAAAAAAGAAAAAAATACTCTTATTATCAGATGATTTAAGAATGCACTCAGGCGTAGGTACTGTGTCACGAGAATTCGTGCGTGGTACTTTAAGTGAGTTTGATTGGGTTCAAATTGGAGGAGCAATTAAGCACCCTGATGCTGGTAACGTTATTGATGTATCAGACGATTTAGCTCAACAGACAGGTGTAAATGACGCATCTGTAATTATCTACCCTACAAGTGGGTATGGAGATGCAGATCAATTAAGGTATATTTTAGATCGTGAGAAGCCTGATGCTATCATGCACTTTACTGACCCCAGATTCTGGGGATGGTTATATGCAATTGAACACGAGATAAGACAGCAAGTTCCAATCTTATACTATACTATCTGGGACGATTTACCTTTACCTATATGGAATCAACCTTTTTACGAGTGCTGTGATTGGTTAGGAGCAATTTCAAAGCAAACATATGGTATCGTAAAGAATGTCAGAGATTATAAACGTCCATTAGAAGAGGGTAAAACTGAGGACTGGCAAATTGACTATGTACCTCATGGTATTAATCAAAAAGTATTTAGAAAACTTGTTGATGGTGATAGTATGTGGCAACATTATACAGATTTCAAACACCATATGCTTAATAAACGAACGTATGATTTTGTATTATATTATAATAATAGAAATATTAGAAGAAAGCAAACTAGTGATATAATTCTAGCATGGAATGAGTTTTGCAGCACATTAACTAAAGAACAAGCAGATAGTTGCTTACTACTAATGCACACACCAGCAATTGATCCAAATGGTACAAACTTGCGAGCAGTTAAAGAAATGGTATGCCCAGACTATAATGTAAAATTCTCTGAGACACATATTTCGGAAGCTGAGATGATGTTTATGTATAACCTTTCAGATGTAACTATAAATATTGCTTCTAATGAAGGATTCGGATTATCAGGAGCAGAATCACTAATGTGCGGTACCCCTATAATAAATAATATTACAGGTGGATTACAAGATCATTGTGGATTTAAGCTTGATGGTAACCATATAACAGCTGATGAATATGTTGAGATTGGATCATTACATGATGATAAAAAATGGAAAAATAATCCTGCGTTAACTTGGGGGGAATGGGCAATACCAGTTTGGCCGTCAAATAGAAGTATTCAAGGTTCACCGGAGACACCGTTTATATTTGATGATAGAGCAAGGTTTGATGACGTTGCAGATGCAATTGGAGAATGGTATCACATGGATACTGAAACAAGGGCTACAAGAGGTAACTTAGGTAGAGAGTTTGTTACTGGTAAGCAGAGTATGTTATCTGCAAAAGAAATGTGTGCTAATTTTGTAAAAGGGATAAATTCAGTTATAGTAAATTGGACCCCACGAAAACGTTTTACAGTATATAAAATAGAGGATAAATAGTTATGATAAATAAACCATTAATACTTTTTCAAGGACCCGTAAAATCAAGATCAGGTTACGGTGACCATACACGTGATTTAATTACATCACTTATCAGTATGGATAAATATGATATAAAAATAGCAGCTACAAAATGGGGAGATTGTCCAGAATCTGGGCTAGAATTTAACTCACACCGTGTAGAATTAGAGAGTAGAATATTAACTTCTAATCAGTTAGATCGTGAACCTGATGTATATATTAACTGTTCAGTACCTAATGAATTTAGACGTAGTGGTAAGTTCAATATTGGTATAACAGCTGGTATAGAAACTACAGCAGCTGATGCTTCATGGATTCAGGGATGTAATTTAATGGATCTTATTATAGTGCCATCTAAACATTCTAAAGATGTACTATTAAGCTCTGTTTATGATAAGATAGATGAAAAAACACAGAAGAAGATAGGTGAGTTAAGACTTGAAAAGCCAATTGAAGTCTTATTTGAAGGAGCAGATCTTACTATATTTAAACAATTAGATACCTTAGATCACATAGCTGAATTAGATGAAAAAGTTAATACTATACCTGAAGAATTTTGTTACTTATATGTTGGGCATTGGCTAAACGGTAAACTTAGCCACGATAGGAAAGACACTGGTATGCTAGTTAAAACTTTTTGCAAAGCTTTTGACGGGGCAAAAAATCAACCAGCGCTAGTATTAAAAACTAGTATGGCAACATTTAGTATTATCGATAGAAATATGATTTTAGATAAAGTTAAAGAAATACGTGATAAATTCGATAACCCTCCTAATGTTTATATTATACACGGAGATTTGACTGCAGAAGAGATTAATGGATTGTATAACCACCCTAAAGTTAAAGCACATATTAGCTTTACTAAAGGTGAAGGGTTTGGTCGACCATTACTAGAAGCTTCAATAAGTGGTAAACCAGTAATTGCATCAGCTTGGTCTGGTCAATTAGATTTTTTAAACCCAGACTTTACTACCCTGCTACCTGGTGATTTACAAAATGTACATAAATCAGCACAGTGGAAGGGAGTGATCAATGAAGGCTCTAAATGGTTCTATGTAAATTATAATATAGCTGAAACTGTAATAAGAGATTTATTTTCTAACTACGATAGGTATAAAAAGTTAGGTGAACAGCAAGCTCAATACTCTATAGATAATTTTAGTTTAAGTAAAATGAAGGAACTGTTTGCGCAACTTATTGGAAAGTATGTTGGTAAAATAAGTACACCACAACATGTACAATTAAAGTTACCTAAGTTAAAAAAATTAAATAATAAAACAGCACAAATTAAATTACCAAAATTAAAAAAGATGTAATATGGAACAGAAAATTTTAAGCCCAATAAATGGAAACGCAGACTATTGCTTTCAATCAACAGATGCCGCTTCTGGTATTACCTCTTACTTAGATTATGAAACTGGGTTTACCAGTAATTCTAAATTAGAGGTAGATTCGGAATACGTTGCAGATGCACAAGCTAATCAACCAAAATTAGTTACACAATTATCTGTAACTGACGAATTAAGGAATTTAATATGGTACCCATCAGTAATAAATATTCCTGGTCAGGGTATGATATTTCCTATGGGAACGCAAGATTCTTGGACATGGGAAGTAATGAAGGTTCGCGATGTAACAGAAGAAGAAAAAGAAAAATACCCTTTACCTGATAAGGATGGTGAGTATTTTAAGACTATTCTTGATGTGAAAGGTAAAGTTAACTTTGCTAAAAGCGAGTTTATGGAAGCACTTAAACACATCGGTGGAGTAGTACAGTTAGATGAGTAATATAGCTTCACATAAATCGTTTTTTGGAAAAAGATATCCTATAAGCGCAAAAGAGCTACAATCTGGTATGATAGTTGAATTTAGCTATCGAAAGACATCTGTAGGCAAACCTGAGACCAAGCGGTACACTGTTATGATAGTAGATCCATCGTACAAACGCTCACAGGATAAAGAACCTTTTACACATGCTATAAATTTAGATATAGCACCAAGAGCAGCTATACTAGATTTAGCACGTACAACTGGAGCAACGATGGCTAACAGTACTCTAGAAGCTAGGATGGTATATGCTGACAAGTTACTTGTAGAAGGTCAACCAAGAGAATTTTATCAAACTAGTATAGCTAATTTAATATCTGGTAAAGGTAAAAGTAGCTATAGAACATTTAAAACAGTAAAACTGCAAGGTATTCAATTAATAGACTATAAATTTCCAGATAGTATTGATTATATTGAATAATTAAATAGAGGTTATATTATGAAAATTAGTTATGCAATTACAGTATGTAATGAACACAAGGAGTTAGATAAGTTATTAACATTCTTATTTGAACATAAAAGGCAAAAAGATCAAGTTGTAGTACAAATGGATTCATCTGCTACTAAAGAGGTATGGAATGTATGTGAACGATTTGAGTCTAAACCATTTGATGAATACAGGCTTATCGAGCATAAATTAGATAAAAACTTTGCAGCTCATAAAAATAATTTGAATAAAAATTGCGATGGTGATTGGATCTTCGCAATAGATGCAGATGAGATTCCTAATGAGTATTTACTAGAAGCTTTACCGTTTATACTAGAGACAAACCCTGATACACAAGCTTACTGGGTACCTAGAGTAAACACGGTAGCAGGCATTACGGATGAACATATTGCTAAATGGGGTTGGAGAGTAAGTGAAGAAGGATGGGTGAACTTTCCTGATTGGCAAATGAGGATATATCAAAATATCGAAGATATATACTGGATTAAACCAGTACATGAGCAGTTAAAGGGTTATACTAAATTTGCTAACCTACCAGCAGAAGAGAAATTTGCGTTGTATCATCCTAAAAATATAGGACGTCAAGAGCAGCAGAATGCCTTCTACGAAACTATATAATGGTTTTTCATAGAATTTTTGATGGGCAGTTATATAATATATATGATACTGACAAGATAGGGTTTAGTACCAGTGATGCGTCTTATATACCTGATGAATATCTTAATAATAAGATTTTTGTTGTACTCCGAACAGCACATGGTATTGGAGACTGGGGTATAATATCAGCAATGCCTCGGTTACTTAAATTAAAGTACCCTAGCTGTAAAGTATTTATACCATCTGATACGTTTCTTAATAAATTATTTGGTAAAAAGCATCAGAATGCATTTAATACATTTACTAATAATCCGTATATTGATGGATTTATAGATGATATGCAAGGTGATATTTTTCATGATCAATATCGTATATACGATGAATCTACTCCTAACATACCTCTTGTAGAGCAAATGCTTAAATTCTGGCAATTTGAAGAGTTTGAGTATCAAGATTCACAACCTGAATTATATTGGACAGAAGAGGAGATTAATCTAGGTGAAACTATCATCAGTAAATATACTGATGGAGACTTTGGTTGTTTACTAGTTTCAGATAGATTTGGTACTCAGAAGGGTAAGCATGATATAGAGTCATTTGATAAGGATACAGCTAATATGTCTTCTGTATTAAAAGATAATAATATACCATACTTTTACTGGTCACATAAGCCATTAAAAGAAACTCCATTTAATTTTATTAATAGTGTATTAGATATGAGGCATATTGATATTAGAATTCAACTATATATTAAATCAAAAGCAAAACTTAACCTTAGTAACCAATGTGGTATGAATCACATGGTAGTAAGATACAGCAAATGCTATGAATCACAAAGACAGTACCCTATAAGTCACAATTTTATAAAAGGTGAAGTTTATTTATGAATCTAGCTATAATACAGAACTTTATTGTAACAAAGCAAGAACGATTTAATGTTCTTGAAGAAATATTACCACCTATAGCACAGTACTTTAGTAACAATAATTTTTATGTTAATTTTAATAGTATAACTAATCTTGAAAAAATACACTCTCTATATAAAACCAATATTAATAAATTATCATTTTATAATAATTTAACTAATGATTATGGTTTAATCCTTCAAAGTATGTTAAATGAAGTAACTGAGGATTATGTATTTATCATTCCTGAAGATTTTAGATTAGTTAATAACTCAAAATACTTTATTAACTTATTTAATGAATTTACAAACTATGATTGTGACTTTATGTTAATGCATAGGATTGAAGAAGTGAAGTGTTATGGTACGAATAAAAAGTATTTTAATTTATATGATACTAAGGAAACACTTCATCTTGTAAACAGCAGTAAGTACCCTGGAAGCTGCTTATCGTCAGTCGCAATATATAAAAAATCTTTCTTAAATGAATTCTTAAATTTATACAATAATTCTAATAAATCAGAGCGATTCCCTCTCGCAACACCTAATTGTTACGAATGGTTCTCTCACGAACATGTATACTCACTAGTAGGAGATCGAAGGTTTGCAATACCTCAAAAAGCAGTTATACAGCATTATGAACCTTTTGATACAAAAGAGCGAATTTAAGTTTGATTTTATAACTTTTTTTCGTATATTACAACATGGATAAAAAGATATTAGTAACTGGTGGTACAGGAATGGTAGGTAAACATCTTCAAGAGTTTTTACCCGACGCTGTATATGTTGGAAGTAATGAATGTGACTTACGTAACTGGGTAGAAGTAGAGAATTTGTTTAATACGTACAACCCTACACACGTAATACATCTAGCAGCTAAAGTTGGAGGTATTCAGGATAATATAGCTAAACCTGCAGATTATTTTGATGATAATATATTAATAAACACAAATGTATTAAAGATGAGCCGTATATCTAATGTAGATAAATTTGTTGGTATCTTAAGTACGTGTATATATCCAGATGTTGTTAGCAAGTACCCTATGACAGAGGGTGATTTATTTCTAGGCCCTCCAACTAAGACTAACTTTAGTTATGGTTATGCAAAAAGGTGTTTAGCTGTACAGGTAGATGCATATAACACACAATATAACACAAACTGGAGCTACCTTATACCTTGCAATTTATATAGTGAGTATGATAATTTTGAACATGGAACAAAAATGCATTTTATTACTGCATTATTAAAAAAGATTAAAGTATCTGATAATACATTAAACCTGTTAGGTACTGGTAAACCTTTAAGGCAATTTATGTATGCAGGGGATCTTGCAAAGGTTATAGATATTGTAATTAAGAAAGATATTTGCGAATCATTTAATGTTGCTTGTACAGATAATTTATCTATTAATGAATTAGCACAGAGAGTACTTGGAGCTTTGAATAAAAAGTACTATATTAAGTATAGCAAACCTGAACTTGACGGTCAGTACCGTAAAGATGTGAGTTCTAAAAAAATGCTAACAATTATACCAGATTTTAAATTTACTAAAATCGAAAACGTTATTAAGAAAATATATGATAAAATTAGTTAATGATACAATAAGCGATACAGATATAGACAGACTTATTAAGTGGTTAAAAACATACCCTAGACTTACAAAAGGAGAATTAACTCCTAAGTTAGAGGAAAAATGGTCAAACTGGCTAGGTGTTGAGAATACAGTATTTTGCAATTCCGGTTCATCCGCGAATCTTCTAATGCTTTGGGCTTTAGTAGAGGCAGGTAGAGTGGGTAGAGATTGTAAGGTAGTTGTACCATCTGTAGCATGGGCAACAGATTTAGCACCAGTAATTCAATTAGGTATGACACCTATATTATGTGACTCAAATTTAGAAGATTTATCAGTTGATTTAGATCACCTAGAGGTGATATTTAAAGAGACAAAGCCTGAAGTATTACTGCTAGTATCAGTGTTAGGTCTTGTTCCTGATATGAGAAAGATATTAGATTTATGCAGTAAGTATAGTGTGATCCTTTTAGAAGATACCTGTGAGAGTATGGGTTCAAAGTTTGCTCATAAGAAGTTAGGATCATATGGTTTAATGAGTAGCTTTTCAACTTATTTCGGACATCATATATCTACTATTGAAGGTGGATTTGTTTCTACTGATGATGAGGAGTTATACGAGGTACTTAAATCAATTAGAAGCCATGGGTGGGATAGAGATGCTAGTCCAGAGTATAGTAACGAATTGAGGAAGAAATGGAACACATCTGATTTTGATGCATTATATACATTTTATCATTCAGGGTTTAATGTACGTTCAACCGATCTACAAGCGTTTATTGGTATAGGTCAAATAGATAAATTAGATAGTATATGTAAGAAGCGTAATAGTAATTTTAAAATATATCAAAGAGAATTAGCTGATATATCTCCTAATATAATAGAGCGTGGATTTACTTCAAATTTTGCATACCCAGTTATACATGAGTATAGGGACGCAATGGTTGCAAGATTACAAAAAGAAAATATAGAAGTACGACCTATGATTTGCGGTTCAATGGGTACACAGCCGTTTTATGTTAAACAGTATGGTAGAAAAGAACTACCTAATGTCTCTGAGATAGATAAGTACGGATTTTACATACCAAATCATCCAGGTCTTAATGAGAGTGATATATTAAAAATAACAAATATAATTAAAGATACGGCAGCAGAACGATTTGTTGACCCTCACTTACAAACGAGATAAATATGAAGAAAGCATTAATTACAGGTATAAACGGACAGGATGGTTCATATCTAGCTGAATTACTATTAAGTAAAGGGTACGAGGTATGGGGCATACTTAAAAGAAATTCAGTAGCAGAAAATCAAACAGCTAGAATTCCTGATAATGTATTTAAGAAGATACATTTAGAGTATGCTGATATGCTGGATATGTCATCATTAATAAGAGTCTTGCAGCTATGTAAACCAGATGAAGTGTATAATCTAGCTGCACAGTCGCATGTAAGGATTAGTTTTGATATGCCGATTTATACAACTCACTCAATCGCTACCGGTACATTAAACCTTCTTGAAGCTGTAAGATTAACATGTCCAAATACTAAAATATATCAAGCTAGTTCATCTGAGATGTTTGGTAATAATATTGATAGTGATGGTTACCAAAGAGAGACTACACCAATGAGTCCGGTATCTCCATATGGTTGTGCAAAGGTGTATGGGTATAATATCTGTAGAAATTATCGAAATGCACATAATATGTTTATTTCAAACGGTATTTTATTTAATCATGAATCACCTAGAAGGGGTACTAATTTTGTAACCAATAAAGTAGTAAAGGAAGCAGTTAAGATTAAGCTTGGACTTTCTAGCAGTTTACATTTAGGTAATATGGAAGCTAGTAGAGATTGGGGACATGCAAAAGATTACGTTTACGCAATGTGGTTGATGTTACAGCAAGATAAATCTGATGATTATGTATGTTCAACAGGTATATCACATACTGTGCAGGATTTAGTTAATTATGTATTTTTATCACTTGACTTAGATCCTAATAAATATATAAAACTTGATAAGAAATTTTTAAGGAAGGAGGAATTAAAATTTTTAAAAGGAGATTGCTCAAAAGCTAAAAATGAATTAGGTTGGGAGCATGAGTATACATTTGAATCAATGTTGGATGAGATGATTAATTACTGGGTAGATTTTTATGGAAAGTCTTAAACCGTATGTAAAAACATCATCAGAAGTTGAACAGTTGTTTACTTCACGATTACTGCCTGCAGGATCTATATACACTATAGATCAAATTATAGAGAAGGTTAAAGTATCAAATATTTTTGATAATATTGTTATCACACCTGATACTAGTATAGCTATAGTAGGTAATTCTGGTATACTTTTAGAGAGGGAATATGCTGAAGAAATTGATAGTAACGATATAGTTATTAGATGTAATTTAGCACCAGTTAAAGGATTTGAAGAGTATATTGGAACTAAAACTTCTATACGAATGGTATCAGGTAAAGCTTTTTTTGGTGACGAACCGAAGAGAGAATGTCCACAATATGATGATAACTTCTACTCTAAACTTATAGATCAAAATATTATAATTAAAGCTAACCCATTATATGATGCTATAAAGGGTATAATTAAACACTTTAATACATCTTCATATATTAATTACCTAGACTGGGAAAATGTTATACCTACTATTGAAAGTAATACTAAAGTACATAATCCAAGTTTAGGGTTCACAGCTATATGTCTTGCGAAATTGTTATCTGATAATATATCAGTCTTTGGTTTTACATTTATGGGTAATAAATCTGCTAAACATCACTACTACGGTGATACAGTGGTGCCTGGGTATGAAATAAATAAAATTACAAGAAACGAGAATGGGTATTACCGTAATCATGATTTTTCAGCAGAGCAAAAGTATATTGAATTCTTGCAAGAGCAAAACTTAATAAAGGTGTTTGAGTAGTTGGTTATACGATATAAAGTTCGTATATTAATTTAAAGTGTAAATATGAAGATAAACAAAGGAATTATAGTATCGTGTCAAGCAGAAGAAGGCAGTGCATTTAATAATGTTACCTCAATCGTAAACTTTGCTATTGAAGCAGAACGAGGTGGAGCAGTTGGTGTTCGAATAGAAGGGTACGAAAATATAAAAGCAGTTAAACGAGCGATACGTATACCAGTTATTGGTATTATTAAGAGATTGTATACTACCGGTAATGTTTGGATAACACCAACAATACAAGATGCAGTCTTAGTAGAGCAAGCTGGCGCAGATTTTATAGCTGTAGATGCTACGGGAAGGAAGGATGCACTTCATAAAAATGATGGCTGGCAATACCTAGAGGAGATATGTATGGGAACAAATATACCTGTAATAGGTGATATGGCATGGTCAGGGTGGATGCACAAAAACATATTTAAAGCAGAAGAGTGTGGATGCAAATACTTGTCTACTACATTAAGCGGATATACCGAGTACTGTAATTCAATGGATGAACCAGACTTTAATTTTCTAAGATGTTTAACAGATATATCTAGTCTACCAATAATTGCAGAGGGAAGGTATTCTAATGAACATCATATTAAACAAGCAAAAAACATAGGAGCTCATAATATTGTAATCGGAACAGCAATAACGAGACCCCACCTAATAACAACAAAGTTCCAGGAGATGTATAATGAATAAAAAATTAGAAATAGGTGAAGTAGAGCCAAGATTTGATGGATGGGACTCAGTATCCTTACCAGAATTTAATATTATATTAAGTGAATTACCATATGAGGATGGTAGCTTAAATGAAGTATATTGGTCTCATGTTTTAGAACATATACCATATTGTAATATAGAATCAGTAGTAACAGGAATTTATAATAAGTTAGAAACTGGTGGTAAATTTAGAACCGTATGCCCTGATATGAGAAAGATAGTTGAAGCTTATATGAACGATGATACCAGTCAGTTTGATAGAGGTAAAAATCACTGGGGCTCACTATCTTTGAGAGGTATATATCCAAAACTTGGTGTCGGTGGTATGATGATGTCTCAATTCATTGGTAGTGAAAAAGTAGACGACTTAGTAAAACAAGAATGCTATTTAGCATCAGTAAAAGGTGAAGTCTATGGTGTTGTTAGTCACGTAGCTGCTTGGGACTTTAAAATGTTTAAAAACCTATTACATTTAGTTGGATTTTCAAGAGTAGAACAAACAGAAGTAGAACCTATAGATCGACATCAACAAAATGGGCAACTTTGCGTAAATGCATATAAATAAAATAAGAGAATAATATGAAAAATAAAGTAAATATAATAGCTGAAATGGGTATAAATCACTGTGGTGATATGAAATTAGCTAAAAAAATTATTAGGGCAGCAGCAAAATGTGGCGTAAATTTTATTAAAGGACAAAAAAGAACACCATCAGAATGTTTAACTGAAGAACAGTATAAACGTCCATATGATAATCCAAATAGTTTTGGAAAAACATATGGGGAGCATAAAGAAGCGCTTGAGTTTAGTAAAGAGCAGTGGAACGAATTATTTATATATGCTAAATCAAAAGGTTTAGAAATTTTTAATACTGTTTTTGATATTAATAGTGCAAATGAAATGGAAGAGTTAGGACAACAAATTTACAAATTTGGATCTGCAGAAACCTCAAAGCATGAATTAATTAAACATGTAATGACGTTTAATAAACCAATTATTATCTCAACCGGAATGTGTACTATGGAAGAAGTTAGAGAAACTATGGATATATTAAAATCTCATACGAGTGATGTAATTATTATGCAATGTACTTCTACATACCCATGCGATGAAGCAGACGTTAATCTTAATGTACTTAATACATATGCAGTAGAATTTCCTTGGTCTCAAATCGGATTATCTGGACATTTTAGATCAGCTAATGGTGGTGTAGAAGCTGGAGCAGTAGCATTAGGAGCTACATGGTTAGAGAGACACTTTACTACAGATAGAACAATGAAAGGTTCTGATCAATCTGCATCTTTAGAGCAGGTAGGAATGAAGAGAGTATGTGATACAGTCAGAAATGTAGAAGAAGCTTTAGGAACTAATAAAAAGTATGTTTTAGAGTGTGAGGAAGGAGCTAGGAAAAAATATAAATAATGCGTCTTGATATAAAAAATATAAGTAAGTTTCCGTATGAAGTGAAACTAAATAATTCTACTTATTTTTTAACAAAAGAAGATAAGGATTATTATCTAGTTTCAAACATCTGCCCTCATCAAGGAGGGGAGATTATTCTGACGGATAAATTTGAATGCAAAGTTCACGGGTGGAAATTCGATGCTTGTGGAGATTGTATAAATGTCCCGAGTAAAAGGTTGTATAAGGAAAAACTAGAAGTTCAAGATAATATTGTATATTTACAAGAGATAGAAAGTGAATTCAAGACAGCTACACATACAGATGTAGATTTAGATATTAAATTGCATGCTCATTCATGTGTTGAATTTATTTATAAAGGTATATCAGTATTAACAGATCCATGGTTAGAAGGTTTAGCGTTCATGGGATCTTGGAAGCATAGCCCAAAACCAGTAATAAAGCCTGAGCAATTAACTCCAGATATTATATGGATATCACATGAACATTCAGATCATTTTCATATAGAAACATTAAAAAAGTTCGATAAGAATACCTTAATTTTATTTCCAGATTTTCCAAATAAGAGGATAGAAACTACATTAAAAAAATTAAATTTTATTAATTTATTACCATTAAAATTTGGGGAAAGAAAGACTATTAGTGGGATTGAGTTTACATGTTATGAACCACAGAGTGTTTGGAATGATAGTATTTTACATATGAATATTGGTGGATTTAATATATTAAATTTAAACGATGCAGGGTTAAACTTTAGAATTAAAAAATACCTACCAAAGATAGACTTATTAATGTCTGCATTCTCACCAGGAGCATCTGGATACCCATTGTGTTGGAAAAATTTATCTAAACAAGAAAAGGTAGATTATTATGAAAAAGCAAAAAATGGAATGTTAGAGATGTTAGATAGAGCTTGTAAGCTTTATGATGCAACATTTTTATTACCATTTGCATCGCATTTTGATCTCCACCTTCCAGAGCATGTTGAGTATAGAGATATATTATTAAAGCATGGCAAGAATACGATTATGGATGTAAAGCACTTTATTAACGATTTTGAAGTATTAGATATATTACCTGGTGGTAGTTGGAATGCATTAACAGGTAGAACCTATAGAATGTATAATGATAAATCTAGGAAAGCAATATATAATTCTAAAATGAAATATAGTAAAGAATTTGATTCTTATTTTCCAAGCGAAATAGAGGTAAATTTGGTACAGTATTTAGAAAACTTAAATAAAATTCCAGATATATGCTTATGTGAAGATATAAAAGTTAGATTAAATGAAACGTATTTTACTGTAGAGAGTGGTCAATTGCGTATATCTACACACCCATTATCAGATTATGATTTAGGAATTGATATACCAAAAAACATACTAAGTAATATAATTTCAAATGATATATCATGGGATGAAGCACATATTGGGTATTGGTGCAATTTATACCGAACATCTGAAAAATTTAATCAACATTTCTGGAGGTTATTACAAGCTCCTTATTATAAGAAACAAATTGGAAAAAGAACTATAGGAAATGATATAATAAATGAAGCTACTAATGTTTTTCAAATAATTAAGAAATATCCAAAATCTGAATCGATATTACGAAGGTATGGTTTGTATTGTCAAAGTTGTCCAAATGCAATAAAAGAAGACATAAAACAAGCTGCTGATTATCATGGATTAGATGAAATATCTTCAAAAAATTTATTAATGGAATTGAATAATGCAATATAACATACTAATACCAGCAAGGGGTGGTTCTAAAAGAATACCAAACAAGAACATGGTTGATGTGAATGGTA
>ENA-ORXF01000853-ORXF01000853.1-marine-metagenome-genome-assembly--contig:-NODE-853-length-20786-cov-39.060602_pt1 | contig 20786 bp, 21 predicted proteins | sample MGYA00237864_ERZ511476 | MGnify/ENA primary metagenome ERZ511476 (study PRJEB26306, sample SAMN06343908) | marine metagenome | isolation source: coastal waters | place: Atlantic Ocean: West Antarctic...
AGATCTCTGATTTCGGTGTTGTAAAAGATCGTTTCTGTATATAAAAAATGCCCTCGCTTTTCGCAAGGGCATTTTTTTACAGCTACGCTGGTATATTGTTTTCCGAAGGTATTTTGTTTTGGGCTTATTGTCTTAATTAATACGATTCAAACACCTTTTTTTCTATTTAAATACCCTGTGCAGATTTGTATTTCTAAATTGAAATCACACTGAATTTGTTTTTGGGAAAATACAATTAGAAAAAGTCACAAAGACTTTTACCCGTTCTATTTTTGTGAATTTTTCTTGGTTTATAAGCAAATCATCCAACACTTTTTCATAAAGTAGTTCCATCTTTTCCTTAATGGAAGGTCCTTCTTTTTTAGCAGGTCCTCTTTTGGATTTATTTCCTGCTTTTTTTGCTGAATTTGGATCGAATGGCATATCTCGTAAAATTACAAAGTGAATTCAAATTTAACGAAAATAATTTACTTTTTTAACAACCAACTACTTGACTGTATTTTATCTCCCAAACCATCAATAAGTGAGATTCCCATTTGATCACATATTGGTCTCTCTGGGATTGTGTTATTATTTTGATCTCCGCCATTTGCAAAATTAAGTTCATATTCTTGACCAAAATCTTTAGCAATTTTCTCAATAGTTTCACAAACGGTTCTATCTTGATCAATAGAAAGAATACAATGATCTACAGATTTAATATTAGAAACTATAAATACACGTTCTTGTTCCTGTTGAAACTCCGTACTTCCTTTTAATGCTCTTTGGTGATCATTATTCACAATTACAAATAGCTCATCTGCCAATGCTTTAGCATTGTTAAAATATTCAATATGCCCTTTATGAATTGGATTAAAATATCCTGACACAATAATTCCTTTTTTCTTACTCATTTTTTACAATTTTAAAATTTTACACTTATCTACCAAAATCATCTTGTATTCTAATGATATCTTCCTCGTCAGAAGGGTGGTTTTTATCGGTATGTTGCCAAATTTCAGCCACAATACTATAGTCCTCAAGTCCTATTAAACGATGTCTTTCTCCTTGCTTTAAAACAATTTGGTCACCTTTCTGAAACACTTCCATCTCATTTTCATTATCAGAATAACTTCTGATAATTCCTGCGGAACCTTTAAAGATTTGCCAGATTTCAGCACGTCTATTATGGTACTGCCAAGATAACCTGGATTTTGGTTTTACAATGAGTATCTTAGGACTTAATTTTCCTCCAATTTTTAGAGTATCTATATTTAAGCCTTTAAAAAATTGATTTGAAAATTTTTGTGCTTGACTCTCATCTATTACTAAAAACCCTCCCCATGGTCTTTTGAAATCTTTGGATGTAATATTGAAACCCAAGGATTCTATTTGCTGGCTAATTTCTTTAAAAATCATTATTAAATATTTTGTTTTTATATTTTTTTATATTACTCTGTGTAAAATAAAATATCGTCCTTTTTTGAATTTATGAATTCATGCTCTAATGTATTGTTTAAGCCTTCTTCAAGAGTATATGGCGCTTTAAATATAGAGTTTACTTTAGTTGCATCAAATTGCGTTGTTGCACAAAATTTTTGAACTCTAACGGAACTAATAGATGTTTTTTTTCTAGTCACAAAAGATATAGCATCAAAACAATACCCAAATAACATACCCAACCAATAAGGTAATCTTTTACTTGTGAGATTAACACCCATTTTAGTTTGTATTTTAGATGAAAGTTCTGTCATACTAAAATCTGGTTTATCTGCGTAATTAAAAACATGATAACCAACCTCATTTATCTCTGTTCTCTCTTTAATAAATGCTACGATATTGCCAACATAAGCCATAGACTTTTTATTATGTCCTTTTCCAATCATCATAAATCTACCAGAAGAAATTTGTTTTAAAAGATTATAAACATTACCCCGATTTCTTTCTCCAAAAATAACAGTTGGTCTTAATATAGTAACGGATTTACCTATAGGATCATCATTATACCAATCTTGTATTACTAACTCTGCCTCCCATTTAGACTTTCCGTAATGGTTAAATGGATCTTCTCGATGAGATTCATTAGGATTCGTCTTATTCAAACCATAGATTGCTACTGAGCTAGTAAAAATAAGATGTTTTACACCAAATTTATCCATCGCTTCAAGTACATTTTTAGTCCCCCTTACATTAACATCATAATATAAAGAGGTAGGAGAAACGTCATCACGATGTTCAGCCGCTAGAAGTATAATGGAGGTTGTATTCTTTTCAAAATTTAGATCTTGTTTATTTAGAATGTTTCCAATAGTAGTAATTGAGTTAAAAAAAGGACTTTTATTTTTATCGAAATTAGTAACTGCACTATTTCTCAACTTATCAATCAAAAAAGATCCTACAAACCCTGATCCACCAATGACTTTAATCATAATATATATATTTTCTTAGTAATTTAAATTTATTGATTTAATATTTATTTAATTCAGTATCTACTAATTTTTGAATTAACAAATACATATCAGTTTCCGCTTTCCAACCAAGTTTTTTTAATGCCTTACTTGGATCTGCATTGTTAACTTTAATGTCCTGAGGTCTAAAGAGATTACTTTCCGTTTTTAAGTGGGTTTTGTAATCCAAATTTAAATATTCAAATGTGTAACGAACAAAATCTTTTAATGAGTATGTTTTTCCAGTAGCTATTATAAAATCCTCAGGACAATCTTGCTGTAACATTAACCACATGGCTTCAACATATTCAGGAGCCCATCCCCAATCCCTATAGATGTCAATATTCCCAAGTGTCAAGTTTTTCTCTAAACCTTTTTTTATTTTAACTGCAGTTCTTATAATTTTTTTAGTTACAAAATTTTTACCCCTCAAATCAGACTCATGATTAAATAAAAATCCGGTACATGCAAAGATTGAATACGAATTTCTATACATTTTTACAAATTCAATAGCTGAAGCTTTTGAAATTCCATAGGGACTTAATGGCTGTAATTTTGTTTGCTCATTAATATTTGTTGCCCCATGATTTCCAAACGCCTCACTTGAACCTGCATTATAGAATCTTGTATTGATTTTGGAAAATTTAATTGCTTCCAGAATATTTACTGTACCACAAATTATAGATTCAATTGTTTCCATAGGTTTTTCAAATGAAAGACCTACAGAGCTCTGTGCAGCTAAATTATAAATTTCATCAGGTTTGTATTTATCCAATACCTTTAAAACAGATGACATCTCATTGATATTTAATGTTACATATTCCAAAGTACCTTTAATTTGTAATTTTTCATGATTGGTGAAATTATTGGAATCTGCATCTCTTGAAGCACAAATTACAGTATAATTCTTTGAACATAATAATGCAGTTAAAAATGTACCATCTTGTCCAGAAGAACCTATTATTAAAGCTTTTTTATTCATTATGAAAAATATTTAATTAAAGAATTTTCTAATATTGAGTTTTCGTAATTTTTTTCGAATAACATAATTGCATTTTCTTTTAAAGATATATACTTTGATTTATTTTCATGAATATCATTAATTAAATTAACGTACTCTTCTGGTGTTTCAGCAATAAAACCATGTTTAGAATGTATAAAATTCATTACTGGCTTTGCAGCTAACTTAGACATTAAAACTATACTTCCAAGTGAAAATGCTTTAATTATTTTAGTCTGAAGTCCTCCACCTGTCAACATAGGCGCAACACTACATAATGAGTTTTTAATAATAATGTTTGGATCTTCTACAAAACCTAAAAATTTCACTCTTGAATTAGAATGTTTTTTAATTAAGCTTGAACTAGCATATCCACCAATTATTATTAACTGAACGCCTTTCTTAAGTTTGTTAACAACATTCAGAATAAACCACTCAACTGCTATAATATTAGGCTTATAATCCATTCTTCCAATGAAAATAATTGAATTTTGATACTCTGTTGAAGTTAATGTTTTTTGATTATCTACCTTATCAAAACCATGAGGAATACAAGCTACATTTCCATGCTTTGACCAATAACTTGCTTCATTTGGATTTACATATGAAATTTTATCAAAATCTCTAACAACTGATAATTCATATTTTTTAAGCAATAAAGATTCCAATAAATAAACATTTTTCCAAAAATAATTTTTTGTGTTTTTTACTGAATTTTTATAATTTAAATACATAGAATCAATTGAATAAATAAATCTCTTCGATTTAAATTTAGCTCCATAAATAGCTGTTCTAAGAACAAAACCTATAAAATAATCTGACTCTAAATTATTTTCTTTTTCAATTATTTTTTTAAATTTATTACTATAAAAGTAACCTAACTGCAGTGGTTTAAATTGAATTGAAAACCTTATAGCATCAAGGTAAGAACTTCTTTTAGATTTTTTATAAACATAAACGGAATAAAATATTTCTTTTAAATGAGCAATGTCTTGTTCATCAACACTATTATCTGTAATTATATATAATTTAATTTTGTATTTCTTATTTAAACTTAAAAGCGTATTATAAGTAGCTATTCTACCCCCTGAATTTAATGGATAAGGAGCCCTTGCCGTAACCGCTATTAAAAAGTTTTTAGATTTTTCCAAAATATATTGACGTTTTTGTTAAGACTTTTTTGACTGAATTTTTTAGAGTAATTATAGTTTAGTTTTACCATACTAGTTAAGCTATCCTGGTTTAATTTACTGAAGAAGATTAACTTCTCACATATATCATCTATATCATATGGGTCAGCATATATAGCATTAGGGCCAGCTACTTCTGGTATAGAAGATGTATTTGAAACAAGTACTGGAGTCTTCCTTGACATAGCCTCGACAACAGGAAATCCGAATCCTTCATGAGTGGATAATGTTAAAGATAAAATGGCCTTATCATAGAGATTTACTAATGCTTCTTCACTAACACTTGGTATAATGTCTACAAAATCTAATAAATCAAGATTTTTTAATTTTATTCTAAATTTAATGTCTTTGTCTCCAGAAATGCCTACAATTTTAAGTGTATAATTACAACTAGTTGATAAATTAAACTTTTTAAAAGCCTTTAAAACTCTCACTAAATTTTTACTTTCAAGACTTCCAGAAACAGTTAAAAAATATTTATCTCTTCTTATATAATTTTCCCTTTCTTCAAACCATTTATTTTCGACCGAGCAATGTAAAACAGAAATTTTTTGATTACTTTTTATTCTGTAATTTGTTAAAATATCCTCTTTGGTATAATCCGATATACAAATAATATTCTTCGCTAGTTTTATATTAATACTTGTAATTAATCTTCTGTAGAGAGAACTTAGTTTTTGTTTTGGGGTTTTACTATTAATATTCTTTAAAAAGATTAAGTCATAAACAACAAAAATTGATTTTTTTCTATTAAGTAAAATTGGAGCAGTTGTTGAGGGGTATAAGATAAAATTATATCTCATGAATAATAATTTTATAGGTAACGAAAATTGTTCCCATAGAAAATATGAATTGAAACCAAATTTAACTGTTTTAGAAACTGGCAAATAAGATTCGAGGTTATTTTTAGGGGCTAGATAAACTTCGTTACTTTGATTAGCAACAAGTGATCTCATATACTTAGAAATACCACGAAGCCTCCACGACCCGATGAGCATTCGTCCATCAATAACTAAATTAAATTTCATATAATAATTCTGTTTTTTTTGAAGTTATATCCCAATTAAAAGATTTGGATACAACACTTAATTCATTAAGTATTTTATTTCTATACTCCTGATTATCTGTTAATTTTATAATCTTATTCGATATTGTTTCGAAGTCATTCGGACTCACTATCAATTCTTTGTTATTGACAATCTCTGGAAGTGAGGTGCAATTTGAAACAATAGGAATGGCACCACATTTAATAGCTTCAAGTGCAGGCAATCCAAAACCCTCATAAAATGATGGAAAAATAAAAACCAAACAATTAGAATAAAATTCACTTAATTCCTTAACGCTATAATCATTATGATCAACTATAAAATTATCTTTTTCATAAAAGTAACTTAGCTCTAAGTCACTCTTACCTGTTTTTTTTGTAATTAAAATAAAATTAATAGTATGACCTAACTTTTTTAATTCATTATCTACAAATTCAAAAATTTCAATATTTTTTCGTTTTGCGGCAGAACCAACATATAAAATATATGGATTTAACTCTTTTAAATTTTTGCTTTTTTTAGTTTTCACATAACCATCATCGCAAGAAATAAGAATAGATTCTGCTTTACGGGGACTTAACTTAAATTTCTTTTCAATACTTTTTTTAGTAGACATGGAAATTGTAATTACTTTGTTCGCTCTTTTAATAGAGGAAATTGTAATTAAATAATAAAGTAATTTAAATAGTGGCGAAGAATCATTCTTATAATCAATCCAGAATATATCCATTACTGATACTATTGTTTTTTTGAAATATAAAAGTGGAAAAACATCATGATGAGTTACATGATATAGGTCAAACTTTCTTTTATAAATTTCATAAGGAATAACTATCTGGTTTTCAATATGTTTATTTGTTTTCTTTACTCTTATATATTCGAATTGTAATCCATGTAAGTTTTTAACGGTAAAACCTTCATAACACACTAAAAAATATTTATTTTTTTTATTTCTCAGATGACTAACGAGTCCATTTATATACATACCAATTCCGGTATGTGGGTTAATGGCACTCCTACAGTCAATAGCAATTTTTTTAGATGCTTTCATAAACTTCAATAGTTTTCTCCATCGTTAAATCCCACTTAAAAAGCTTACCTCTTTCTTCAGCTAACACTTTTATTTTTTTTAATAAATTAGAGTTTTTTAAAGTTTCATTAATAATTTTTGAATCTGAAAAAGCATCTTTACCGTTAATATAGATTACAGCATCCCCTCCAACTTCAGGCAAAGACCCGTTTTTTGTAGTGAAAATTACACACCTCTGATCTAAAGCCTCAGCTACTGGAAGACCGAACCCTTCGTATAAACTGGGGTAAATAAAAAATAAAGAATTTTTATAGTAATCCGCAAGTTCGTTCGCTGTTAATTTTCCGGTGAATAATAACTGATTCTCATTAATATTATATGTTTTTGAAATTTTCTTAATTTCAGTTTTTTTGTCTTCACTAATATTTCCGCCAATTACAAAAATTAATTCTTTATAATTATCAATTTTATGAAATAATTCAAGTGAGTATTCAAAATTTTTTCTCTTGTTGAATCCACCAATGTAAAAAACATAATTTTGAGTGAAACTTTGACTTTGACTTTGACTTTGACTTTGACTTTGATCTGAACCTAAATATATAATGCCATGATCTATAGGCGTTCCATAGTTATTTTGAAAATCATTTTTTGAACAAAATGAATCAAAAATAACAAAATTACTTTTCAGCGCCAATTGGTTTTTCAACTTGTAAAGTATATTATTATAAAAAGGTTTTAATTTTTCCTCAAAAAATATATCTGGAATTACGTCATGAATGGTCGTAATAACCTTAAAATAAGTGTTAGATTTCAAAAATCCAGGTATCGGACAATGAAAAATATCTATTTTAAAATCAATTAATTTTTTTGATGTAAATATTGGATCCCAAATCTCTTGAAGTGATTCTAAATATTTAAATCTACTTACTGTAATCAATCTATTACTATCAATTTGAAATGGCAAATCATAATTAGACAAAACTAAAAAATAAATATCCGTCTTCTTATTAAATCTCCTCCCTAATTCATAGGCATAGATACCTATACCAGAATTCTTAGATGACTTCTGTGCAGGTCTTAAATCAAAACAAATTTTTATCATAATCTTTTTAGGATGTATAACATTAACTTAGAATAATGAGCTATTAGAGATAAAATAAATATTAACAAATTACTTGTATGATCTTTGATGAAAGAAATTCTGGAAGATATAAACTCAGGAGAACCTTTATGTTTAAAAATTTTTTTTAATGCTGAAAACTTCAATTTATCACTTACAATACCCCCAGTTAACTCAGTTTCATTGTAAAGTTTTAAATTGTGGTTGACTAAAATTTGAAATCCAAAAGATTTGGCTGATAACGTAAAATCTGTATCACTTAAATATTGTGGATGCTTTTTTGATTTTAATAAATCTATCTTATTTAATATACTTTTTGAAAAAAAAGTACCCATTCCAGGAAGCCAATCAACTTCTGTATAATTATTAACGGAACTTAATTTAAAATTATGAATAGGACCTCGCAAAGGCCAATTTATAATACCTCCTGCTGCCCAAAGCTTCTTTTTGTTTTTCAAATCAAATATTAATGGTCCTTGCAATACATTTTTGTGAATTTCACTAAACTCCATTGCCTCAAATAAATAATTGTTTTTAATAATTATATCATCATTTAATATTAACATGTATTTAGACTCCCCCTTTAGTGCATGTCTTATACCTACATTAACAGATTCAGCCCACCACAAATCAGATGTACCTGCCTCAATTATTTTTGTAGGAAAAGTATATTCCTTAAGCTTAATTGCCTCAGGGAAATCATTCACGATAATAACTTCAAAATTTTTAAAATTTTGATTTGAAAGTGAATCCAATAACCTAATTAACTTTTCTGTTCTATTGTGTGTTGCTATTATTACAGAAATCATTTATTTAAATTTTTATTCATAGTTTCTTTGGGTTTATATCCCAGTAGCATAAGATAAGATAAAGGGATTAAAATTATTAATACATAAAATAAAGACATCGAAAACAGTGTTCCATCTGCAATAATAGCAACTGCTGTAATGTTCAATAAAAAATACAAGGAAAAACCAATATATGTCAACCCGTATCTAACAAATGACATAAATGACCCCATAATAAAAGCATAAATAAATGAAAATTTACCAAAAATAATATTGCCGATAACATAGAATGTAGGGTTTGGACCAAAACCTTTCTTTCCGAAAGAAAAACTAGATAATTCAGTAATATTAACTCCTAAATTAATTTCATCGTTGGTTGGAATTCCAAAATAAGGTAATATATGGGCAAAATGATATTTGAATATATTTAAATTGGTAATGTACTTTTCAGAGCCACCTACAAAATAATAAAAAGGTCCTTCAGCCGTTCCGATTAATCTTTTAGTAAAAGCCAAAAAAACATTTGACTCATATCCAGCTTCTACTGCAGAAATAAATGATAGCATAACAATAAAGGGTAATAAATAAAGAGCTAACCTTACAAACTTTGGAAGTATTTTAAATGTAAAATTAATATTCGATAGATGAATTGCATAAATAAAAAATAAAAAAAGCTCCAAGTAGACTAACCTACTACCAGTATTTAATATTAAGCATAGCATAAATATAAATAAAATTCTATAAGACAATCTCTGCTTTTTTAGCAAATATAGCTTAGCAATTAGTACAGTCATTAAGAGACTTAGCCCCCAATTTAAATAATAAACAATTCCAAAACCACTTCCCATTTGGGAATAAACACTAATAGTTCTTCTAGTCCCAGTAATAAAAGGAATTCCTAATAAATAAATAGATATTAAGGTATTTATTATATAAAAAGATACAATAAAAAAGGTTAAAAGATAAATAGTTCTTTCTATTAAAATTTCATTTTTAAAATTAAAAACATCTATTTTTTTGTAGAACGTATTTAATCCAAAAATAAAAAAAATGATGGATAAAATAATATTTATAAAAACATCAAAACCAACTACTTCAGTATAGTATAAATACATGAAAACTGAAACAATAATTGCTTGATTTAATATTATAAATATCCAAAAATCAAAAATAGAATATAAGTGTTTTTTCAAACTAAATACTAAGAGTATAATTACTACTAAAAATATCCCCAAAAAAACATATAAGTCCTCTATTAAGTCTAAATTCATTTTTATTATTGTTTTAGTGAAAGTAAATTATTCACCTTATATATTATTTTTATTTTACTGATACGAAAAATTCAGAAATTGAACATGTTATTAAAAGTTCATTCACATCACTGAATCACCGAATTATATACTTCTAAAGTCTCTAAAAAGGTATAGTCCCAAGAAAACTTTTTTAACCTTATAAAGCCCTTATCTTTTAAAGTTTGTCTTAATTTTTGGTTTCCTAACAATTCACTTGCAGCACTTCTTAATGAATCTATATTTGTGGGATCAAAATATAAAGCTGCCTCACCACCTACCTCTGGCAAAGATCCCCCGTTACTTAACAAAACAGGACAACCACACGCAAAAGCCTCTAAGACAGGTATACCAAACCCTTCATACAGGCTAGGGAAAACAAAAAACAAGGCATTTGTGTAATAATTTGCCAATGCATCATCATTCATTATTTTTTTAAAAAAAACATGATTCTCTATACCCAAAGAAATTAACAAATCCTGCTCAACTAAAGTAAAATCCCCCCCACCAGCGCAAATTAACTTTACATTATTTTCCAGCAATAAGTCTGCTAACGCAGAAATAAACAAATTAAAATTTTTATAAACATGCCTATCGCCTACAAACAAAACATAATCTTCAGCAACTAAACGCTTCTCTCCTATTTTAAAATTTTGAATTGAACTACCATGATAAACAACATCAATTTTTGAACTATCCACATCATAAAAATTAAGAATATCCTTTTTTGTTGTTTCTGATATTGCTATTATTCTACTTGAATGTTCAATTAAACGTTTTTTAAAATCAACTGTTTTAAAATCTGATTTCAAAGCATCAAATTCACCAGAAAACTTCTCATGAACCATATCATGACAAGTAACTACAAAAGGTCTATTTTTTAATTTATCAAAAAAATAATCATCATAATATGTTGGATGAAAAACATTAAAATCTCCTCTTTGAATTGCGCTTAATGATTTTTTTTTATTTAAATAAGAAGTAATTCTTTTCTTTCCTTTAAAGTGAAAATAATTAGAAGCACTATATAAGTTAGCGTTGAAATTTTTATTATAATAAGCATTATCGGAAAAAATAGTTGCGACTTTACAACTACTTTCATTATAATTAAATCTTTTTATTAATTCAAAGAAATAGCGCGATATACCTCCATATTGTTGGCTTGTAAATGTTTGATGGTCGTATAATATTTTCATATGAATTTAAAAATTATAATTGAAAAATCGTATTCCAAAGTCCTTTAGTCTTGACATATTTAAAAAAACATTAATGATAAGAATGCGGCTATAAAAAACCTCTTAATTTTCTAATATGAGCTTACTATAGTATACTTCTTGTTTATAAAATTGAGTGAATCTAGTTAACCTTGCAAGTAATTATTTAAAATATCTTTTTCAATGTTCCGTGCACCTTGTTAATTATTCTATTAAAAATAGAATTCTTAGAATAGAACTCATTTAAATCATAATACATCTCTAAATCTTTACTATTCTCAAGATCTATAGCATGAGATAAAGGCAAATAGAATTCATAATTTTCTATAGCCGCATTCTTATCATTAATATCTTTTGTATGTGTTGCACCCTCTCCAAAACCAACGTTTTTTATTAGATTAATTTTTGGGACTATACATTTAGTCTTTGTCATGAATAATAAATAGGCGAGTTGGTAATCCCAAGTATCCATTTTATGGTTATACACACTGTCTAAAGATTCTCTCCAATATCTTTTAGTTTCCCTGTTATTACTAACCTCCTTTAAAATACTTTTTTTCTTCTGTGGCCAAGAACTAATATTTACATCATACTTTTCCCAAACTCTTCTCCAACTTGCCCATCCCCATATCATAGGATATTTTATAAAACTATAATCATTTTCAATATCTACAACAGATGTTCCTCGTCCATCTCCAGAGATAATGCTAACCTCGGGCTGTTCTTTATATTTAATTAACAATTCCTCACAATATGTAAAAAAGCTTTGACTTGGAAAACAATCATCCTCCAAAATGATACCCATTTCTTCATTTTCAAAAAACCAGTCTATTGCTCCACTTACTGCAAGCTTACATCCCAAATTCCCCTGCCTAAACATTGTTTTTACTTCACATTCCCAGTCAATATTATTAACCACAAAATCTCTAACAATATTAACTTTTTCCGATTCACCATCAACAAAATCTCTAGGACCATCTGCAGCTATATAAATCCTTGGAGGTCTAGCTTCTTTAATCGAATCAAGGACTATTTTAGTAGTATCTAATCTATTAAAAATTAAAAAAAGTACCGCTGTGTTTAAAGGTGTCACCGCTTGCTTACGGCTAAACGTTAAGTTTATGTTCATTTGATTAAATGTATTGGGAAAAAAGATTTTGATTTCATCAGTAATTGTTGATGTAAATCTTTATCTAAAAAATCTGTTAAATAGTTTGAGGTGAACTGCCCGATTAAGGTAGCCATTGCTGCCCCAGAAATACCGTAGACAGGAATTAAGTAATAATTCAGCGTAATATTAGTTAAAGCACCTATAAACGACTTGAAAAGGTACTTTTTATTATAATTTTCTGTATTTAAAAAACTTCCAAACGCAACACCTAAAAAAACAAATACTCCTGTCCAAATGTGAATTGTAAGAGTAGCTGCTGCATTACTAAATTCTTGGCCATATAACAAGTCTATTATATAATCTGACATAAACATTACAGGGAAGGCTATAAGTATAGCTAACCACACCATTAAATCGTAGAGATTTTGTAATCTTTTTAAATATAACTCATTACTAATTTTCTTAGCGTTTACTATTGCTGGATACAACGAGCTCACGATCATTAACGGTATAAAATACCATAATTCACTTAATAGCGCAGCTACTGAATACTCCCCTACCGCTTGATTACCTAAAAATTCTTTAATCATAATTTTATCTATTTTCATATAAATAGATATTAAAAGTCCACTAAACATTAATGGCCAACTATCCTTAAGTAAACTAATAGCAACATTAATATCAAATTTAAAATAATTAAGAAACAGTTTTAAACTTTTATCCTTGGAATAAAAAGACAAGAAAAAATATATAAAACCTAGCGCCACTATAAAATTATCAAATAGAATAATAAAGGCAAAATAAATTAAAGGTGCATTAATTGATATGAAAAAAATTTTAAGAAGAGATGATATTAGCAATGCAATAATGTTAACATAAACAACGTATCTACTCATTGTTTTACTTTGGAAATAGAGATCTACAACGTTAAAGCTTTGAAATACGGTCGCCGATCCAATAATTAAAACTAAGGTATTTGTACTTGCTTCATCTGAAACAAAATTAATAGCACATGATAATAAAAGAATAACAATAATAGAACCTATTAACTTTAATAAAAGAGAAGTACCCAACAGAACACCTTCTTTTTCTTTATCTTTCACTAGTTCTCTAACAAGAATATTGTCAAGCCCAAATGTAGCTAACACAGAAAAAAGTCCCACAAAACTTAACGAATAACTTAAAAGACCGTATTTGTCAGGCCCCAAATAACGAGCGACCCATGCCCCTATAAAAACACCTACGAATAGCCTTAGAATTTTCTCAGATAAAAGCCATGAAGTGTTCTTTAAGTATTTTAAAAATCCTTTATTATTAAAAAGTTCTTTTAGCATTATCTTTTATTTGTATACTTTAATTTAATGAAATTAAAGTAATTCAGAAAAATGAGATATTGTAGTTAACAAACCCTCTCGTAATTGAATCTCTGGAGCCCAATCATTTAATTCTCTTTTGGCTATAGAAATATCCGGTTTGCGTTTAGCAGGGTCATCTTGAGGTAATTTTTTAAAAATTAAATTAGATTTAGATTTTGTTAAATTGATAATATGTTCAGCCAACTCAGTAATAGTAAACTCATTTGGGTTTCCTAAATTAACAGGTCCCGTAAACGAATCTGGAGAATTCATAGTTCGAATTAAACCTTCAACTAAATCGTCTATATATTGAAAACTTCTTGTCTGCTCGCCATCTCCGTAGATGGTAATATCTTCTCCTTTTAAAGCTTGAAGAATAAAATTAGAAACCACTCTTCCGTCAATAGGATTCATTTTAGGTCCGTAAGTATTGAAAATTCTAACTATTTTAATACGAACACTATTTTGTTTATGATAATCCATAAACAATGTTTCTGCTGTCCTTTTACCTTCATCATAACAAGATCTTATCCCAATTGGATTTACATGACCCCAATAACTTTCTGGTTGGGGGTGAACCTTTGGATCTCCATAGACTTCACTTGTAGAAGCTTGTAAAATTTTCGCTCCTGTTCTCTTTGCTAAACCCAACATATTAATTGCTCCCAAAACGGAAGTTTTCATAGTCTTTATAGGATTTATTTGGTAAAAAGGTGGTGATGCTGGACATGCAAGATTGTAAATCTCATCAACCTCAGCGTAATAAGGGTTTATGATATCATGTCTTACGGCCTCAAAATTATTATTATCTAATAAATGAAATATATTCTGCTTTCTTCCTGTGAAATAATTATCTAAACAAATAACGTCATTCCCTTCCTTGAGTAGTCTTTCACATAAATGAGATCCTACAAAACCAGCTCCACCCGTAACTAATATTCTTTTCATATAATTATTTTTGACCTAATGTATAAATATCAAAACCTAAAGCTTTTAATTTTTTGGAATCTAAAATACGTCTCCCATCAAATATAAATGCTGGTTTCTTCATAAGATTATATATTTTTTCCCAATTATAATTCTTAAACTCATCCCAATCAGTTAATATAGCAATGGCGTGAGATTCCTTTATTGCATCATAAGGGTTATTTGAGACTTGAATTAGTTCTCTGTTTTTTTCAGGACTTCTAGTCTCTAAATAATCTAAATCTAAAAATACTTGATTTTCTTTCACCTTCGGATCAAAAACTACAATATTTGCATGCTCTTCCATTAAGTGATCTGCTACATATATTGATGCAGATTCTCTAGTATCATTTGTATCTTTCTTGAAAGACCATCCTAAAAAAGCGATTTTTTTACCAGATACTGTATTAAAAAGTGTTTCAATAATTTTATCTGAAAATCGTTTTTTCTGATAATCATTGAACAAAACAACTTGTTCCCAATAATCAGCAACATTGTGTAATCCATAAGATTTAGCAATATAAACAAGGTTTAGTATGTCCTTTTGAAAGCACGATCCGCCAAAACCGACTGATGCTTGTAAAAACTTAGGGCCAATTCTACTATCTGCGCCTATTGCTTTTGCCAACTCACTAACATCCGCTTCGGTTGCTTCGCATAATTCTGATATAGAATTTATAGAGGAAACTCTCTGTGCTAAAAAAGCATTTGCCGTTAATTTTGAGAGTTCAGATGACCACAAATTAGTAGTTAAAATTCTCTCTCGTGGAATCCAATTAGCATAAATATCTACTAGAGAATTCATTGCATCTAGACCTTCATTTGTTTGTATTCCTCCAATTAAAACTCTATCAGGATTCATTAAATCATCTACAGCCGTACCTTCAGCTAAAAATTCAGGATTAGATAGTATCTGAAATTTCACACCCTTTTTTCCTGTTTTTTCTAAAATTGTCTTTATTGTATTCGCTGTTCTAACTGGAAGTGTAGATTTTTCTACAATTATTTTATTGGTTTTAGCAACCTCAGCGATTTGGCGTGCACAAAGTTCAACAAATTTTAAATCTGCCGCCATTCCTTTGCCTTTACCAAAGGTCTTAGTAGGTGTGTTGACCGAGATAAAAATCATATCAGCTCTCTCTATCGCTCTATTAACCTCCGTTGTAAAAAACAAGTTTCTACCACGTGCTCTTTTAACCACCTCCTCTAATCCTGGCTCGTAAATGGGTAATTTACTTAAATCTATCTCATTCCAATTAGCTATTCTTTGCTCATTTAAATCTACAACTTCAACTCGAATATCTGGACACTTATCTGCAATTACAGTCATAGTTGGTCCTCCAACATATCCTGCCCCGATGCAACAAATATTTTTTATTTTCATAATTTTCTATTCAAAGTACTTTACAAGAGTGAATTTTCTTTCTTTTATATTGGTGTTTTTGAATCTATTTTATATCTAATTTCTAACTATTATTCAGCCTGCTTCAAAATATCGTGTCCCGCTTTTAGTAAAACAACATCTTTTTTCATCAACGAAACATCACCATCCATCATGTCTTTTACTAAAGAAGCCAAATCGTGTTCTGGTACCCAACCTAATTTGTTCTTAGCTTTTGAAGGATCTCCAATTAGCAAATCAACTTCCGTTGGACGAAAGTAAGACGGATCAACAGACAAAACTTCTTTACCAATTGCTACTTGAAAATCTTTATGATTACATGCTGTAACAAAAGCTTTCTCATCTACTCCTTCACCTTTAAATGCTAAGTCTATTCCAACTTCTCCAAAAGCCAATCGCACAAAGTCACGCACTTTGGTAGTTACCCCTGTGGCAATTACCCAATCCTCAGCTTCTTCTGCTTGCAAGATCATCCACATCATTCTAACATAGTCTTTCGCATGCCCCCAATCACGTTTAGCCTCTAAATTCCCTAAATATAATTTATCTTGTAGGCCTAATGCTATCTTTGATACCGCACGGGTGATTTTTCTTGTTACAAAAGTCTCCCCTCTTCTTGGTGATTCATGATTGAATAAAATACCATTACACGCAAACATATTATACGCCTCGCGATAATTTTTAGTAATCCAAAATCCATAAATTTTCGCAACTCCGTATGGAGAGCGAGGATAAAACGGAGAAGATTCGTCATAAAAACCGCTGTCGTTTTTATTTTCTGGCATACCTCCATACAATTCAGAAGTTGAAGCTTGATAAATTCTCGTTTTCTTTTCTAAACCTAGAATTCTTACTGCTTCTAGTATTCGTAAAGTTCCCAACCCATCGATATTACCTACATATTCAGGAGTATCAAAAGAAACCGCAACATGAGACATCGCACCTAAATTATAGATTTCATCTGGTTGTGTTTCTTGGATAATACGTGTCAAATTCATTGCATCGGATAAATCCCCATAATGCAATTTTAATCTTTGATCTGGGTGATGTGGATCTTGGTATAAATGATCGATTCTATCCGTATTAAACAGCGATGATCTTCTTTTAATACCATGTACCATATACCCTTTTTCCAACAACAATTCTGCTAAATAAGAACCATCTTGCCCTGTAATTCCGGTGATTAATGCTACTTTCATAATATAAGTTTTCGTTTTTTGACGTTTTATAGTTTATTTTTTTTTATGTTCTCTATATTCTTTAAAAACCAATCATAAGTCTTCTGAATTCCTTCTTCTAATTCTGTTTTATATTCCCAACCTAATTCGTGGATTTTAGAGCTATCCATTAATTTTCTTGGTGTTCCGTCTGGCTTTGCAGCATCCCATACAATCTCGCCTTTATGACCAACTACTCTTTGAATTATTTGCCCCAGTTTTTTAATGGTAATCTCTTTTCCTGAACCTATGTTATATAAATACTCTGGTAATTTATTTTCTAAAGCAAACACTACTGCATTTGCCATGTCATCTACAAATAAAAACTCCCTCAATGGTGTTCCACTTCCCCATAACTCAACAGAAGAATTATTTAATTTTGCTTCATGAAACTTGCGCAACATTGCGGGCAAAACATGAGACGATTGTAAATCAAAATTATCATAATACCCAAACAAATTTGTTGGCATTAAACTCACATAATCTTTATTGAATTGTTTTCGAATGGCTTGACATGCTTTTACCCCTGTAATTTTAGCTACAGCATACCATTCATTGGTAGGTTCTAAAGAGTCCGTTAATAAATACTCCTCCTTTAGCGGTTGGGGTGCAAATTTCGGGTAAATACAAGAACTTCCTAAAAATATAAATTTCTCGATTCCTGCACTTAATGCACCATCAATTAAGTTATTTTGAATTTGCATGTTTTCCATTAAAAACTGATATGGAAAATCACTATTCGCTAGAATCCCCCCAACTCTTGCTGCAGCATCGATAACCACTTCTGGTTTTTCAGTTGCATAAAAATCTAGCACTGCTTGTTGGTTTCTTAAATCGAGTTCACCTCTTTCTTTTCCTATTAGGTTGCTGTACCCTTTACTCTCTAATGCTCTCCAAATGGCAGATCCTACCATTCCTCGATGCCCTGCGATATATATATTTGATGTTTTAGATATCATGTATAATTATGATTAATTTGTCTCTACCGATTTCACTTGTTTTCTAAGTCCAGTCGAAGAAAATCGATGATCTCTAGCATTGTAATAAGTATCAATACCTTTTGCTTCACAATAGTCTTTACCAGTGTATTGTTTGTCTATATACTCATCTCCAATGATACGAACATCTATTTTAAAAGAACGTAAGATATCTTCAAGATCTTGTTCAGAGACGTAAGGTACAATTTCATCTACATGCTTGGATCCTTTTAACTGAATATATCGTTCGATAATAGACTGTGAAGGTGCGTTTTTCTCAGGGCGATCTATCGATGGATCTAACTGCAACCCCACGATTAAGTAATCGCACTGTCTTTTTGCTTCTTCTAACATCTTCACATGCCCGGCATGCAAAAGATCAAAGGTTGAAAAGGTGATTCCTATTTTCATAACTATCTATATTTCCTCGACTACAACCGGTAGTCTATTTTGTTTGTATTTTACCTTTTAAAAACGTTTTTAAAAGCTTTTTAGTACTCCTTAAAACGCAAAAACTCGTTTTTCCCACGGCTTCGCCGACACTACCCACAGTAATGCTTTTTATTTCATAAAAAAATTCCAATTGCTTATTGCAATTGAAATGATACAATGGCACCTAATTTTTGCAATTGGGCCAAACACTTTTTTCCTTTTATAGACAGCAGGGTTGCCTGCTCTCCTAACAAGGGCACTTTTACGATATCTCCAACGGTTAAACCTTTTTCATCTTCCACTTTCGTGGCTTCTAAATAACTTTTCATTGCCAGTACCTCTTCATTTGAAACACTCGCACGTTTGCCATGTTCAAACAAAAAACGCACTGCTCCTGGAACTTGAAACACCGCGTCTACCTCTTTTTCTAATAATTGAACCAACACCATAGAGGGCAACAAAGGTGTAGTTACTTTTTTCTTACGGTCAGACCATTGTCTAACTTCTATTTTAGTTGGCGTATATACCTCTAAACCTATCTTCGAAAGCCTTTCGGTAACCTTTAACTCGTTTCTGGGCTTTGTGCACAGCACAAACCATTTTTTTGAACTCCCTTCCATCATAACCTTCAATATACTAAAAAATCAACAGTTATAATATTTACCATGTAAAGAAAAACATTCTTAGCATAGAGGCTTTCAATTTTACTTTCAATCGCAACGCGGCCTTATTCCTATTCATTAAAAACAACAATAAAATACCAGCGAAAAAAATACCAATTAGTAAAAATGTAGATTGTACAGTATTATAATTTATAATCATAAAAAACATAAAAAGAGCAATACAGAAATTCACGAACCCAATAAGCGAAGAGGCTTTTCTATGGGACAATCCATAATCTACAATAATGTGATGTATGTGGTTTCTATCGGGGCTAAACATCGAAACCCCTTTTAAAAGGCGAATAATCATTACCCTACAAGTGTCTAAGATAGGAACAAATAGAACGGCTACTAAAATTAATGGCAACTGCTTTGGACTAAAATGCAAGGATGCATAGATAGCATCAGCTGTCATTAATTTTAAGGTAAGTAGTCCTAGAACTAGCCCAATGGATAAACTACCTGTATCTCCCATAAATATTTTTCTTCCTACAGAAAAGTTAAAACGAAGAAAAGCCAAAAGCGTCCCAATCGTTGTAATACTGATACTCAAGTAATAAAAATAACCTAATTTATAAAACATGTAGCTATAAAAAGAAGCTACAATAATTCCAGTAATAGCGGTTAAACCATCAATACCATCTAGTAAATTAAATGCGTTGATCAATCCTAATAGAAAAAACATACTCACTAAAACAGAAACAGCTAGCGGGATCTCGTTAATTCCCATAAAACCATGCATTGAAATAATCCTAAAATCTGGTTGTGACATTAACAAAGCAACCCCTAAAAATTGACCAAAAAACTTAAATTTCGCTGGCAAATTTATAATATCATCAAACAAACCTGTGAAAAACAAAACAGAGATTCCCACTAATAGGGTTAGGGATACTTGATTTTCAAAAAAGAACTGTAAGAAGAATAAGGCAAAAATGTAGCTAACATAGAAAGCGACACCTCCAAAAGATGGAGTAATAATGGCATGAGAGCTTCGAACACCTGGGGTATCTGTTAAATTAAACTTTACAGAAATATTTCTAATTTTTGGAATTAGGATGTAAGTTATCAAAAATATTGATACAAACAATATTGTTAAATAGTAAATATTTTCCATTTTTTTCTTTTTTAATCTATAACACCCCTAGCAACAAGGGTGTCCTAGCAAATTTTAGTATAAATAAGTTAACTTTATAAAATCAACGCTACGTTGAACACACAATTAACCTTATTATGGGGCAAATATAACTATTAAATTTGGAATAAAGCGCCCACCGTTAGCCCAATTTAAGTGACCTATATGCATCTTTTTAAAAACAATAAAATACTCATAACTAACACTAAACCACATAATTACTTGCAAAATACAATAAATAAATTAAAAGTACAACCAGCACGTTCTCATTAGCTCAATCTCTCGCTTACAAAGATACTTTGAAATTCATTATAGAGCCTTCGGAAAACCGCACTTTCAATTACAGTTTTCTGTAAAAAATATTCTAAAGCTCTTTTTTCTGAAATAAAACGAAGGAAATTTAAGAGATGCGCATTATTTATAAATGAA
>ENA-ORXF01000858-ORXF01000858.1-marine-metagenome-genome-assembly--contig:-NODE-858-length-20699-cov-9.925710_pt1 | contig 20699 bp, 29 predicted proteins | sample MGYA00237864_ERZ511476 | MGnify/ENA primary metagenome ERZ511476 (study PRJEB26306, sample SAMN06343908) | marine metagenome | isolation source: coastal waters | place: Atlantic Ocean: West Antarctic...
TCATAATGCCAAACTGATCTACTACCTAACTCAGGTTTAGAAGGAACTTCTAACATTTCCTGTGTATACTTCTGCCAGGGTATTGCTTCTTGTTCTTTTGGTCTACCTCTACTCATAATTTATTTTTTAAATTTATAATCCTGCTCTAACTGCAAATTGTTTTCCTCTCTTATTCATACGACCATCTAGCTCTTTATATGAATTCTTAACTAAATCATTAGCTAATTCTTTAATTGTACAATCAGATAAATTCCAACCCCTTTCTTTAATAGCTTTAATAACTGCACCTTTAGATGCTACTCTTGCTAAATTGTTTCTTTTTTTACTTGTGTTTGTGATTTGAAAATACATAGACTTTATTGGTTTTTGGTGTTGTGCTTAATCGCTCAACATGGTAAATATACAAAAAATATCCTGGTTCCTCGCACTCTTTCAGCTTACTTTTAATTACTTTTCAATGCTTTTAATGTGTTTACAGCGTCTGTCTTTTGCTCTATATGTACCCGGACAATTACAAGTGTATTTACGTGAACCATCTACAGCTACATAAGCTTTTGCGGTGTAAACCTTATTACTACTTGAAGATTCGAACTTATGTTCAAATACTTCAGCTCGTTTAACTTTGGGTTTAATCCAATTGATATCACTTAATCTGGTTTGAGGTAGTACTTCTTGCCAACCTGGCATTATGTATGTTTTACCTCCTAATGTGAGTAAAGATGGTGGTAAACGGTCTGTGTGATCGTATTTGAAAAGTCTAAAGAATATAGATGGACCAAAACCTTTTGGGTTGATACTTAAATTGCTCTTTTCTTGCCAAAATCTACGAGTTCGGATGTTACCGTGCTTATTTAAATTTGAAAATTCTACTATGGGCATAACCTTTATTTTATACGTGAATATACGAATAAGTAGTGGGGAAGCCTAGCTTCCCCACATATATTTTTTACTTATTTTTATACTTAACTTATTACACCAGTTTTAGTTGATGTTGATGCAAAGTTTAAAGCCGGAGTTGATTGTCTACGGTTAACATCATTATATTGGGTATTAAATGATCCGTCTCCTGTTTGAAGTACAGCGCCATTTAATATTATAGATGAACCTGCTGCAAAACTTACAGTATCTGCTACCATGCTATTAGCTAATATTTCAATTGAACCACCTGTTGAACCAGGTCCAAATGCGTTGTTATTAAATGTAATTATTTCTCCAGGTATATAATTAATACCAATATTGTTAACTGTTATAGTATCTATTTGGTCTGTATCAGCATTAACTACTACTACTAAGCTAGCTCCTGAACCTGAAATACTTGAACTAAACTCTGTAGTAAAGGAGTAGGATCCTGAATTTGCAGATGTTGGTTGTACTAGAGTACCACCACCTGCTATTATCTGTGTTCCAGTTGGGCCTAAAACATTACCTGAAAAACCAGATTGGTTATTTGCCGCTAAGGGGTGTGTATGAGAGAATGTAAGTGACTTAGTACCACTACCTGCAGTATAAGTATAAGGAAATGTAGCATTTGAACCATTACCTGCTTGGTCATTAGTTACTACGATTTGTGGGGTTCCTGAAACAACAGTTATTGGTAAAGCAAATGTTGCCATAATTGTTTGAACATTAGCTGTAATTGTTTGAAAAGCAGGTAATGCGTCAAAATTAACATCTTTAACACCATTTAATTTTGTGCCTCCAGTTTGTGCCTTTTGTGTTTGAATTGCTACTTGTTGTTGTACAAAACTTTGGTATTGATTTTCGTGTAACAGTTGTTCGTTTAAAAACTTTTGTTTAGCCTCTAATATTGGCATATTTTTATTTCTAGGCATTTTAACCCAATCTTGCCAATCTCCGGGAGAATCTTGTGTGTAAACGTTCATTAGTATGTGTTTTATTTTGTTATAAATATGAAGGGATTATTCCCTATGCTAAAAATTCATTACTGTTTTTATTTTCTTGTGAGTTTAAATCAACTGTTAATGCTCTACAAAATGTTTTTAATTGACCTGCATTATGTATTGCCATAAAGTCTTCATCAGTTAAACTATTAAATAAATCTATTGAGTATTTACTCATATTTTATATCTTAGTTATAGTTGCATCTGGCCATGAACCAATTTGCATTTCTTCGTTAATAAGTAAATCTATTCGGTCTGTATATCGTTTATTCATTTTATCCATTACAACATATATTCCATCATACGTAGTTCCTTCTACATACACCTTAGTTCCTTTTGGATATTCTATTAATAGGTCCCTTGATACTGCTATAATTTTATGTTTATAAGGGTTTGATAAATCCAACTCAAACATAAAGGCTGTATGACCTGGATCGTTATTTGTTTGTGCTGGAACAGCATTGTATACAGTAGCATGAACTCTCTGTTGTGCTGTAATATTAAATGATAATAATAATGTAAGTGTAATAATTAAAATTCTCATATGTAAATTATATTTTAGATTGTAAATAATAAATAGCATCAGTAATTTTTTGACATCTTTCATAGTCTTCATATTCTTCCATTACATCAAGGTTTTGTTTTAACGTTTCAATCATATCAGAACGTTCAATCATAATGTCATAAATTGTATCCTCATCCTTAGTAGTAAATTGAATAACTGGGATATTTTTTCGTTTAGTTTTAAGGTTTTCAAGTGCAACATCTACAATTACATCTGAAATGTATTTATTACCGTTTGCAAAGGATTCATTTAATTCCTCTGTAGTGTTAAATTCTAAAGTATGCTTAAATCTCATATTAAAAATTTTTTAAAAAGTCACCTTTAACTTTCTTATCCCGTAATTTACGAAATTTTTCGTCGGCAGCCAAGCTTTTTGTGGCAAGTCTTTCTAAATGGTTAGATTTTTGAACTTCATAATCATCAATTAATTCTTTATGTTTTTTGTTTTTCATTATATTCTGCTAATGTACTGATCAACATCATCATCATTGTCTGATAATCCTAATTCTCGTAAACGATCTAGATGGTATTGATCCACTTCCCATTCTACCTTTTCAGTTGTACTATTAAGTTCTTGATGTGATTCAATTTGTTGTGTGTCTTTTTCTGTAAATATGTCCCCAATTGTAAGGAAATAATGGTTATAACATAATAATTCAGTATTTTCTTTACTGTAATTTGATTTATTATTATCTTTAAAATGTAATAATAGGGGCATTTTGTAATCTATTACTCTACGTTCTTGAAACCCACATACACTGCATTCTTCTAATAAATATCCTTCTTCTATTAAACGATATTTAATTTTTGATGGTGAGAAGGATGATGCTGAAACTCTACCTTCAATTATATCTAACAGTGCAGGTGCTTTTTTACCATTATTTAAAAATTTAGGTATACCTTTACCACTTTGGTTCTTATGACCATCAAACAAGTTATATAATTTAGCATATCGTTTATAGTGCTGGTATGATACGTGTAAGTATCTAGCAGCTGCCATATTAGATTGTGTTTTTGCCTGAGATGCTTCAATTTGTACTTTAGATAAAGGTTTTGCTTTAGGCATTACTTATCTTCTTTTAAATTAGTAACTACGTACTGTTCATATTGGTCTTCTTCCATTATAACAGTTTCTATCCAAGTATGATCGCCTGAGCCTTTCATTACTGGTATTCCACGTTTAGTACCTACTGTAGAGCAATTTACACATACATTATAACCATATTTGGTTAATCTTAATTCTGGCATATCACCACTACAATTATTACAAGGTATTATCTTCATTTTATGGGTTTTAAATATTCTAACATATAAATATGTAATTATTACTCAAAAATAAATTCATCAGTATTAAATAAATATTGTTTATTATCTAAATGTAACATATTACTATCTTCTAAATGGTTAATAGTAATTTTAAAGCTACCAATTTTATATGTCCCTTTATAATTATTTGGGTTTGATTTTAATAAATCATTAAATATAACACTAGAGTTCTGTATAAAATCTTTATTTTCTTTATTATTAATTTCTTTTTCTAAAGTATAAGAATCAACTTCAATTTTAATATCATCAGTATAAAAGTCAAATTTCTTATCTACCTCTGCTACTAATCTATTACTTATATCTTGACCCATAAATGTTGGTTTTAATTTAATCCAATCTTCATGTGTATACGCCCATCTTTGATTAGTGTAATAATGACTATCAAAATCTATTAAATTAACTAAAGCATCTCTAACTGGTTTTTCATTAAATTTTATAATGTCAAAATAAGGTTCTATAGAAGTTAATAAATCGATATTTGGGGCTGAATTTATTTCTAGATGTAGTGTGTTTTTGTATTTGGGTTTATAAGTATGTCCAAAATAACCCCACTTACGTATAAATCTTTTTAATTCTTGCATGTCAGCTTTACCTTGCCATCCATTTGTAATGTCTACTTGTTTGTCATCTTTTTTATACCACCCTTGGCCTCTAGATGATACACAAGTATAATGATAAACACTAGCATTCCAAGTTTCTAGGGCATCTAAACCACAACCTGCTAAACGAATAATAAAATCCGAATCTTCCCTTGAGCATCTAAATTGAGTATCAAACCCCCCTATCTTATCAAAATAGGTTTGCTTATATAAACCAAAGGGTGCAAAATGACCATATACTAAGGGTCTATTTTCCTTAGTTAAGTTTTTAGCAAACTCCATAAACTCATCATATTTAAACTCATCTGGTGTAAGACCAAAACTTTTAGTAATCTTTTCTGGTGATTCAGGATGAATTGGAGGTTCTACCCTTGCCATTGTAATTATTCTGTTAGTATCATTGTTTAAAGCTTCTAAAAAATATTTATCAAATTGAGGACTAACAACCATGTCTGATTGTAAATAGCAAACCACATCATTTACTGCTTTATCAAATAATATTGAAATGTTTTTTTGATATCCTATTCTATGACCTGTATTATTTTTATGTATTTTAATATTAGGCTTATCTTTTCTATAATCTAATAACTTTTCATAAGTATTTTGATTATCTGAATCTATTAGTATTAAGACTTCGTGTCTATAAAATTTAGTATTATTAACTAAACTATCTAATAAACCAATAACATAATCTTTTTCATTGTTGGCTGTTGTTATACAAAAACTAATTGGTTTTATCATATGTTTGTTTTATTCCTTGTTTTAATCCTATTAAATCTAAATTATAATTTTTAAAATTTCCTGTATAAGGTGAGCCTATATTTGTTAGTTTTAATTTGATATCACAAATATGGTTATCTAAGGTATTAATGTAATTTGCTATTTCCCTTAAAGTATAACTTTCTCTATAACATCCATCTATTGACTTGATATTGGGGTTCAATATAATAAAATTTACTATGGTAACCAAATCATCCATGTAAATAAAATCAAATAATTTATTTTGGTGAATAACCATTGGTTCTTTATTTTTGTAATTTTTTAAAAAGGTTTTAATAAATCTAGTATCCCATTCATTTTCATCAAATACCCCAAATATCCTAATATTATTTAATTTAGAATGTGAACTAATTGTATCAGCAATAATAGATTTACTTAAACCATAAGGATCGGAAGGAAAATTTAATTCAGCCCCAGAACCAAAACTAATTAATTGTTTAAACTTATGAGCATTAGCCATTAAGTTATAAAACATATTTAAATTATTAGCTAATACATCATTTCCATCAAGTATTAATCTACTCCCACCACAGATTGCTGTATGGATAATTACATCAAAATATTTATCTTTAAAATAAGTATTAGTTGATTTTCTATCGGTTAAATCAAAGTCATCTCTACCTACTCCTATTACATCATAATTATAAGCTTTTAGTTTATTAATTATACCACTGCCTACATACCCATTTTTTCCTGTAACTAATATTCTCATTTGTTTTTTAAATTTTGAGCAATTTCTAGAATTAAATCTTCTTGACCTGCTACTAATTTTCTATTACCTAATTCAAATATAAGTGATGAATACTCTATCCCATTTAATTTAGAAGCCTTTATAATAGGTCTTTCAAACCCTGAGAATAGTTTATTTAATCCTGTTAATACATTTACAGGACTTATTGAAGGAATTTTTGGAACTAAATAATCCATAACTTTATCAGCTTCAACTATAACTTGTTTAAAATCTATTCCCATTTTAAAGTTAGATTTTTCTAAAACTGGTAGTAGAACTTCTAAGGGTGCATTACCTGCTCCAGCACCAAATCCTCTAATACATGCATCAAGGTATTTAGCACCATTTTGAGCTGCTACTAATGAATTAGATACAGCACAACCCAAATTGTTATGAGCGTGAAAACCAACATCAATACTTAAATTTTCAGTTAAAGCTTTAATTCTTTCTTGAACATCATGAGGTAAATATGTACCTGTTGAATCCATTATTATAACAGCTTCAGCACCATAACTCTCCATGATTTTAGCATTCTCTACTAAGGTTTTAGTGTCTGTTAAAGCGGTCATCATTAAAACACCCAATACCGTAACATCTTTATTTTTTAAATATTCAATATGTGATTTACTAAGAGTTGCTTCAGTACAATGGGTAGCAACCCTAACTACATTTACACCCATGTCTATAGCAGGTTGAATATCTTTATCAACTGTTGCTATACCTGGTATAACGTGTACTCCTAGTTTACTGTTTGTAAGGTATTTTTTAGCTGTTTCTATTATTTCCCTATCAGTATGTTTAGATTTACCTATTAATAAAGATGAGGCACCTAATCCATTACCATGTCCTACCTCAATAATAGGAATGTTAGATTTATTTGCAAATGAGCAATATTTTTTGATACTCTCTAGTCCAATAGTATGTTTTACACTATGGTTTCCATCTCTAAGGGATGAATCTGTTATAATAATATTATTCATCGTTTAAGTGTTTTGTTATTTCTATTGCAGCGCAATTAATTATATCTAAATTTCCTGCGTATTCGGGTAAATAATCACCTGAACCTTTTACTTTAATGCTTAATACTAAAACATCATCATTAATAACTGGAGGCATTACTAACTCATAGTAAGGGATATATTTTTGTAGTTTTTTAATTGTTTCATATATGTCTTTAACTAGGGGTGTAAAATCAATATTACTTGCCTTAACGAACATAGTAGTTTGCATATCAACTTGTGGTATTGCAGGATTTAAATTAAGAATTACTTTACAATCTTTACAATCTGTAAACTCTTTAATCGCTCTTTCTGTAGTATGGATGTAATTATCAATATTAAGTCTAGTTGCCATACCAGCACTATCAGAAGCTATTTGTGATACTACTTCAATATAGTCTAAGTCAGTACAATATTTAGATATAACGTTTAATAAAGGGGTTGAAGCTTGACCACCGCATGTAATCATGTTAACATTACCCTTATTTTGTATAATTTTAGGGTTTATATTAGGAACACATAAATCCCCTACTTTAGCTGGGGTTAGGTCTATTACTTTTATACCTTGTTGAGCAAATATTTTAGCATGTTCTTTAGCATCACTTGCACTAGTACAATCATAAACTACATCACAACATTTGGGGTTATCAATAAAATATTTAATTCCTTTATCTGTTACATTAATGCCCTTTTGTTGGGCAACTTTAATACCGTTTGATTCCATTCTTCTACCTGAGAATATAACGGGGGTAATGAAGTCTGTTTTTATTAGTTTTAATAATAAATCAGTTCCGATATTACCAGTTCCAATAATTCCTGCTTTTATCATCTTTTAATTTCGTTTGATTTTTTACTTATTTTTGTTATCATTTGTTTTTTTAATTCACTCATTGGAACTAAGGGTGACATTTCCTCTATAGGAGGTGCTAAAATTGACCCATCTTCTCTAGGTACACCTTTAACTTTAGGTAAAAATCCTTGATCAGGATCCATAAATACTTCTAATATAGAGTTGGAAGGATCGTTTAGAAATTGTTTAATTTTTAAATCGACATTACTCCAGTCTTTTAAAAAATGATATTCATACCCTAAGGCTGGTAGTAATTTACTAAAATTAGGTAAACCAATACCCGTATTTTTGTCTACACTAACGTAGTTACCATTGAATAACATTTTTTGTGTATGTTTTATCATCAAATATCCGTCATTATTGAATATAACGACTTTAACGTTTAATCCATTTTCAACAACGGTATGTAATTCTTGTAGATTCATCATTATCCCACCATCACAATTAAGACATAATATATCTTTATCAGGGCAAGCTGCTGCTGCTCCAACTGCTCCAGCAATACCATAACCCATTTCACCTAAACCTAAAGAAGTAAACATCTTTTGTTCTGGTTTTAATTTAATTGCCTGGTGGCCACTTAATAGTGCTGTTCCCATGTCTGTAACTATAATATGATCATCTTTTAAATGGTTTGAGAGCTTATCCATAAATTGGTAAGAGTTAATCCAACTACCATTATGTTCATGTTCAGGACCAATCCATGGGTACTTTAATTTTTTATTGTTACAATATTTTGTCCATAAATCATCTATAGGTAATATATCTTCTATATTGTATAATAGTTGGTCTAATACTATGCTTACATTTTCTTTTATATGTACATCAATATAATCCTTAGGGGCTTGCAAATCTTGTATGTCTACACATATAATTTTACCTTCCCTAATGAATTCATCCCAATCATATCCTGTTTGTGGTAGTGCTAATCTACTACCTAACACAATTAATAAATCACAATTTTGTACAATATAATTAGCACTCCTTTGTCCATATAATCCAAACCTACCAAAGAAATTAGGATTATCATTACCTAATAAATCGATACCAGACCAAGATAAGGTAGTTGGTATGTTTGTTTTATTTATAAAATCATTAAATTTATCTTTTGAACCTGATAAACGAACACCATTACCCCCTAATATTAAAGGACGTTTTGCAGAATTAATAGCATTAATTAAAAATTTAGAATAATTTAAGGGTGTAGTTGTATTATTTACCTTTACTTTCCATGGTCTCTTATTAACCATTTTTGGTTGTAAATCAAAGGGTATGTCTAACCAAGTTGGACCTTTCCTATCTTCCATAGTAATTTGTAAACATTTTTCTAACTCAGATTGGATATTATTTTCATCCATTAGACAATGGGAATATTTAGTAACATCTTCAACCATCTTGGTTATGTTTAACCCTTGAGTACCATACATTCTTAGTTTAGAATGTTCTTTAATATGATAAGATGACTCATTACCTGATATTATAAAACCAGGTATTGAATCTGCCCAATTACTTACAACACCAGTTACTGCATTTGTAGCTCCAGCACCTGCTGTTACTATTGCAGCAGATACTTTACCTGAGGCTCTAAAATGAGCACCCATAGCCATAACTGCTGCTTGTTCATGGTGCGTATTAATAATTTTAGTATAACCTAACTCATTAATAGAATTAAATATATGAGAATTTGCAGAACCTATAATTCCAAACACCGTTTCTATTTGTTCATCCTTTAAAAATTCAGCTACTAAATCACTTACTTTTACCATATAAAATTTGCTTTATAATAATTTATTATTTTAGGTAATTCAACATCAAATAACATTTTTGGCTCCCACCCTAATGATCTTAATTTATTATCATTTAAAGCATATCTAACATCTTGACCCTTTCTCTCAATGTCTAAATCTAAAAATTGATTTTTACCTTCATCATAGTATGGAAAAGATGTTTTTAATGATTCATCTTCACCATGATATAATGTAATGACTTTATTTACGGTATCCAAATTTGTTTGTTCAAATCCCCCACAAATGTTATATATTTGATTTTTTATTTTACTATCAATTATTGTTATAACGGCCTCTGCTGTATCTTTTGCATGTAACCAATTTCTAGATGGAGTTCCACCATTATGTAGTGGGATTTGCTTACCTAGGTGTAAATATTTTATAGATTTAGGTATTAATTTTTCAACATACTGTCCAATACCATAGTTATTAGTTGGTCTTAAAATGATGTATGGTATATCATAAGTTCTACTCCAAGCTGTAATTAATTGATCAGCTGCTGCTTTAGTTGCTGAGTAGGGATTGGATGGTTTTAGGATGTCTGTTTCAATATGATCTCCTTCAGTTATATCACCATATACTTCATCTGTTGAGAAATGTAATAAAACAGGTAAGTTTTTACTTTCAGCTCTATAATTTCGTATCAATTCAAGCAAATTATGAACACCATTAATGTTTGAATGAACAAAATTTTCACTTTTAACTAGTGAATTACCAACATGAGTTTCTGCTGCTGTATTAATAATATAGTCACATTCATAAAGAAATTCAATATCATTAATGTCTATATTTTCAAATATAAAATTATCATAATTGCTAAATTCTTCTAATAACTTAGGATTAGAGGCGTATGTCATTACATCAATACCTCTTACATACCATCCTTTTTTTAGGCATTCTCGTGTTACATAGGATCCTATAAAACCTAAACAACCTGTTACGTAAACTACTTTTTTCATATTAATTATCTATATTTATCCAGTTAGGTGGATAGTAATTACTATTAATCCAAGATGATGGGTGATCTTGTTTAACGTAATTTGTTGGGCATACTATCTTTTTATTTTTGTTTTTGCTTAAAAAAGCTCCCCACCAAGGGTAAGAACTATTTGAAATAATGTGATGATCACATAAACTTAATAAGGCTAAATCCTCCTTTTCAGAGTCAGTACATACTTTTTCACCACCTTTTGGTTCTACAAAATATATATTATCCCCTTCTAAAATAGATTTAGAGTACTCAATATCATTAGAGAAACAAATAAAATTATATTCATTATATGGCATAAAATTTTCAACTATAGCTTTAGTATAATACTCTATTCCTAGTTCACAAAATGAAAACTCAGGTAATAAATAATCACCTCGTCGCATGTGTATACTTACTATAGGTTTATCATTACCAAATATATGCTTAATATCTTTAAATTTAATATCAGCTTGATCTTGTATTTGGGGTTTATAAGTCCAAGATTCAACTTCATCTTTAATATCATTATACCAATAGGTGTACAAATCAAACCTACCAACTAAATTATAATTAAATCCTTTGTCTAAATTAAATAGGGTTTCATCATAAGTAGTAGTATGATAATTTATATGTTTATCTTTAAAATCTTTAAAGAACTCATTAGGTTTTATTTCATATTTTAATTCTAACAACTCAAACAAACGTAAAGAATTTGTAAATGTTTCTTTAGTATGAGGGTAAATAATTTCCTTACCTTTAATCATATCCTCAGAAAAGGCAATTGTAAGGTTATTAGCCTTAGCTACAGCAGATAATCCTGAGAATATGGTAAGTTGTGAACACATACCACCTGAAGATCCCATATCTTTTAGTGTTATATAATTCATATTATTTAAATATATTCATCCAATGTTCAATCATTTCATCCATCATACTATTAAAAGTATATTCACACTTCCATCCTAATTCTCTCATTTTAGATGCATCTCCTTTTAAATATTTTAATTCTTCAGGTCGTAGAAATTTTTCATTTTGTACAACATATTGTTTGTAATCTAAATCTAATTGATTAAATACATAATCACACATATCTCTTACAGAACGTGTTTCTCCAGTTGCTACAACCCAATCTCCTGGTTCTGGTTGTTGTTGGATTAAATGCATTGCTTTAACATAATCTTTTGAATGTCCCCAATCTCTATAGGCATCTAAATTACCTAATTCTAATTCGTCTTGTAATCCTAATTTAATTCTAACTGCAGCCTTTACTACTTTATTAGTAACAAAATTTGATCCTCTACGTGGAGATTCATGATTGAATAAAATACCATTTGAAGCATGTATTTTACGAGCATTTCTATAATTACGTACTATGTTATAACCAAATACTTTAGCACAACCATAAGGCGATACTGGTGTCATTGTAGTACTTTCTCTTTGAAATCCATCTTCATCTACTGAACTACCAAACATTTCTGATGATGATGCTTGATAAAATTTAGCTTTAGGACAATTATTACGAACTGCTTCTAATATGTTTACAACACCTACTGAGTTAGTCTGTACTGTAAACTGTGGGATTTCATAGCTAATCCTAACATGAGATTGAGCTGCTAAGTTATATACTTCATCAGGATTAACTTCTCGCAGTATGCGTTCAATACCTGATGTATCGTTTAAGTCACCGTAACTCACGTGTAAATTTTTATTATTTCGTATGGGATCTAATCTTGATTGTTGATGTTCAGGTGTTGAATTTCTTCTAACTATACCATGAACCTCATATCCTAATTCTAATAAATATTCGGCTAAATAAGAACCATCTTGTCCTCCAATTCCTGTAATAAATGCTTTTTTCATAAATTTTAATTAAATATATCCATTTGTGTTAAATCGGGCCAATCTGTTAAGACCCATTGTTTTGGTTTTTCTGCTATTGCAGTAGGTAATTTATTTAAACCCTTGTGTGCTGTTTCAGGGGTCATATAATAATGATACCCTAAAGTATTAATGTTTTGGTTTCTCCAGGGTATGTCTGGTAGTCTTCCATCATATGTCATTTTCTTTAGTTGTTCGGCTGCTATTTTATTATCCGTTAATATAATACCTCCTTTACCGAGAGACAAGTGTTTTTGAAATTGAAATGAAACACTCATAAAAGTATTAGGAATATAACTGTCTTTCTTCCATAACACAGCAGCATCTATTACATTATCTGTGATATAATGATAGTCTACCCAATTTTCATTTTTCCAAATTAATTCAATTCCTAATTTATGTGATAAAAAGGGAATTGAAATGTAGGTATGTTTTGGGACTGTTATTGTTTGTGCTTCAGTATACCTTAAACATAATTCAATTCCATGTGTACAACAATCTACTGCTACTGCATAAGGAGAACCAAAAAACTTAGCAATTTCATCTTCAAATTCAGTTACTTTTTCAAACCCCATAATTATTTATTTATAAATTTTTTCATTGCAACACCACTTAATTTAAGATCGTTTTTAGAGTAAAAATCAATTAAAGATTCACTACAAAGTAATGTTACTCTGTAGCATCCTTTATCTTTTGCAATATCTGTTAATTTGTTAATAAGGTTTACTCCAATGTTTTTACCTCTTACACTTTTATCTACAACAATATCTTCAATATGCCCTGCAACCTCACCTCTGATTTTGTTTTCTATTACTAGACTACCATAGGCTACTATTTTATTTTTAAGTACACCTACAATAGAATTTGATGAACTAAATGAAAATAACTCCCAACATTTTTCTTTATCTCTATCTGAGTAGTCTATTTCTGTTAGTTGTTGGAGTAGTAAAAATACTTCATCAATATCATTCTTTTCTATAGTTCTAAAGGTTGTACTATTCATTTAGGAAGGTTTTATCTAAAGCTTGACCTTCATAAGGTCCAGTTTTGTATTCATATACCAAAGTATCATCTTCTAATATTTCGTAATTATGTCCTCCTTCTAATGTAAAAGAAGCATCACCTGGAAATAATGTAGGTTCAACTAATATAGTATCATCTAAGTCATAGAATATACATTTAACACTACCTTGAATTACTATCCAACTTTCTTGTGCTATAACATCTCGTGTTCTATTTTTAAAAATATGTCTATGAGGTTTAAATGTTTTACCTTTTTTCATATTAAGATGAGAACATTGTATAAAGTGTTCTTCAGATACAATGTCTTTCCTACCAGGAATTAAATCTTCCTTTCTTACTACAATATGTAATATCTTTTTTGGATCAACTTTTGAATAGTATTCTATCATAATGCAAAAAATTCTTTAATTTTACTACAAACGTAATCTACATCATCTAAATCCATACCATGGTGAGCTCCTAATAAAAAACCATTTTTCATTACGGCATCTGCATTCTCAAAATCCTGTAGATATTCTCTATAAATAGGATGTCTAGTAACATTACCTGCAAATGTAACTCGTGTTTGGATATTATTTTCTTCTAAAAAAGTTAATAATTCTAACCTACGTTCTGTTTGTAATGGTATTGCTAACCAATTAGGTTCAATACTGTCATCTGGTAGGATTAATTCTTTAACATCTTTTAAATTTTCTAAATATCTTTCAACATTATCTCTACGTTTTTGTTTAAACGTTTGAAATCTGTCTAATTGGACTAAACCAAATGCCGCACTCATTTCACTACATTTCATATTGTATCCTAGAACACCATATAAGAATTTATAATCATAAGGTATACCATCAACTTCATGAGCAAAACGGTCATCCATATTTTCACTGTTATCTCCAATACGACCCCAATCTCTATATTGTAACGCACGTTTAACATGTTCTTTATCATTAAACATAACCATTCCTCCCATTCCACCAGCTGTAATAACATGAGATGCATAAAAACTAGTAGTTGATACATCTGATTCTTCAGTATACGTTACTGTGTCTGCTGAATCTTCAATTACTATAATATCGGTTCTATTTAATGCTTCTAATCCTGCTTTTAATGCAACAAAATCGGGTTTATTACCTATTAAATTAGGTACCATAATTGCCTTAGTATCAGTAGTAATAGCATCTAACATAGCTTTAACTGTAGGTACATAAGATGTTAAATTAGAATCTACAAAAATAGGTATAAATCCTAACTGGATTATAGGTGCTAATGTAGTTGAAAAGGTTAATGCTGGGGTTATTATCTTACAACCCTTAGGTAAGTTTAGGGCTGCTAATGCTAATAAACAGGCTGATGATCCAGAATTAACAAATACACCATATTTTTTACCAAATTCCTTAGCAATTTTTTCTTCAAATTCTATAGAACGAGGACCAAATCCTGCTAACCAACCATCTCTAAGACATTGTTCTACTGCCTTTATTTCTCTTTCACCATAAGCTTCTAACTTATTAGGTGCGTACCATACTTTTTTAGAGTTTTTCATAATATTCATTTTGTTTTTCTTGTCTTTTAATTTCTTTTGGGTGATACAAACACCATTCTTCATCTGCAGGTAAATGTGATTCTGTTTTATATCCTTCTAATACTTCATGGACTTTATTTTTCCAATATATAGTATCATTATTTTTATAAATTCTCCATTGTGGATCTGGGAAGTTAACCCATCCTTTCTCATTTACTCTCCAACCCCATTTTTGTATGTGTTCATTTGTTAATCCCTCTACAGTGTTAATTCTAGGGACTTTAATAACATCGACTTCTGGGTTTGAATCTAATACAATAGGAAGATTATTTATTAATGATAAATGAGGAATCTCATCTGCATCTATTTGAAATATCCAATCACCTTCACAATATTTAGTTAATTTATTCTTCCAATCAGAAAAATGACCATCAAATTCAGAACTTCTCCAAGTTTGTACATTTGGTAGTTTATTAAATTTTAAAAGGTAACTTAATACTTCAGGGTTTCCATTCTTTTCATCATAGAGTACTACAATTTCATCCTGTTGTCTTTTATTATTTAATAGTAAGGTAACAAGTTTCTGTATTTCAAGAAACTCATTACATACTGTTATTGCATAGCTTATTTTCATATCTTATTCTGGTATTACTCCAATATATGATAAAGCATCCATAAAATCACGTTCCTTAAAACGAGATAAAGTAGTCATGTCCGCTCTATACTTAGCTCCTTTATATTTATCCTCTAAATCCTCTTCTATGGGTATTGCTTTTACTCCAGCCCAATGCCAATCATCTCTTCCAGAACCTGCTGCAAAAACCATTCCCTTTTCTTCTATGTTAATGGTAGTAGGCATCCATATTTTACCTTCTTCTTCTTCATCTAATAATTCCTTATGCAATTCAGGTAAAACATCAAGTTGTTCTTTTAAGAAATCACTTCCGCTTAACATAATAGAATTAGATGAAAAACCACAACCATAACACAGTTCAATAGTAATTTTATTATTTACTTCTTGTAAATAACAGGCATCTGAACCACACCTTGTACATTCTTTTAATTCATCAAATTTCATATTATTCTACTTTAGTTAATTGTGATAAGTTTAATTTAACCTGTTGTGAGAATGCTGGTACATTATGGTCTAAAATATTTCCAATTAATTCTCTCATTTTAGAATGAGTAAAATTATCTCTAACGTGGTATTTTTGTTTCTTAGATTTAACATGCTGTTGTTTGTATTTTTTATACACTTCTTTATAAGCACCCATAGCATGTTGTTCGCTTACTTTAAACCATTGAGATTCAGTAATAAGCCAACTGTTAGCCGCAGTTGCATGTACATTTTCTAAACTTCCAGGAAGTAAAATATTATAATCAGGATGTAAGAAATCTAAATGACCTGACCATCCTGAAGCTATAATTGGTTTACCTGTCATACTAAATTCTAGTAAAGGCCTTCCAAAACCCTCACCTTTAGTTAAAGTTACCATTGCCTTAACCTTAGGATGATTATATAATGCATTCATCTCCGTGTCATTAAATTCTCCATTTAATAAGTAAACATTAGGTAAATTTTTAGTATTTAATTGTGATTTAATAGATTTAATTCTATCTAAAATTTCATCTCTACTTACATAAGAAGAAGTACCTAAAGAACATTTTAAAATTAATGCTGGTCTTTTATTTTTTGGTTTATCTTTAAAAGCCTCATAAAATTGCTTAATTGTTACACCAATATTTTTTCTATCATGCCCATAAGCTCCTTGCATCCAATGTCCTACTGATAGGTAACAAAATTGTTCTGGTATTGATGAAAGATCTATTGATTTTGATGGAGATGATGAGTTATAAGTTTCTAAATTAATTCCTTCAAATATAGTGTGAATAGGTTTTAATAGTTTTACTACCTCTACAACCTTTCCAGTATTATTATCTTTTTTTTCATAAGCCATTTTTTCAAATGTATTCTTAGCAAAGTTAGAAGATACTAAATTTATATCCATTCTATTTAAACCATCAATCCATTCGGATTTACAAGCGGTGGATTCAATACCAGCAGTTAAACCAATATTATATTTACCTACAGGTTGGAATTCATTTGGTATAGTACACTGCATCCAAATATCAGGTTGAACACTTTGCCAATCTGGTTTGCAAATGTAATTGCTTAAAAAACTCCATTCTGGGTGGTCTTTACAAAAGTTCCATGAGGTTTCTCCCCACCTTTGTGGTAATAATTCTACTTGATATTTGTCTAGTTCAATCACTGCCTTTACAAAATCTCTTGCTCTTGCCCCGTATCCTGAATAAGTATCAAAGGGACTGGATATTACAAATCTAGGTTTGCTCATTAGTATATAATTTTATGGTTTAATAATCTTCCTTTATAATCGTTTGCATTTGTAATTTCATATTTTTCCCTTGGTTTCCAAGTTTTAAATAATTCATCAAACGCCTCTATAACTCTTTGTCCTTGAATTGCACCCGTAAAACCTGCTTCTTTACTTGTAGCCCATTCTCTACCAGCTAATCCTCTTCTCTCTCTTTCTTCAGGAGATAAGTTATAAACTTCTATAATTCTTTCAGTAGCATCTTCCCATGCACATCTATCATCATAAATGTAAGGTGTTGGAGGTGAACCTTGAATTGATCTAGAAGTTGGATAAACTGGGAAAGCCCATTCACCATGTTCTTTATATGTACCTCTATGATTAGAAGGAACATCAGCACTTGGTGTAAACCAATCTCCATTTTCATCTACAAATCTCATTTGATCTTGCATACCCCCTGTTGTATTAGCAATAATAGGAGTTCCTGCTAAAATAGCTTCGGTTAATGTTAAACCCCACCCTTCATTAGAAGTAAGTAAGATTTGACAATCTGCTACATTGTACATATAATTTAGTACAGGTGTATCAAGTTTTGATAATGAAAATTTAACAGCATCTGGATATTTTTCATCAAATAGGTATTCTTTTACTTTGCCTAAGTGGGTACCAGCATCTGTAACTAATTCTGTATGCATTAATAATAAACATTTATCTGCTTTTTCTTTAGGTAAAGTATCTAAAAATGCTCTAAAGGCCATCATAGTATCAGGAATTTGCTTTCTTCTAATATTTCTAGAATTGTAAAACAATATAAAGTCATATTCTTTACCTTGAAAAGTATTATTTTTCCAACCCACAAACCCTGCATCATCTTTAGGGATTGGTTTGTATATGTTATGATCTAAACCATGTGGAATATATTTATACATTCTTGGTTTATTAACTCCCTCTAAAACTAACTTATTAATGTTAACTGTTTGTTTTGAAATACCCATTAATAGATCACAAGCTTCATAATAGGGTTTATTAAATGCTGGGGCAGGTAAATCATCCCATATATTTAGATAAGTAATTGGAATATTTTTTCTTATTTCTTGCTCCATATTCCAGATATGCATAAAATATCTTGGATCTGTAATTAACATTATAGCATCCGGTTTTTCGATGTTAATTAAATTTCTAATAGTTCTTGTATCACCATATCCATCAGTTGGGTAGATGACTACAGAAGGATCTTTTACTCCAGAAATTTTACAGGTATCTGGTGAAAGATCTAATTTCTTACCATTTTCAGGGTGTTTTATTGCCCCTCCTAAGTTTACCCAATTAAAATGTTGACAGGTTTTCATAACAATTTCTTTTGCTATTGTTGCTACACCTGAGTGTACTCTAATATCATCACATATTAAGAGTATTTTTTTTCTTTCATCCTTTGGGATGTACTTAAAATTTTGATTCATTATTTGTCTAATTCAAGATTAATTTGGTTTGTTATTTGTTTACGGAAATCCTCATCTGTAAGGTACAAAAACAAAGCGCGGTCGGCAAGTTTTTGTAAAGAAAATTTACGTTTAACACATTCAATTTTGAAATCCTCAAATAGATCACTTTGGACTTTAACACTCGTTAGTGTCATTTTTTGTTTATTGCTCATATACTTTATTTATTTATTTAAAATGTGCTCCTGCACCACATAATTCTTTATCGGTTGAATAAGGACAAAAATTACAGTTCCATTTTGATGGTGTTTTAGGATAATCTATATCCTTAATAGTACCATTAGAGTTAAAACACTCATTTATAAAATTATTAACTGCTGTTTTAGCTCTACCCAATTTTATTTTTCCACTTGGTGGTGTAAATTGTTGTACCCTATATGATTGATAGGGAGACATTAATTTTTCATCATCAGCGTCTAATACTTTTCTTTTTAATATAAAAAATTCAATTTCGATTTTATCTAAGGGAATATTATATTGTTCAGAGAAATATTGCTTGTATAACAATAACTGGTATTGTTTGTCTTCGTCTTTTTTATTGTAATCATTCCAACCTTTAGTACTGGTTTTTATGTCGATTATCTTGAATGTATCTGTTCCTTCATGGTATGTGACAACGTCTAGATACCCCATGTATAATACGTTATTTAACATTTTATTTGGCGCAATTACTAACGGTACTTCACAACCAACTAAATATGTACCTTTTTTACTAAAATATCTGCTTCGTTTTTTCTTAAACCATTCTAATATAGCAATACCATCTTCAAAAAATTCCCTCATTTCAACTGCATCAGAGAAATGTTGATTTTTGTTTGCTTTATATTGCTTTTGATATTCGGCTATGTATTTTTCTTGAAATAATTCAGACATATCTATGTCTCTATCAGCAAAGGCTGCTGATTTTTCGTACATTACATCCAAATAGTGTTGCATTACTTCATGTACTGCAGTACCAAATACTGTATGTATAGAAGATGTAAATCGTTTGATTTTATCTTTATACTGGAGTTTCCACCTATGAGGACAACCTCTAAATATTGACATTTGAGAATAAGATATATTCTTCTGAAATGCAAAGTTTATTCCTGGTGGTGGATTATTTTTAATCTCCTTAACAATATTTGGTACCTTTTTTGCCAAACTACTTTCTCCATTTATCACGACCTACTAAAAGACCTATTATACCATAATTAGCAATATCTAGAAATGTATCTTCCATACCCTCACCTTTAACAAAATTCTTACCATTAATTAATAAGTTTTTTAAACGTGATATTTTATCTGTTAAACGAATACATAAACCTGTTAGTGAGAATTTTTTATCATCCTTACTATTAAGAATATCTCCACCTAATGTTATGTTATTTAAACCATAATCCATATGCTTAGCAGCAAACATATTATACATTTCTTTTTGTATTTCTTTAAATTCTTTTGATAAGTGTGGGTATTCTTGTTCAAATATTTGGACTGCTGCTGTTACACCGTTTTTAGAATTCATAATTTCTCTATCGCTCATATTTTTAACTTTTTTTTCAAGTTTATCGTAATAATTTGTAACTGAACTACCCATTGATTGATTGTTTTTGAGGAAAATAATCATCTAAGGCTTTTAATCTATCATCAGCATCAACTAAACTAATAAGTGCTTCTTCTGCATTTTTATAGAAATCAACTGTTGAATGGTCACCAATACCCACTCCTTTATTACCTAGTAAATCAATACTTAATAATGCTTTTGCTTTGTCAGCATGAGCAGATGTGTATAACATATTATATAGTTCTTTTGTCATTTTAATAAGGGTTTAATTTGTTTTTTTTCTAATCCTATACTCGTCAATATACGAACTATATCACTGCTCTCCAAAAGTTTCACATATTGTTTTGCTTCTGTTTGTGAACATTCCCAATATTTAGATAAATAAATTATCAATTCTT
>ENA-ORXF01000859-ORXF01000859.1-marine-metagenome-genome-assembly--contig:-NODE-859-length-20693-cov-8.047536_pt1 | contig 20693 bp, 22 predicted proteins | sample MGYA00237864_ERZ511476 | MGnify/ENA primary metagenome ERZ511476 (study PRJEB26306, sample SAMN06343908) | marine metagenome | isolation source: coastal waters | place: Atlantic Ocean: West Antarctic...
TGGAGCGGTTTCCCAAGTTGGAAATCACCTCGTTAGCGCTGTTGATCTTACCTACAACTTCACGGGAGCGGCTCCAAGTGTAGCCACTTCTGGTAAGATTCGCTTGTTGGTTTCCTACTTCCCAACCGCTGGTGCGGCTTACGGATCATAATTAATACAGGGGGGTTAGCTAACCTAGCCCCCCTTTTTTTCTATGAATATCATTACAGACGTTCCTAAGTATTCTTCTGGAGAAAAGAACGCCGCCTTTTGGAAGCACGTTGATAACGAGTTTCAAAAAGAACGCAACTCCGAGAATGTACGCGAGAATCAATCAGCCAAAGAATCTTGGGCCCTAAAGGGTACGAGACATCCTGTTCTTGGTGAACCCGTCGCAGTAATGCCCCACAGGGAGTTCTTTCGCTTAATCAATAAATACGGTCACGCAACAGTTCACTCAAAAGAGTTCCTAAAGGATTGGAACAAACGCTATAGTCACCTAAGCCCCAACACGATATAATGCAATCGAAGGCCAATAAAGACCTCTACGATACTATATCCGCACTTTCGGGTACGGCTGATTTCACCACTACTGAAAAGTCTTGGTTGCTTAGTTTGGCAAACCGCCGACTACGCGAAGCTTTTATCACAACCGATGTTTGGCCTAGATACCTAGTTGCCTACGAGCCTCGCACAATGAAGAACCAAGTTGTTCCCGTAACGGAAGACGGCTTTTACATATTTGGTGCGGGTACAGACGATGTTGATGGTCTTTATGTGCTAAACGGAACACAAAACTCTTCCGCAGCTTACACCGTGTACGACAGCGATGACGTTGCTTTGCACTCCTTAATTTATAGTGGCAGCGCTACAACTTGGAACATCATTGCGGGTATTCCATCTTCTGGCAACGCCGCCCTCTACACCAATACTACATCCACTAACTCTACAACCGATACTACAGACGCAACGGTTGACGAAAACTCGTGGTCGGTAGTTGGAGCCGGAGTAGCAAGTGCACCAATCGTTAGAGATTTGGCTCCAATTGATACATTCATTAGAGCACACCGAACTCGCCCATTTTACAATCAAAGCTCAACTGAGTACGACTATTCGGTCCAATCAGATGGAATGCACGTTTTAAACATTGCCGACACAAGCGAGAGCAAGGTGTGGTTAACTTACAAAAAGCGCTATACAGAACTAACGACCCTAGATACCGATGGTGCACTAGGATCAGTTGAAGTCCCACTAGAGTTTTTTGATTGGTTGATACACTCTACGTTTACAGACTTCCTCCGCCTTGATGGGCAAACATCAAAGGCGGTTATAGAAGAAAGCTTTGCTAAGGGACTTCTTGAAAACGAAATAGAGGTTGCCGAAAGAGTTTCCAACAATAACACAGTTCTTCAACGAATTAGAACCCACACATCTCAACAATCCCGATGAATAGCCACATAACAAATCTATATCCAATTCCAAACGGAACTGTAACAGGAGAGAACCTCGCGGTTAGCACTTCCGCCGTACAGTTCGCTGCATTTGATTCTGACACTAAGTATGTTATGATCGATGTGCAAGACGATAGCGTGTACGTAACATTTGACGGATCAACACCTAGCGCAACTAATGGCCACATCCTGTTGAAGGAGAAGGGGTTATTGGTTCTGAGTTCCGCAGCAGGGAAAGCTGCTAAGTTTTTACAAGTAACGGGAGCGGCAGTTGTTCACGTATCTCAATTTACAGAATAGTTATAACATAACACCAATTTAATTCCTTATTAAATAATTCTACGTCATTACTGTTACATTAGACCCCAATAAACAATGGCAGAGTTAACAGTATCAGCAAACGTACAAACAATGCTACAAGCCGCAAACAATGCGGCAATTAGAGCAGCAATAGGAGCGGGAGACGGAGACGGAGATGTAACGCTCAATGGAGTTCAGACTCTTACAAACAAGACGTTAACATCACCTGTCTTAGTCACTCCTGCATTGGGTACTCCTGCAAGTGGAGCGCTAACCAACTGTTCATTCCCTACATTAAATCAAAGCACTACTGGTAATGCAGCAACCGTTACTACTAATGCTAACTTAACTGGGCATATAACTAGCTCTGGTAACGCTGCTGTACTAGGTTCATTCACTTCAGCACAATTAAAAACAGCCCTAACTAATGAAACAGGAAGTGGCGCAGCGGTGTTTGCCACCAGTCCTACCTTGGTCACTCCTGCACTCGGAACCCCATCGGCTTTGGTTGCTACTAATGCAACTGGTACTGCTGCTGGATTAACCGTAGGCGCTACCACGGGGGTTGAGGATGGTGCGGATGTAACCGACACAGCTAATGTAACGGCTGCGGGAGCTTTGATGGATAGCGAGGTTACAAATCTTGCACAAGTTAAAGCATTTGACGCATCTGATTATGCTACGTCAGCTCAAGGCACACTTGCTGCTGCGGCATTACCTAAATCAGGTGGCGCAATGACGGGCGCTATTACTACCAACTCTACTTTTGACGGTGTAGACATAGCCACTAGAGATGGTGTACTAACAAGTACAACTGCAACTGCTTCTGCGGCATTACCCAAAGCGGGTGGTGCAATGACGGGTGCAATAACGACTAACTCTACTTTTGATGGACGTGATGTTGCTACTGACGGGACAAAGTTGGATGGTGTGGAGGCTTCGGCTGATGTAACAGATGCAGCCAACGTCACTGCCGCAGGCGCACTGATGGACAGTGAGGTCGACGCAGACATCAAGACGCTAGTGTTACCCGCAAGCACAACAATTTCCGCTTTTGGCCGCACACTGATCGACGATGCCGCCGCTAGTAACGCCCGTACAACACTTGGACTAGGCACGGCTGCAACCACTGCATCTACAGCCTACGCAACCGCAGCTCAAGGCACTACGGCTGACGCCGCTCTACCGAAATCTGGCGGAGCCATGACAGGCGCTATCACAACTAACTCTACTTTTGATGGTGTAGATGTTGCCGATAGAGATGGTGTATTGACATCAACTACAGCTACCGCAGGAGCGGCATTACCCAAAGCTGGTGGTGCTATGACTGGCGCTATCACAACTAACAGTACCTTTGACGGTGTAGACATAGCTACTAGGGATGGTGTCTTGACCTCAACTACGGCTACCGCAGCAGCAGCGCTTCCCAAAGCTGGTGGTGCAATAACGGGTTCACTGACTGTAGCTACGACAATCAAAGCGGCAGCAGATGCAAATAGTGGTGATGCTTTCCTTATCGGAAACGATAGTAAACTGGTTGATATTGATGTTGCAAACACTGGCGGATTATATGGTACAAGCACTACTGCTGAAGGTGGACTGAAACTTGGTTCAGGTGGCCCTACGCTTTACGGTAAAAGTTCGAATTTAGGCATCGGCGATACGACGCCATCCTATAAGCTAGATGTAAACGGAACTGGTAGGTTCACAGGAACTGTGTTATTTGACGGAGCAATCCACGCTCCAGGCGGCGGTGCTGTTTCAACCAATGAGGCATTTGGTACGGGGGCGCTAGCTAGCAACACCACGGGAGTACAAAACACCGCCAGTGGGTATTTGGCCCTATACACAAACACCTCTGGAGGATACAACACCGCTACTGGAGTGGAAGCACTCCGTTATAACACTACTGGTGAGCTTAACGCAGCTTCTGGATATAGGTCGTTAACTACTAACACCACTGGATACAAAAACGCAGCTTACGGTGTTAGATCGTTAAACTCCAATACTACAGGCCACAGCAACGTAGCCAATGGGTATGGGGCGCTATACACTAACACAGGCGGCTACTACAACGTAGCCAATGGGTTTGAGTCTTTATATCTTAACACAACAGGCTACCGCAACGTAGCCACGGGGTTTAGGGCACTTTACAGCAACACAACAGCCACTAACAACACAGCCACTGGATATGAATCACTTTTATCTAACACCACTGGAGCGAACAACACAGGCATTGGTAGGTCTGCACTAAGTAGCAACACAACTGGAGGGAACAACACAGCTCTTGGGTATGTTGCTTTATCTGAAAACACAACTGGCCATAGCAACACAGCAAGTGGTTATGCTGCACTTTGGTTAAACACCACTGGTGCAACCAACACGGCTCATGGATATGAGGCACTGTCCCGCAACACAACGGGAAACAGCAACGTAGCGAACGGCTACAGAGCACTCTACAGCAACACCACTGGTTACGAGAACGTTGCCAATGGATCATCTGCTCTTTACACAAACACCACTGGCATTAGAAACATAGCTACTGGGTATAAGACACTTTACGCTAACACTACTGGTGGATACAACGTCGCCAACGGGCAACAGGCACTCCAGAATAACACAACTGCTAGCTACAACGTAGCTAGCGGGTATTTGGCCCTCTACACAAACACCACTGGAGCGAACAACACAGCCAATGGGACTCAGGCACTCCGCTATAACACAACTGGAGCCAGTAACACAGCCAGCGGGTATTATTCCCTCTACGCTAACACCACTGGAGCGTCTAACGTAGCCAACGGGTATGAGGCACTCCGCTATAACACCACTGCATCGAACAACACAGCAAATGGGAGGGGAGCACTCCGCTACAACACCACTGGTCACAGCAACACCGCCAACGGGTATTATTCGTTATACAGCAACACTACTGGAAACTACAATACAGCCGCTGGATATGAATCACTACGATACAACACCACTGGCTCTAGCAACACAGCCACTGGGCGAACAGCGCTACGCAATAACACCACTGGAGTGAGTAACACTGCTCATGGTATGAGCGCGATGTACACAAACACCACTGGTCACAGCAACACAGCCAGCGGGTACACATCGTTATACCTTAACACTACTGGGATATACAACACAGCCACTGGTAGAGAGGCACTCTACTCAAACACCACTGGAAACTACAACACTGCCACTGGGTGGAGTTCGCTAGTAAACAACACCACAGGCGATGGCAACACAGGCATTAGCCCAAGAAATTCAGCTGGCACGTATGCTCCAGTATTTAACCCAGTAACCGAAGACAATCGCTTCTGCATGGGGTCTACGGGTGTCACAAATGCCTACATACAGGTCGCGTGGACGGTGGTATCAGATGCTCGCGACAAGACTGACTTCGCACCAGTTCCTCATGGACTAGACTTCGTTAGCCAGCTAAAGCCCACGACCTATCGGTATAAGATGAACCGTGAGGACACAGAGGGTCACGGACCCCTGCGGTATGGTTTTAAAGCCCAAGAAGTCTTGGAGCTAGAGGGAGCCGACCCAGTTATTGTTGACGCTGAAGACGAAGACAAACTCAGATTTAACGACCAATCCATGATAGCGGTATTGGTCAATGCCTTGCAAGAACTCAATGACAAATTTGACGCATACGTACTAACACATCCATAAATAATATGAGCGAAGATACACCAGAAGAAGTTACACCAGAAGAAATTGCCACGCATTACAGATCTGCGATGGACTCAGTAAACCTCGTCAATGACCTCAAGGCATTGCCATCATTGAATAATGAGCAAACCGTTAGATTGAAGGCAAATGTCGATCATCTGAACATCATGCTGTCGCGGGATTATTGGACCGATGAAGACCTAACGCCGTTTAGTGATGCGGTGGGTTAATTCACATTACAAACGACACACGCAACCTTATTACTAAAGCCATGATTCCAGCATTCCTAGCGCCGCTTATTGGCCCAGCAGTCAACAAGGTTCTCGATCTTATTCCGAATAAGAATGAGCGAGAGAGGGCGCGTGAATCGGTCGAGGCATCCTTTACTGAGGGAATACTTGCGGCAGCAGCGGCTCAGACCAGCATAAACGAAGTTGAAGCACAGCATAAGAGTGTTTTCGTTTCTGGTTGGCGTCCTTGGTGCGGTTGGGTTTGTGGGTTTGCTCTTGCGTGGAATTACATCATTCAACCGATAGCAGCTTGGGTTGGCTTCCTTGCTGGTTACGACCTCTCAGGTGCTCCACGATTGGACACTAGCGAACTAACGACAATTCTTATGGGTATGCTTGGTTTAGTGGGTGCTCGATCTTACGAAAAACTAAAAGGGGTCTCCCGAAGCTCATGATACTAGCAGTAAAAGAATCACCAATGTGGATCAAAACAACATTAACCTCATGGCTTGGAACAGCCACAGGATTTAGCATTAGCCTTGGTCAGTTTGAAGGAGAGATTAGGGCTTGGGCGGCATTAGTCGGGGGTATCCTAATCCCTCTTGTCGCATTGGCTTTTCATGTTTACATAACTCTTAGTAAGAAAAAGAATGGCTAGATATAATAAATACCAAAGCTATGACGATATTCCAGTCCAAGGCGTTGAGTCTGGATTTAAGGGGTTTAATAACCGTCTTCGCCCAGATCAACTGATTGACGGCGTTCTTTCTGATTCGGCAAATGGGCGATTCGATATTGGCGGTGAGTGGCAAACTCGCAAGGGAGTATCCTTGGTTTTGGCTCCATTTGCTGCGCCACAATTTGTCCTTCCATTTTATACTTACGCAAACAAATCAAGTTCTGCGGTAAGCCGTTCAAGTGATGTTATTCAAATAGACTTTGGAACAGATCATGCGTTTACAACCTCAACACTTGCTAACGTATCTGGCATTACGGGAATCACTCCAGATCCAAATGGCAATCGCGCAATTACGGTTGTGGATGCCAATAGCATTAGCATTTCTGTTAGTGGATTAAGTGGAACTGTTGGTGGAACCGCAGTGGTGGGTGCGGCAAAGGTTAATACCAACGAAGTCAACGAAGTGTTTGGCGCTGAACCCTTTTACGACGATAGCGCATCAAACCAAGCATATATTGTAATTGCGGGTAATTCATCGGCACAGGCCGTAAACCTAGAGACTAATACGGCAACTACCATAGCATATCCTAGTGGTGAGTTCGTATCAGCCGAGGTTGGTCTGAAACAATTTGCCAATAAGATTTATATGTTTCGTGATGGGTTAATTTCAATGGTTTGGGATGGGGTGTTGACAGGTAGTCCTGCATTTGCATTGGTTTCCAATGGGGCCTATACGCAGCCCGTATCTCTCTCAGTGACAGCTTTTGAGATAACCGATAATCGGGGCAAGGTGACGGTATCAACCCCCTCTACTCATGGTCTATCCGTTGGAGATGTGGTTATTTTAACAGACATTGGAAGTAGTGGGCTGTTGAGAACCTTCGGTCAGAACCCAGATAGCGAGTGGGTTGTAGACGAAATTGGTTCGACAAGCATATTCTACTTTGTTGTTAATTCTAAAAATCTAGATAGCATATCTGATACAAAATGGAGCGCCAGAATTTCACAAAGTATGGGATTTTCCCACATGCCCGCTCCTCCTTGGGCTACGGTTCACCAAAACAGGCTTGTTTGCCCATATAACTACTTAATAACTGGATCTAGCGGAAGCGCAACGATAACAGACCGAAATGTTAGAGATGAACTAATCTTTAGCAGACCATTCGAGCCGAACACGTTTGACCACATTTACGGACAATTTACATTTAGCCCTGGTAAGTCTGACTACATTGTTGCCACTCATAGTTTTTCTAATGACCAATTAGTTGTTCTAAATAGAGAATCAATCTATGTAGTAAGTAATACTACTGACATAAAGACTGCCTCGCTGTCACTAATCACTTCAGAATTAGGATGTGTTGCTAGGCAATCGGTTGTTCAAGTCGGTGCTCAAATCATATTCCTTTCAGATAATGGTGTTTATTCCCTAAACTTCCAGGATCTCTACAATCTCCGTGGGCGTGATCTTCCAATTTCGGAAAGCATTAACTCGACAATTGCAAGAATAAACCCATCCTATGCCAAAAACGCCAAAGGAGTTTACTTTGACAACAGATATTACCTAGCTGTTCCCCTAGACGGATCATCCACAAACAATCATTTGATTATTTACAACTTTCTAAATAAGCAATGGGAAAGCATCGACAGCATAAACAATCCAGTGTGGCGATATAGTAGGATGCTTGTTGCGGGTGATGAAGACACAAGAGCCGTTTACACGGTTAATTCATCTGGGGGCATTCACAAAATAGACGGAGCAACCGATGGGGTAGATAATATCATTACTCAAATAGGTGGATCACAATCTAATCTCCCAGTACAGGGTAGCATGACCACTAAAATGATTCTTGCGGGTACGTTAGATCGTAAAAAGTGGGTTTCTTGGGAGCTGGACATACAAAGTTCTAAAGAAAATTCAAGTAATGCAGCACTTTCAGCGATAACAGAGAATAATGATGGTATAATAGACCTTCAGACAATTGAATCGCGAAACGGCGGAGAACCACTTGCGATTGATGAAGACATTTCTATAAGGGGCAGATTTGGCAATCCGAGATCTTATGGCATTCAGTTTAAAATAGACACAACACAAGGCAGACCAAGGGTACGCACCATAAGGGCTATCGGACATAAGGCATTTAACAGTACATCTAACGCAATCTAATTATGGCAATCCTAGTAACCGGAAATACATTTTCAAACGGGGATCAAGTTACCGCGACTAAGTTAAACGCATCAGTTAACTCGGCAACATTTCACGCTGATGCAGTTGATGGCTCTACAACACAACTCTCATCGGGATCAATTATCGTAAAAGACGGTGGCATTGTTCCCGCCAAGTTATCTACTGGTGGTCCCGAATGGACATCTGGTGGTACGGTTTCCTTGAAAGGTGATTTGTGGTTTACTAATGATAACCCAGAACTTCTAGGTGGAGACTCAGATGGGATCATGTATATTTCAGCTAGTGCCACAAAATCATTAGGTGGAAACATCAATTTGTACGGAAGTTCGCATGGATCTGCTGCAAATGACATTGTGATGAGGGCAGGTACGACTATGGCGGTTTGGTATGATGACTCGGCTTCTAAGTGGGACTTCCGAGCAAACGCCATTTCAACATCTGGTGCAATCACGGCGGCTGGAACCTCTGTATTTACTAATCTGAATATATCTGGAGCTGTAGACATTGACGGTGCTGTCCAGATTGATGGCGCGGTCACTGTTGGTGTAAATGACACTGGGCATGATGTTAAATTCTTTGGCGATACTTCTGGGGCGTACATTCAATTTGATGCCAGTGCAGACAAGCTACTAACTGCTGGCGGGGCTACTGTTGACATCGTAAAAGACAAGCTGCTTATAGGTGGCACGGCGGTAACAACAACTGCTGCGGAGCTAAACATTCTTGACGGGGTTACATCTACTGCTGCTGAGCTAAACATTCTTGACGGAGTTACATCTACCGCTGCGGAGTTAAATTACAATGATACGGGAGCCGCTGTAGGAACTGTTGTTGCCAGCAAAACTGTTACAGTTGACGCCAATAAAGATGTATCTGGTTTTCGCAACATTACTGTTAATAAAATTGCTTTAACAGGCACTAAACAAATAGAAAACGAAGACGAGAATAGCGCCATAAGCGTTCAAGGAGGAGTTACTGGAGGTGCTTTTAGTTATTGGTACGGAGGTTCGCATGGATCTCAACCTAATTTTAAAGAGAATTTAGCTGCTACAACAACGTGGTTTGCTATTGATGGAAGCACGGAAAGAATGCGCCTTAATAGCACTGGATTAGGCATCGGCACTGAATCGCCCGACGAAAAGCTCGATGTAGTAGGTGCAGGAAGATTTTCCACTGGAGTTACGTTTGGCACTGATACCGCTGCTGCAAATAAACTAGATGACTACGAAGAAGGAACTTGGACACCAACTATATCGTTTGGTGGAGCAAGCGTAGATGTGGAATACGATCTTCAAGTCGGAACCTACACGAAGATTGGGGATTTAGTTACCGCTTCATGTTACATGGACCTAGCAGACAAAGGAACATCAACTGGCGCGGCGGTACTGGCTGGATTGCCAGTTGCCTCAAGAAGTTTGACAGGTAATTTGGCGGCTGCTGCTCTTCGTCTTTCAAACATTTCTTTTGCCGATACTCCGATGGGATATAATATGTCAAACACTACACAAATAAACCTACAGGAATCAACAAATGCTGGAACTACTACAAATTTAACGGAGGCTAATTTTTCTGACACATCAATAGTAATGATGTCCGTATCATACCGAGTTTAATTTAAACACCAAAACAAAATGGCACTAACAGAACAAACATTAGACGACAAGATTGAGCTAGTAGGAGAATTTCGACTAGTTCATATTAGAACAGCAACGATTATCAAGAGAGACGGTGTAGAAATTAGTCGCTCTTTTCACCGCAGGGTACTGGCTCCAGATGCCGATGTTACTGAGGAGAACGAAGAAATCAAGGGAATTATTGATGCGGCGTGGACTCAAGAGATTAAGGACGCTTATGCGGATTTTCAATCGAAGGATGCAGAGCCAATTGCATAAATAGTATCTTTAATCCTTAAAGCATTATGCCAGACGGCCTAGATTACGATCCAAATATACTAACCGATGAGGAGTTAGAGGAGAAAATGCGTCAGGATGACCTTGATGAGCAAGCTCGTCAGGATGCACTTTCTTTAACTGAAGCAAATAGCTTTGCTTCAGTAGAGTTACCAAACTTTACCGTCAATGCTGGGTCTGATTTTCAGAATTTTTACAAAGATGATGAAAATTATTCTGCGTTTGATGATCTTTTTCCACATCAAACAGACAAAGAAAATGAAGCCGCCGCTTTTTTCAATACTCCCTACGAATCTGAGACTGGATCATTAAACATTGATCCAGTAGATAATTCGGGTTCAATTAGATACCCGTCGAATATTAGAGATACAGTTTCAACGGGTCGTAGGGCTACAGACTCTACATTAAGCCCTAACCCAGAAGGTGATGACTCCCTGTTGATGCCAGAAATAGATGAAGCTCTATTTGGCGATCAATATGAGGGGATTGTTCCTGATTTAGGGGTCGCTAAAACCAGGAAGGGTTTTGTTCCAACCGAAGTTGTAGATCCAGATTATAAAAAGAGTAAACCGCGAGGACGACAACCCGGCGGTCTTAGAAATTCAATTGGACTCACCACCGGATTATTAGGAATTGGCGCTGCGACGCGATTAGGCAGACAAAGAAATAACGAAAACAACAGAGATTTACCCATAATACCCATACAGCAAAGAAAACAAACAAAACCCGAAGGAGATCCAAAAGAACCCGAAATGAAAGAATACAAAAGAAGAGATCCAAACGACCCAAAAAGTCTTTACCAATGGGCAGATGATTCATTAGAAGATGTTGAGGGTGTAATAGGAGGTATTTTTGGCGCTGAGAAGAAGTTAAACCCCCAGCAAATTGCCCAAATGGGAGAAGACTTTCGTGGTGTTGGCGAACAGTTTATGGGTGGCTACACGGACATGGCAACTGGCATTGGCGGAGCAGACATTGGGCTAGACGAACAAAAGCGTCAATCAATGGGTGGTTTCTTTAGTGGTGGCGAATACGGTGATTTGCTAAGTGGAATGGCCCAAGGTGATCCAGGGGGAGCGCAAGCAGTGAGTGATTTGCGCAAACAGTCCAATATGCTAGGTGATGCAACCCTTGGAGTAATCAATGACGCTGGTGTATTAAATCAACGTGAACGTGCAAGTATAGAAGATCAAGCCAGGGGAGGTTTTGCCTCTCGCGGTAGAGCATGGGACAACTCAGCCCTAGCAGGAGAGATGGGTGATGTAGTACAAGCAGAACGCCTTGATCGTGATCGTGATTTGAGTACTGCCGCTAGCCTAATGGGTGCTCAGTCGGGAATCGCACAATCCACTAACGCATTGCAGAATCAATTTGTAAACCAATTCCTCGGAGCCAATCAAAGCATTATGCCTGGTTTGGGTGTTGCTGAAGGCATGAAGGATACCGCTAGTGGTGTTGGTATGGATGCTGGTGAACACTTTAATCTCGCTGGGCTGCAAGCGCAAAACGATCTTGGCCTAGAAATGAGCAGAGAAGAAGCAGATGCGTACCGTGAAGCGGGATACGCCAATATGCTTGGAGACATGGGTGGCAATGCCTTTGGGAGTTGGCTGGATAAGTTAATGAACCCCGGCGATTAATAGAACACACTACTAAGGAATCTAAAAACCAACACTATGCCTTTACGTAACTCAACACCAATAAACCCCGCAGCAATGCGTATAGATTACAGCCCGATGGTTCGTGCGCAACAAGCCAAGAGTGCTGGAATTATGCAACTTAGCGGAGCCATTAAGGAGGGTATGCAAAAGTCTCAAGAAAAACGAGCCGCAACCAAACGAAAGGATGCCGCCATCAAGTTTGTCAAGGATTTTGGCAAGATGAACGGAGTTGATGTACCGGATGAGGCCATGAAGGACATGAACATAGAGGACATCCTGAAAATCAAAGATAGCACAGAACAAGCCGTTGAAGCAGCTAAGGTTGCCAAGGCAAAGATCACCCAACAGAAGATTGTTAATGAACAACAAAAGACTCGTATTGGAATGGAGCGTGATCGACTGGGGCTTACCGAAGAACTCCAGGGACTGAATGTTGAGGAAGCTAAATTAAGAATTTCAGATCTTAAAAAGGATAAGTCTTATAGAATTGAAGATCCAGGCGAGGAGTACGACTACTATCTGTTGGTGCAGGGAGATGGCGGCGGAGCCAGCATGATGCCCAAGGACAGCAAATCCCCCCCAAAGAAAGTCGATTATGACAAACAATCTCCAGCACAAAGGAGGGACTCAGACCTAGAAGAATTAGAAAGATCTGGGCTTTCTCGCGCCAACAAATATGAAGCAAGGAAAATTATTGAAGATCGATATTTTAAAGAGATAGAAGGGGACCAAGGCATCGGCGGGTACGGCGGTGGACCTGCTGACGCATATATGGGTGGAGCACAGGGCGGATGGGGCATTAAATAACCATGCCAACAACCACGGTCAACACACCAGATGGGAAAACCGTAGAGGTTGAACATCCAGAAGGAGCAACTCAAGCGCAAATCATTGAGTATGCTAAGGCGAACTATAAGCCCACGAACCTTGGCAAAACCGCAGTTGCATTAGGGACCGATATAGCCATTAGTGAGGGTGGCCGCATGGCTGGTGCTGCAACGGGTGCTGCGTGGGGAACTCCATTGGGACCAGGCGGAATGGCCGCTGGAGCATCTATCGGGTATGTCGTTGGTGGTTTGTCTGCTGGCGCAACGGGAAGTATTGTAAGACAAAGAATAGAAAACCCAGATGCCGACATAAGTTGGGGTGCGGTATTGGCTGATAGTTTAATCAACCTAATCCCTGGCAGCAAGGCCGTGAAGGGAGTAAAGTTTGGAACTCGCGTTGCAAAGAGTGTTGCCAAGGGAGCTGGAGTTGGTGCAGGAATTGGAGCGGGCGGGAGTGTCGTTGAGTCCGTTGTAGATGAAGGTACATTGCCATCACTAGAGGCGCTCGGTGGCCGTATGGTTATGGGCGCTGCGTTAGGTGGTGGACTCGGAGCCACGGGAGAAGCGCTTAGTGGAGCATATTCCAAGTTCGCAGGAATGCCCTCAAGACATTTTGATGAAGCATTCAAGAAGGGTGACAAAGATGCGGTGATGATTGTCAATGGATTAGAGCAATCCGTTGCAATGAATCGCAAAGCAACCCACGACTTTTATAGAGAGAAGCTAACCAGCTTTCAAGAGAAGCACTCTGATGAAAACATACGCATGTTGCTCTCCCAGGATAGTATTGGCAATCAACGATTTAACAAGAATGGAGTATTGAAGGTTGTCAACGATGACATGGACTACATTCTTCAGCGCAGATTAGCAGATGGCAAGATCCAAACCAAGAACCAAGGTGTTGCCGATTTGGAGCAAATGGATAACGAGTTTCTTTATAAGTTCGCAAAGACATCCGGCCAAGACGCAACCAACTTATCAAAGAAAGTTGATGATTACCTACACGCAAAACACGCAATTGACTACAATAAAAGGCTAGGCGATGGAGCGGCAAAGATCACAAACGAAGAGGCAACTCGCACCATAAAGGCATTTCAGAAGGCCGAACTAGACACAGACTTGGGTCTAGGTCCGGTAATCGACATTCGTATGCAACAGTCTCGCCAAATCCTTGATGAGTTGGTTGATGGTGGTTTGATTGCCAAGAAGACTGCCGATGGATGGCGCAAGACAAGTCCAGATTACGTACCGCTAAACCGTGTTATAGATGAGCTTGATGACATATCGGCCGTTGACGCATTACGCAATCTTCATGTTGGGCGCAAGGAAGTTAAGACAACCGGACAGTTCAAGGCCAAGGGTTCTAAGCTAGAGGTTAGGTCCATAAGGGAAAACATTTACAACAACTTGGTTTCATCAATCAAGAGGGCAGAGGTTAATAGGGCGAACATTGCCCTAATGAAGCTAATTAAGGCAAACCCCCAAACGTCTGGTGAAATAGCCAAGATTGGTGCTTATAACCCCAAGGGAAACCGAGACAATGTACTAACTGTATTTGAAGACGGTAAGAAATACTCTATACAGTTCAAGGACCCCAAGTTCGCAGCAGCAGTAAAGGGAACAAATAAAAAGGACTTACCCGACATCCTAAAGGGAACTCTAGCCGCTACTAGGTTTATTGGCAGAACCCTTACCATGTGGAATCCATTGGGCTTCCCAATTCCCAATATAGCAAGGGATAGGTCTGAGGCTTTTGTTAATGGCATTAAGAAGATGGGATTGGTCAACTCGGCTCAAACGCTTAATCCGATTAGGGCTGGCTCAGACATGTGGGTTGTCACTAGGAATATTCTCAAGAAGGAACCCCTTAACGCCAAAGAGCGCGAGTTATTCGACATATATAAAGACTTTAAGAAACACGGTGGATCATCTGGTGGATTAGCCATGACCACCATTAAGGACGTAGAGAAGAACATCCAAGACCTAACCAAGCATCTCGATGCCCCGTTTCGCAGAAGGGCGCGCCAACTCAATGAGGTTTTGGCTGGAATCAGTGAGGTTGCCGAAGACGCAACTAGGTTTGGAGCATTTAGACAGGGGCTTGCTAGTGGCATGACAAAAGACCAAGCTGCTTTAGCCGCTAGGGATAGTTCATTTGACCCACTACTAAAGGGAACTCAAATGGATGCGATCTCGGCATTGTATTTGTTTGCCAATCCTGCGGTTCAATCCGGTAAGAACTTCCTTCGCTCAATGAAAGACCCCAAGGTTGGGTTGTCCGTAATGGCCGGACTCACGGCATTGAATATTGGCATTGACAAGTGGAACTCGCAGTTTGATCCAGAGTGGAGAGCACAATTTACAGACAAGCGTGGATCTAGCTGGAAGATTAACAAGCACTTGTTGTTTGTTACTGGAAAAAATGAAGACGGCACACTGAATCACGTTTCACTTCCGATTGGTTACTCTATGGTTCCGTTCAAGCTTGCGGCAGATAGGTTACAGCAAATGCTTGGTGGACAAGATGTTGGAGACCCTTTAACGCTTGGGAAAGAAATGGCCAATGAAATAATGGACTCATATAATCCAGCGGGGGGTTCAATCTACCCGACTGTGTTGCGTCCGTTTGCAGAACTAGCCTCAAATAAAGACGGGTTGGGACGTGAGATCAAGCCATTCAAGGACCGACTAATGGATGAGCAAGAAAAGGTTTATCCTTGGACGGCAACGACGGTGGGCGGAGAAATTGCAATGAGTCTAGCCGAACACCTAAAGTCAATTGGCCAAGACGTATCTCCAGAAACCCTACTGTACTTGTACCAATTTAGCACAGGAGGAACTGGTGGTGAAGCAAAGAGGCTCATGGAAGTGGCATCCAAAATGTTCAACGGTGAAAAGGTTGAAGCTGGTGACGTTCCTATATTGCGCAGATTCTATGGCACAACCTACGTTGATTCATGGGAGGCACGTACTGGAGAACTCCAAGACATTCGCAACCTAGAGAAGCAAGAGAATACAGACTCAGCAAAGGCCGGACGTATTGCGTACAACATTGCTGAAAAGATCTTTGATGCAAATCCAGAGGACCGCCAGCGGGTTATGGCCTATGAGATAAGTACCACAGAGGGCGTGGACAAGGCCGTGATCCGCAAGCTTGAAAAAAAGCTCAAGGAGAAGGCAATCGGCATGACCTACACGGACAAGTCGAGGTTGGCTTTGGGTGTACAGAATTGGTCTAGGTCACTTTCGTTCATTCAAACAATGGAGAAATTGCCCAAGGATCAAATCCCTGCATTCATACAAGATCAACGCAGGAAAAAGATTCTAACCCCAGAAGTTGAACGACAAGTTGTTTCTCAACAAAGGTTCAAGGACTTGTTTAATCCCTCTCCATAATCTCCTTTCTACATTTGTCCAAATCCTTTAGGACATCACCCGTTGCATCTTTAATGATGCGAGCGGCTTCAAATCGGCATTTTTCCTTTAATATGTCTAGTTGCTGTGGAAGCACTAGGTTATTTATAAGATTGTCGGCTACTATCTTTGCTAATTCAACCTCTACGTTGTCAATCTTGGTTATGTCTAGTTTGTCTTCTTTTTTCATATTGTTTTGCTCGTCATCTATTTGGTTCCATGCTTTAGAGTTTGTGTCTAAGTCCCAAACGTGGGCATTGTGGCTGCTCCAGTCTGGATCCCATGCTTCTTTTTCAAGCGCCGATTGGCAAGCTGCTTTTGCTTCATCTATATCGTCAAATGATCCAACGCAGTCATCCATTCCGCCGAGTGCGTCATAATCTGAATAAAAGAATGCCAAGTATCTCATGTCTTTTGGTTTAGTTTCTTGAATAGTTTGACCCTCTCGGTGGCGTTCTTTATGGAGTATGGGTAAAACTCCAAAGTAGATTCAAATTTATTTAACATCCATGCAAGACTGGATAGTTGTGACTTTGCATTCAACTTCCGAAACTCCGTTACTTGGCTCTTGCGTTTAGAGGGATGCCAGTCGGCATTTGAGTATCCAAAGTCCGACCAATGTTGATCGGTCAAAAGATTCCAAATGTAATTATGAACATTAAAGAAAGAATTTTCAAATTCCCCCCAACTAGTGCCTGTCCTGACTCTAGCATTCTCTAGCTTGCCAATGGATATGTTGCACCAATTGCAAATGACCCCACGAACCTTGTCCTTGTAGGGTTCCATGTGGGCGTGGTCAAGGCAAGGCTTCTTGCATTCTTGTCCACAGAATGCGCACCTGCCACCTTGCTTGGCGAGCATGTCTTCGCGGTATTTCTTTATTTGCCCTTGCTTTAACTTAATCATTGTGGAGGTATTTTTCCACCGTATTTGGATGAAACTCTAGGGCTACTGCTATGCCTTTAAATATGGTGGTTAGCTCGTCCATGTTTAGTCCTTCTGTTTCAACCTCAATGGTGACGGTTTTTCCGTAACCTTCTGCTGTTACCTTCATTCTTATATTCGTTTAATTATCTAAGTGGTTATTTGGTTATTCTTAGGCCCTCTTCATTGGCTATGGCCAAATCCGATTCTAGAAACCACATATGACCGTGTTGCTGTATCATCTCCCTGCCAAGGTACGTCTCACAGTCTATGTAAGCGCTGTCAGGGGCTTCCGAGACACCGACTATGGTCATGGGGTCTACTTGCATCCTTTTGACCTCCTTTGGCTCGTAGGGGTAATTGATCCTAGCCTTATCTCCATTGGTGTAGTGGGTTTTGATGACCACTTTATCGCCTTCTTTAAAGTTCATCTTGATCTATTCTTCCGTTTTGCGTAGTGCTGCTTCTTGTAATCCTCGAACAACATCGGGATCACCTTTTTCGGATTTACAAATCTCGCTGTTGCCATCTTTATCTGTTTTGGTAATACCCATTAGGGTGTAGTAATCGAACTCCGAGTTTAGCGCACTAAGGGTGTGGCTGATTAAATCGTTTTTCATAGTAATTTGTGTTGTTGTATTACCGATTTCTTGAGTCCTGGTATGACCCACACATCGTCCATTGTCAAGGGTCTATTTAGGGTTAGGTTCTTTAAACTCCTCACTCGACTAAAGGTAACGTAGATCCAATTAGGGGATTTTGGGCGAGAAGTAGGTAGTTCTATGTGTATCCTATCGAGGGTTAACCCTTGCGACGAATGCCCCGTTTGCGCATACCCCAACGTAATGGGATACTGAATGAATTGTCCTTTAGTAATTTGCTTCAATACTGGACGTTCACCCGTAACGATGTTTCCCTCTTCGTCTTCTTCCTCAAAGGGTTCCATTACCTTTTTGTCGGTCACATCCCCTACCTTCTTGGGGGCTAGGCGCAGGGTTTGCCCATCGGTGCGCTCAACGTGAAGGCGTTTTTGCTTGTCAATTGCGTAAAATACCCCTGCGTCACCATTGAAGTAAGGAATCTTGCAACCGTCTATATTGCACACTCCATTGGTTTTAATGATTACCCGACACCCAATCTTTAAGCGTAGGGTTTCGGCGTGAATGGCTCCAATCTTCCATTTGCCTTCTGGCCATTTGGCTTTGTATGTTCCCGTTCGTATCGCCGAAAAGACAATCTCCTCTCGATTAATAAGTTTGAGGGCCTTGTCGTTCATTGACTTAGCGGTTCGTCGGAAATAGGACAACACCGTAGCGCCCACCGGGGCATGAAGTATAACGTTACGGTTTATGTAATCGAGATCCTTTTGCGTTTGGGATGCAGTCCGTAAACGCGAGAGGATTGCCCCCTCAATGGGATCTTCTTGCCTGAAAAGTTTGGTTAAGTGGAGGATTTTAAGATTCATTAGTCGTGGGTGTCATCATTAAATATCCTCGCTTGTTGGAACCCAAACGGGGCACAGTACCCAGCCGCCTCTAGTTGTGGAATGTCTTCTTCCGTTACGACTGGTTGTAATTGGCCTAAGTCCCCCGAAAAGATCATGCGTTTACCGCCGAATGGCAAGTGACTCCCCATAACGTATTGGAGGCGAATGTTGGCTTCATCAATTAGATCGCAGCGCACCATTGGCACTTCGTCAATCCAAATCCCATTGGCAAGTTTAAGTATTTCAATGCGGCTCTTGCACAAGGCCCTTGATGTCATGGTTGAGACTTGTTTCCAGTCGTATTCCTTTAGTAAAGTGCTCCTGCGTGAGAGCCAATTATTGCGGTCAAAGTAAAAGCCCCCGTGAAGTTGGAATGTTTTGTGCAATGTTCTGCCTCCAATATTGGTGGCGGCGATTCCACTTGGGGCGCATTTTAGGACGTTGCCTAGCTTGTTACAGGCTTCTTGGATGCAAGTGGACTTTCCCGTTCCCGCTTCCCCATCGACGTAAACCACTTCCCCCGAAACCAAATGAAGAATTGAGTCAATGACTCCTTGTTGTTCGTCGCTCCAATTCATTAATCTTCTTCCCCGCTTCGGTCATCGAAAATCCTCTGTAGCTCTTGTTGTAAGTAATCGTATTCAATGTAACCTTCGTGCATTTTCTCACAAAGCTCGTAGGCGAGTAGGTGTTTATGGCGGATACTATCCTTTTCGGCGTAAACGGACTTCAACGCCGCTTTGGGTTGCATTATTTCGAGCCACTCAAAGGGGAACCACCAAAAGTCTTTCTGCCCACCCCCTTTTGCTAATGCAGCAATGTTTTCAGTTTCGTGAATATGGTCCACAATGCAGTCCTCCCCTAGATACTCGTCTAAATCACTAATGTACTGATCGTGACTTTGGTCAATCTTAACCACTCGGACCAAATCCCCTACCTCTATCGTGGTGTCTCTATTTACTCCGTCATCTTTCATAGTTCTGCGTCTCGGTTTGGTTCCCATCCTGGAATCCATTTCTTTACAAAGGCCGTTGACCAAATCTCCAAGAGACCATCGACATCAACGGAACTCAACGTTGGTTCTGCCAATACCCTAATGGTTTGGCCCTCTTCGTCAATAACAATAGTCCTTTCTTTGTAGATTTCTATTACATTCATAAACACCGTACCATCGGCGCTAGTGGACTTCACCGTTCTCGTTGGTGGATTTGGGGTTCCCAGTGGCAAAATTGTTCCATGATAGCGAACTGGATAGCCCAATACCGGAGCCATTGACTCGGTGTAAATACCACAATCGGGACTTAGGAGATTCTTGGCTTCCACTACTGCCTCTAAGTGATGTGGTTTTATCATTCTTCCATCCCCATTTCCATTATAGTTTTAGCAACCCTATGGGCCACCTTTTCTTGAATTAACTCCACCCAATAGATGGGGAGGCAATCAACGGCTTCTTTCCAAGCTTCTAGCTCAATCTTGTCTGTGTTCATAACTCATGCATTCTTCGTGTATTATTTGAGGCCAAACGAAGCTATTGTGGTTCACTGGAGGGAGGTCGCTATATGCCGTGCGGGTATTTGTTGCAACCCTTGTATTCTTTATACATTTGTTGCATTTGATATAATCCAAGGGGTGGCCCTGTAGAGGCCCACCATTCATTATCTTTCTTATCGGAAGCTTTCCAGAACCCCTTGCTTTTTGCGTACTCTTCAAGTGAGAGGGGCTCTGTAGGCAAATCGTCTTCGTTAGGTTCGGATCGTGATTTGTGCTCTTCATAACGGTCTTCATACATTTGTTCCATCACGCAATCTTCAAATGAAGAGCATCCGATTTCGAGTTCATCAAGTGCTTCATTTCCTTCTAACTCTTTAACAATCAATCGACAATAGCCTTCTTTGTCAACCCAATTGTCTTTCCAATCGCAATCTCCAGTGATTATCCTTGAGTCCTTAGTGGCATTTAGCTC
>ENA-ORXF01000860-ORXF01000860.1-marine-metagenome-genome-assembly--contig:-NODE-860-length-20690-cov-11.164168_pt1 | contig 20690 bp, 22 predicted proteins | sample MGYA00237864_ERZ511476 | MGnify/ENA primary metagenome ERZ511476 (study PRJEB26306, sample SAMN06343908) | marine metagenome | isolation source: coastal waters | place: Atlantic Ocean: West Antarctic...
CGCAATACAAATCAGGAAATATTGAAAAAGAAGGCAACGTTAAGGGTTATCTTGAAGAGCTAGAAAATGATAAAAGTATTGTAGAAACTTATGCAGCAATAAAGCTATTTATTGATACTCCAAGATGGAAGAATATACCCATCTATCTAAGAACAGCTAAAAGATTAAACCAAAGTGGCACCTTTATCTCAATAAAATTTAAAAATAATCAAGACAATAAGAAATTGGCTGATAATTGGTTAGTATTTAGTATTCAACCAAAAGAAAGTACTTATTTTGAAATTCAAACGAAAATTCCTGGTCTCAATGAAGTCGATTTAAGGACTACTAAATTAGAAGGTATGAATAGACTTGACCAAGATGAAAAAATTGATGCCTATGAGACTTTAATGCTCGATTTACTTGAAGGTAATCAATCGAGGTTTCTGCACATAGATGAAGTTAAAGCTGCATGGTCACTGATTGACCCTATCATTGAAAACTGGACAAATAATAAAGAAAAAGTTCACCAATATACTGCTGGAACTAGTGACCCAAAAGAATCAGAAGTAATATTTGAAAATGAAAGTCAATTTTGGCGAAAAGGAAATTAATGACTATAAAATCTGATAAATGGATAAAAAAAATGGCAGAAAGCCATGGAATGATTACCCCTTTTGAACCAAAAATGGTTCGTGAAAAAGAAGGGGAAAAAATTGTTTCTTATGGAACTTCAAGTTATGGATACGATATTAGATGTGCACCTGAGTTTAAAGTCTTTACCAATATAAATAGCACGATTGTCGATCCTAAGGCATTCGATCCAAATTCATTTGTGGAGTTTAATGGCGACCATTGCATAATCCCTCCAAACTCTTTTGCTCTGGCAAGAACGGTAGAGTTTTTTAAAATCCCAAGAAATGTATTAACAATATGTGTTGGTAAATCAACATATGCCCGTTGTGGCATTATTGTGAATGTAACTCCTTTTGAACCTGAGTGGGAGGGTTATGTCACTTTAGAATTTAGTAATACAACCCCATTACCTGCAAAAATTTATGCAGGTGAAGGTTGTGCTCAAGTTCTATTTTTTGAGTCAGATGAAGTTTGCGAGACATCTTACAAAGATCGTGGAGGCAAATATCAAGGGCAAAGTGGTGTAACTTTACCTAAAATCTAATGCCCTAAAAATAAATTACTAAAATATAAAAATTTAAAATATAATTCTTTTTTTTAATTTTTTTGTAAGGAGTAATAGTATTGGAATATTGGGGATATCATTTAATATTAGATTGTAAAAATGGGGATTTAGAAAAAGTAAAGTCACCTGATAATATTAAAAAATTTGTACTAGAGTTAGTAAAAGAAATAGATATGATTGCTTTTGGTGAGCCAAAAATTGAACACTTTGCCACCCATAACGCAGATGCTGCTGGATATAGTCTTGTTCAATTAATTGAAACCTCTTCAATAACTGGTCACTTCGTAGATAAAAATGGGGATAGTTATATTGATATCTTTAGCTGCAAAGCCTTCGACATAGAAACTGTGAAGTCAGTAGTTAACAAGTACTTTTTACCAAAACAAATCAAAGTAACTTATCTAACTAGGCAAGCATAGTTAGATAAGTTTCTCGTACTTTAGAAAAGAGAATCTTAAGTCTTTATCTGTAATTAAGTCTTCCCGGGCTATCTCTCTCCATTCATCTTCAATATAATCCGGAAAGAATGCATCACCATCAAAAATACCATTCACTTTTGTAATATACATATGAGTTGCTAAAGGTAAGGCAATTGAATATATTTGCTGTCCACCAATAATGAATATTTCAGAGGATTCATCAGTCTTAAGAATGGCTTTTTCTAATGAATTTACTACCTCTACGCCATCAATTTTTAATGAGGTATCCCTACTAATTACAATATTATTTCTATCCTTTAAGGGTTTACCAATCGAATAATATGTTTTTCTTCCCATTATTACAGAGTGATTTAGTGTAATCTTTTTAAAATTCTTTAAGTCTTCAGAGATATGCCATGGCAATTCATTCCTTAAGCCAATCACAGAATTTTGAGACATTGCAACAATGATTGAAATTTTTCTCATCAAACTGCAACAGGTGCTTTAATAAGAGGATCTGGCTCATAGCCAAGAAGCTCAAAATCGCCATAATCAAACTTAAAGATATCTTTTATTGCAGGGTTAATGTTTATCACTGGCAAGGTTTTAGGTGTTCTACTTAACTGCTCATTTGCTTGTTCAATGTGGTTTAGATATATATGCGCATCTCCCAGTGTGTGAACAAAATCACCGCAATCTAGTTCACAAACTTGTGCAACCATTCTAGTTAAAAGTGCATAGGAGGCAATATTAAAAGGAACGCCTAAAAATATATCAGCACTTCTTTGATAAAGCTGGCACGAAAGTTTATTGTCTGCAATATAAAATTGAAAGAAAGCGTGACATGGTGGTAATTTCATATTATCAATTTCAGCTACATTCCAGGCTGAAACAATTAACCTTCTAGAGTCTGGATTATGCTTTATTCCATCTATCAAATTCTTAATTTGATCAATAGATTTACCATTTAAAGAGGGCCAGCTCCTCCACTGAGAGCCGTAAACAGGCCCCAAATCTCCATTCTCATCTGCCCACTCATTCCATATCGAAACGCCATTGTCTTTTAAATACTGAATATTCGTGCTCCCTGTAAGAAACCAGAGTAACTCATGAATTACGGATTTTAGATGAATTTTTTTTGTTGTGAGTAATGGGAAGCCTTTATTTAAATCAAACCTCATTTGGTAGCCAAATACTGACAAGGTTCCAGTGCCCGTTCGATCTTCTTTTTTTACTCCATTATTCTTTACGTGATTTAAGAGATCTAAATATTGTTTCATATTATTTTTTTTCTAAAATAAAATCTTTAATTAATGAAGCTTTATTTTCAAAAATTTTAAATCTTTGGTCTATTTCTTCTAAATCAACTAAGGCTTCTGGCCTGGTTGGTTTTTTACCAATTGCTTCCAAAACTGACTTTTCAAATTTGATTGGCAACGCTGTCTCTAAAACTAACATTGGTATATCTTCTGATAAATGATCAAGTGATGCTTTAACACCATCTGCCGTATGAGTATCGATAATGACATCGTAGTCCTCATAAAATTGTTTAATTAATTTAATTCTATTTTCATGCTTACTTGAAGAGGATATGAATCCAAAGGCTAAGACCTTCTTCATGGTTTCTTTATCTATTTGAAATGAACCTCCACTATCTATCTGCTTCCAATAGTCTCTTAAAATTGAAGCATCACGGCCTACCAAGTCAAAAATAAATCTCTCGAAATTAGATGCTTTTGAAATATCCATCGATGGACTTGAGGTTTGGAAGGTATTTTCAGATTTTCTAGGCTGGTATTTACCAGTATGAAAAAATTCATCGAGCACATCATTTTCATTGGTAGCAACGACTAAATGTCTTATAGGTAAACCCATCATTCTTGCAATATGGCCAGCACATATATTTCCAAAATTTCCTGTAGGAACAGTAAAGTCAACAAGCTTATCGCTACTATCAGTTACCGATAAATAGCCTTTAAAGTAATAAACGATCTGAGCTAAGATTCTCCCCCAATTAATTGAGTTAACTGCGCCAATGTTATTATCTTTCTTAAACTGTAAATCATTAGAGACAGCTTTCACAATATCCTGACAATCGTCAAACACACCTTTAACAGCAATATTATAAATATTCTTATCGTGCAAGCTAAACATCTGTGCAGCCTGGAATGGGCTCATTGTTCCATAAGGTGAGAGCATAAATACATTAACACCCTTCTTACCCTTCATCGCATATTCAGCTGCTGGCCCAGTATCTCCAGATGTTGCCCCTAAAATATTTAATGTTTTATTTTGTTTGGTAAGAACGTATTCAAAAATATGCCCTAAAAACTGCATAGCAATATCTTTAAAAGCTAATGTAGGCCCATTTGAAAGAGATAATAAATAAAGGTTATCTTTAAGCTTTAAAGTTGGCGTTATCTCGTTAGGGTCCTGATTGGTTCGGTTGTAAGCAAATACTTCTGGTGTGTATGTTTTATTTATAATCACCTTTAAATCATCAGCAGGAATATCATCAATAAATTTCTCAAAAATTGAAAATGCCAGCTCCTGATAAGACATAGTTCGCATCTGGTTTAGATCATTAACTGTAAATTTAGGATAACTTTTTGGGAGATATAAGCCACCATCAGGCGCCAAGCCGCCCAACAAAACGTCACAAAAATTTAATTCTGGAGACTTTCCTCTTGTAGAAATATACTTCATAGTTTTACTAATTGTTTAATTTTTTAATTGTTCAATTCTTAATTTAATTACATTATCTTTATTCTCAGGTAACGCTTCTATCTCATTAATTATTTTATTCATTTCTTTTTCTATCATATTTGATGTAACTAAAATAATATCTACTATCTCATCATCTTCTTTAATTTCTTTTTGGACCATTGCATCTATAGATATTGAATGTTGAGCAAAAACTTGAGTGATCTTTGCTAGCACTCCTAACTCATTTTTCATTGAAAATCGTAAATAAAACTCAGAATTTGTCTCCTCAATAGAAAGCATTTTCTTTGATTTAATTGCATTTTTAACAAATCCTAGAATAGGGATTGGTGTTGCATTATTTGATTCTAAATTTCTAGCTAAATCAATAATGTCTGCCACAACTGCACTAGCTGTAGGATCTGAACCAGCTCCTGCGCCGTAATACATAGTAGATCCGACCATATCACCTTTAACTAAAACAGCATTCATAGCACCGTCAACATTTGCTACTAACCTTTTTTCTGGAATTAATGTAGGGTGGACTCTTAATTCAATAGCGTCATTAGTATGTTTTGTTATGCCCAGCAATTTAATTTTATATCCAAGCTCTTCAGCATAAATAATGTCTTTTTGGGCTAAGTTACTTATCCCCTCAATATGCACTGCATTAAAATTAATAGGTATTCCAAATGCAATTGAGGCTAAAATTGTAATCTTATGAGCGGCATCAACTCCTTCAATATCGAATGTTGGATCCGCTTCAGCAAAACCTAATTCTTGTGCCTGTTTGAGCGCAACTTCAAATGTCAAATTATTTTCTTTCATCTCTGTGAGAATATAATTTGTTGTGCCATTTAAAATTCCAGCAATCCACTCTATCTTATTTGCTGCCAAGCCTTCTTTTAATGCTTTAATAATTGGTATGCCACCAGCAACTGCGGCTTCATATGATAAATTTACATTATGTTTGATGGCTAAATCAACCAACTCCTCACCATGCATAGCAATTAACGCTTTATTCGCAGTAACAACATGTTTGTTATTTTTTAATGCTTCTACAACTAAATCCTTAGATATTCCTGTGCCTCCAATTAATTCAACAACTATGTGAATATTTTCATCTCTAACTAGATCAAAAGCATCATCGAAAATTAAGGTTTTATCGTCAACTATCTCTTTTGCTCTTTTTGCATCTTTTTCAGCTAAAGCAAAGATAACGATCTCTTTTCCAGTTTTTCGATAAATTTCATTAAAATTTTCTTTCAAAATTTTATATGTGCCACTACCAACTGTTCCCGCACCAATTAAACCAACATTTATTTTATTTTGCATTTTTTTACTTTCTATAGTCTGTTAAATATTCTGAAAATCTATCTATCGCTATCCTTAATTCATCCTCATTTGGAAGAAATACCATTCGAATATGGTTATGATCATGCCAATTAAATCCACTTCCTTGAACCATTAATACCTTTTTTTTCTTCAAGACATCAAGTACAAATTCTTGATCATCTTTTATTGGATATATTTTTGGATCAAGTCTGAAAAATAAGTACATTGCTGCTGCAGGTTTAACACAAGTTACACCTGGAATATTGGTTATCATTTCGTATGCTAACGCTCTCTGTTTAAATAGGCGGCCTGATGAAGAAACCAAATCATTTATGCTTTGATAGCCACCTAGAGCAGTTTGTATTGCTAACTGACCTGGAACATTGGCACATAAGCGCATCGATGCCAATATATTAAGGCCTTCTAAATAATCTTTTCCTTGCATTTTATTGCCAGAAACTACAAGCCAACCAGCACGATAACCACAAGCCCGATAATTTTTAGACAAGCCGTTTAATGTTACAAATAGAATATCGTCTGCTAATGATGCAATAGATGTATGCTTATTTTCATCATACAAAACTTTATCGTATATTTCATCAGCAAATACGATTAAATTATTTGTTCGTGCTACTTCAATTATTTGTTCTAATAATTCATCAGAATATAATGCCCCAGTTGGGTTATTTGGATTTATAACTAATATTGCTCGCGTTTTTGATGTAACTTTACTTTTAATATCGTCAATATCAGGAAACCAATTCGCTGATTCATCACAAGTATAATGAACAGGGCTCCCTCCCGCCAAGGTAACTGCAGCGGTCCATAATGGATAATCAGGTTTGGGGATAAGAACTTCATCATCATTATTGATAAGGCCCTGCATAGCCATAACAATCAACTCTGAAACTCCATTTCCTAGGATAATATCGTCTACTTCTACATTTTTAATTGATTTTTGTTGGGTGTAATGCATGATGGCTTTCCTAGGCTCAAAAAGTCCATAACTTTCTGTATACCCAGAAGATTTATTAATATTTCTAACAACATCTTGTGTTATCTCATCTGGAGCTTCAAAACCAAACTCCGCAGGGTTGCCAATATTTAATTTAATAATGCGATGGCCCTCTTCCTCCATCTTTTTAGCATGAGCTAAAATAGGGCCACGAATATCATAACAAACATTATCAAGCTTTTTAGATTTTAAAACAGGGGTCAAATTATCGTTATCTCGATTGTTAAAAATTAATTGTTATCTTACCTTTCTATTAGAATTAAGCCAATGATAGAGCATAAAAAAAAGTTGAATTAAAATAAAATTTCATCTAATTAAAACTGATTGATTAAAGATTTATAAACACATATAAAGATGAGCAAATTGACGTAAGCGACTTTAATGTAATTATAAGTTTTTGGTAGAAAAAACTAAGCTTGCATTTGTCCCACCGAAGCCAAAACTGTTTGACATAACAGTTTTTATTTTTTGGTCTATCTTCTCCCTAACAATAGGCAACCCTTCTGCAGCTGGATCAAGTTCCTCAATATTGGCTGATGCCGCTATAAAATCATTTTCCATCATAATTAAACTATAAATAGCCTCGTTAACTCCTGCAGCACCTAAAGCGTGGCCCGATAAAGATTTCGTAGATGCTATATTTGGAACTGCTCCAAACTTTCCGTCATTAAAAACAGATTTAATTGCTTCAAGCTCTTTAATGTCACCCACAGGGGTGCTTGTTCCATGAGTGTTAATATAATCAACTGAATCTGTAGAATCTAAAGCTAAATTCATACAGCGCTGAGCTCCTTCACCACTTGGTGCAACCATATCAAAGCCATCTGAAGTTGCTCCGTATCCAGTCACTTCAGCATATATCTTTGCTCCTCTGCTAATAGCATGTTCATACTCTTCCAACACTAAAATCCCTCCACCGCCAGAGATAACAAAACCATCACGCTTAACATCAAAAGTTCTAGATGCCTTCTCAGGTGTTTCATTAAAATTTGATGACATTGCTCCCATAGCATCAAATAAAAAACTCATTGTCCAGTGCTCCTCTTCTGCCCCGCCAGCAAAAATAATATCCTGCTTGCCCATTTGAATTTGCTCATAAGCGTTACCGATACAATGAGCGCTAGTAGAGCAGGCAGAGCTAATACTGTAATTAATTCCCTTAATTTTTGCTCCCGTAGCTAAACATGCAGTTACGCCATTGGACATAGTTTTGACAACCATATAAGGGCCCACCCTGCGAATACCTTTCTCTTTTAAAACATCAGTGCTTTTAAGCACATTTTCTGTTGAGGTTCCACCTGCCCCTACAATTAAACCTGTTCTAATATTAGAAACTTGATCTTCATTTAATTTTGCATCTGCAATAGCTTCTTGCATTGCAATCCAAGCATAAGCATGGCCATCAGCCATAAATCTAAATAATTTACGATCAATTAATTCTTCTGTGTTGAGGTTAATAGACCCTGCCACCTGAGACCTTAAGCCTTTATCTTTATATTCTTCTTGAAAGGTAATTCCAGATTTTGAATTTTTTAAGCTCTCAAAAACCTCATTAACATTATTTCCTAGGCTCGATACAATTCCCATTCCAGTAATAACAACCCTTTTCATATAAGCATCCTTACCCTTAAAAATTATCAGTTCGTGTGAATAAACCTACTTTAAGATCATTTGCTTCATAAATAACTCTTCCATCAACTTCCATTTTTGCATCAGCTATGCCCATAACAAGTTTTCTCATAATAACTCTTTTAAGATCAATCAAATATGTGATTTTTTTTGCTGTTGGCAAAACTTGCCCTGCAAATTTAACTTCGCCACTCCCCAAGGCTCTACCCTTTCCTAAGCCACCTTTCCATCCCAAATAAAAGCCTAACAACTGCCACATAGCATCTAAACCAAGACAGCCGGGCATGACAGGGTCTGTTTCAAAATGGCATTGGAAAAACCATAAATCTTTATTTATATCTAATTCTGCAATAATTTGACCATTATTATACTTACCGCCTTCTTCAGTAATAGTTTTAATCCTATCAAACATAAGCATTGGGGGTAAAGGTAATCTAGCATTACCCTCTCCGAATAATTCACCACGGCCACAAGATAATAGCTCTTCATTTGTATAACTTTCTTTCTTCATAAGGCCCTTCATATTTAATGATATTAATGATTCTGTTAGTACGCAATTAGTTAGATAATATGTTAAGTTAACGTGCATACATTTACAGAAATAATTACTAGGAATATATCACAATGAGCGATCAAAAACTTACGGATTGGCGAAAACTTGCCACAACCTTAGAGAGTGAAATTAACAAAGTTATTGTTGGGCAGGAAGGTCCTATTAGACTTATAACTAATGCTATATTCTCAAGAGGTCATGTGCTACTCGAAGGAGATGTTGGGGTTGGTAAAACAACATTACTTAAAGCTTTTGCAAGAGCAATAGGTGGTGGCTATCAAAGAATAGAAGGCACAATTGACTTAATGCCAAATGACTTAATTTATCATACATATCTAGGGGAAGATGGTAAGCCACATGTAAGTGAAGGGCCTATATTAAAGTCTGGAGAAGACCTTTCAATTTTCTTTTTCAACGAAATAAATCGAGCAAGACCTCAAGTTCACTCTTTACTATTAAGGATAATGGCAGAAAAAACTTTATCAGCTTTTAATAAAGAATTTTACTTTCCACACTTAATTGTTTTTGCAGACAGAAATCAAGTAGAAAGAGAGGAAACATTTGAAATCCCCTCTGCTGCAAGAGATAGATTTATGATGGAAATTCCAATTGCCATCCCTCCGGTCGATAAAATCATGACTAAATTAATATTTGAAACAAAGTTCCATGATGGAGATAGATTGATTGAGACCGTTCCATCAAATTTAATTCAGTTTGATGCATTAAATGATTTGTCCCATACGATACAAAGTAGCATTAAAGCAACTAAGTCATTAGAGGAGTACACCCTAAATTTATGGAAAGCAACAAAAAATCCCGAGAAATATAATGTAAAAATTAGTGGTATTGATATGCGCCTACTAATAATATCGGGTGCTAGTCCAAGAGGTATTAGTATGATGATGAAAACTGCTCGAGTTAATGCATGGCTTAATAACAGAACATCAGTACTTCCAGAGGATATTCATGCAATATTCCACGAAACAATAGCTCATAGACTTGTTTTCAATCCTGTATATGAGCTAAGAAGAACAGAAATAGCTCGCGAACTATCAAATGAAATACTTAGCAAGGTATCTGCACCCTAATGGATTTCCAAACTGAGACATTTGATTATCATATAAATTGGAAAACCCGAGGACAACATCCTGGTCAGCACAAAAGTGATCAAAGAGGTATGGGGTTAGAGTTTGCTGGTCATTCCAATTTATTAGACTACCCAGACCCGAGGAGAATAGATTTAAGGCAGACTATAAGAGACCCGCTAGAGCAAATATATGTTCGCATATTTAATCAAAGAAGCGCTACCCCAGTCGTAATAGTTTCTGACCTATCTGCAAGTATGGGTTTTGGAATAGAAAAAACAAAACTTCGTTTTGCTTCTGAAATATCAACAGTTATAGCTAACTCTGTTACAACTAGAAGTGATGCTATTGGATTCATAGGTTTTAATGATCAAACTGAGACAGGCTGGTGGGCTCCAATTTCATATAGACCCCATAGAACTAATTTACTTATTGAAAAACTTAGAAACTACCAACCTAAGAATTCTAGTCACCAAGGTATTAAAAAAGTTTCTCAAGTGCTTCCAAATGACCATACTTTAGTATTTTTAATATCTGACTTCCACATGCCTATTGATGATATCGAAGAAAGTCTTTCTAAGCTAACTAAACATACAATAGTCCCAATAGTTATATGGAATAAAGCTGAATATAAAGATTTACCAAATTTTGGGATTATGAATTTAAATGATCCGGAGTCAGGAGAGAGCACAACGCTTTTTTTAAGAAAAAAACTTAAAGCAAAAATTATTGGTAAATTTGAACAAAGAAAAGTTGAGCTTAAAAATATATTTTTAAAATACAATTCTCCCCCCTTTTTTGTAGAAGACAAATTTGACCCATTAGACATGTCTCAATACTTCAACGAGTATTTTTATGCATAAATATTTCTTAATATTTTTTTTAGTGACTTTATCACCAAGCATTTTTGCTTATGAAGACCCAACAAAATATAAAGATATCGACCCTAGCTTTATTCAATTAACCATTAAAGATCCAAAACAAAAAGTGGGCTATACAGTTGGTGACAAAATTTTAAGGGAGATAAAATTTACTGTAAAAAAACCTTACCAACTTGTGGAAGAATCTTTACCTATTGAAGGTTATGAAAAAAGGTATCGCGGCCAAAAATTAGGAATAGTCCTTCAAAATAAAAAATTTACCAAAAAAATTGAAAAGGAAGAAGTGCAATATAAAATTAAACTTATTTATCAAATTTTTACTAAAAATGTGGTTGCTAAGCCCGCGTCTGTTACGGCCGATTACTATCGCTTAATTAATCCTGCCGACCCAGAGAATATTTTAAAATATAGAATTCCTTCATTTACATTTGCCATTTCTCCAATAGCAACTTTTGGAGCCGTTAAAATTGAAGATGATATGAGTCCTTATAGAGGACCTTTTTATATAAATATTAATAACGAAAAAAAGTTTCTTAAAAGAGCTATTTTCGGGTCTTTTTTGATTCTACTTATCTTTGGATATATTTGGGGCCGTTTTACATGGATTCCTGGCCAAAATAAAATTTTTAGCACCATCTACAAAAGTAATAAAAAAGTACCCTCTTCAGAAAAAAATATTAAAATTTTTATATCTGATCTACATTCTGGGTTCGATACAACAATTAATCAGTCTTTGTTCGAAAGTAATCTTGATATTCTTTTTAAAAAAAATAAAAGCTTTATTAATATCAAACAGGAGTTACATATATTTTTTGATATTTCAAGATCAATTTTTTTTGAAAATTCAAAATCTATTAACTATAAAAAAACTCATTCTTGGCTTAAATCATTTTCTTTACATTGTAGAATGTGTGAAAGAAAGCTAATAGTTGACCCAAAAGACGTTGTTGGTAAAAACCCGAAATGAATTTTGTAAATTCATGGGCATTAATTTTTCTCCCGCTTTCTCTTATTCCACTATTAATTAGGCAAAAAAATTCAAATTCTTATACTTGGAATGAGATGTTTCCTGCTGACCCCTTATCAGAAGTTATTGGGTTTTTATTAAAAATCTTGGGGGCTCTGATTATTATTTTTATTATTATCACCATCAGTGAGCCATTTGCTAACCAAAGTACGGTAATTAAAGTTGGCAAAGGGGCGCAAATCGGTTTAGTTTTAGATAGAAGTGCTTCTATGGATGATCCTTTCTCAGGTGGAGATTCAGATAAAAAAGCAGGGGAAACAAAATCAGCTGCAGCCAGTAGGCTGATTGTTGATTTTTTTAATTCAAGAACTAATGATATGGTGGGCGTAATTACTTTTAGTAATTCTTCAATGTTTGTATTACCTCTAACTCAAAACAAGGAAGCAATCAAAGCTGCCGTAAATGCAACAGCGGGTAATTCTTTATTTCAAACAAATATTGGGGCAGGTTTAACTACTAGTGCAGAGTTATTTACAAACGTTGAGGATTCTGGCTCTAGAGCAGTCATTCTTCTATCTGATGGTGGTGGACGTATTGATGAAAAAACACAACAAAGTATCAAGGATTGGTTTTATCAGTATCAAATTGCTTTATATTGGATTGTAATTAGGCAGCCTGGCGGAATCAGTATTTTTGACGAAAAATTTGTTGCAAGAGATGAGTCACAGCCGCCGCCTCAAATTGAATTATTTGATTACTTTAATACATTTAAATCTCCTTTCCAGGCATACGAAGCTGAAGACCCGAAATCTCTTGAGAAAGCAATTAAGGATATTAATCTAAAAGAAAAAAAATCAATTACATACAAAGAACAAATTCCTGGCAAGCAATATTCTACATTCAGTTTAATAATTGCTCTTTTATTAACATTAACATTGCTTATTCTTAAGGCACTTGAGGTAAAATCTTTAAGATGATTTTAAATAAAGTTTTTAGTGTGAAAAAAGTATCCTATACGTTATGCGTGATTGGAGTAATTCTTTTAATTTTTATTTCTAGCTCAATCTTTAAAATTAATCAAATAAACTTTTTTAATGAATTTATTAAAGTTGGCGAGACTCCAGAAATCTACTCACAAACTTATGAAGCAAGGTTTTCTGCAGCATTTAGATTAGCAGAAAAAGAATACTACAAAGAGGCGACAAATCTTTTTAATAACTTAGTAAGTGAGGGGTCTGATAATCAAAAATCTGCGGTTCATTATAATATTGGTAATATATTTTTTAAAAGAGGGTTGTTTATCTATGGAACAAGCAACGATAGCAAAGTTGCAGCAGAGGCTGAATATCTTTTCAGGCAAGCAAAAAAAGCATATGAGCAATCATTAAAGTATGATAATACTCATTGGGATACTAAACATAATTTAGATAGGCTTCTCACTCTTCTCCCTTCTGAGCCAACCCCTGGAGTTGGAGATTCAGATTCTCCTGGACTTATCATGGGAAATATTCCAGTAGGTCTTCCATAAGCCTATGGATGAATATATTAAAAAAATTAAGGGTAATAAAAATTTTATATACTTATCCTTAGCATTCATATTTTTAGTTATAGCTTTTATTAATCCTAAATTTACAATGAAAAAAGATATCTCCAACTATATTTTTGTAGTTGATATCACTCAAAGTATGTTGACACAAGATGCACTTCTTAATGGTGAAAAAGTTTCTAGATTAAAATATGCTAAAGATATATCTCAAAAAGTACTTGAACAATTACCATGTAAAACGAAAGTCAGTATCGGAATGTTTGCTGGGGTCAGCGTTGCAGCAACATATACGCCAATCGAGGTATGCGAGAATTTTAGTGCAATTAATGAAACTATTGAGCGACTTGATTGGCGATCTGTGTGGGCTGGAAACACTCGATTAAGAGCATCTATGATTAATTTAGCCCGTTTAATTAGAAGCTTTCCTGAATCAGCCCAAGTAGTTTACTTTACTGATGGTGAAGAAGCTCCAAAATTACATGCTTTTAACACCGAAGATCTTAATCAGTTTCAAGGTGCAAACAATTGGCTTTTTGTAGGAATTGGGTCTGATGAAGGCACGCCCATTCCAAAATATGATAACAAAAATCAACTTATTGGCTATTGGTCAAATGAAAGCTTTGCATTGCAGCCGGGAGTTGCTCAGATATCAGCACAAAATGCTGGCGGGCGAGACAATAATGTCTCAAATGCAAGTTATGACCGCTACCTATCAAGACTGGATGAGAAGTATTTAAAATCACTGGCGCAAGAAGTTAAGGGTAATTATGTCAATGGAAGCGATTTAAAGGAAATATTGAGTGCAATGAAGAAACAACCCTCTGCATGGCGAGATGACACTGAGGTTCAATTACGAAATATTTTTTCTTTTTTTGCCCTATTATTTTTTATAATGCAGTTTTTTTCAATCAACAGGGTTAAATCATTACTAAAAATTAAATATGGCAAATCCTGAAATTAAAATAAATAATCTTGATGTTATCGTCATTAAAGGTAAGGATGCAGAAACCTTCCTTCAAGGGCAAATTACTAATGATATAAAACTTATAAAAGACGAAGAAAATGCAATCTATGCTGGCTACTGCAGTCCAAAAGGTCGCTTGATAGCATTCTTTTTAATCATCAAAGCTTGGGATAACTATTTCCTATTCTGCCCATCATCGATTACTAATGGAATTGGTAAGAAGCTCTCTATGTATATAATGAGATCGGAAGTTACACTAAGCAATTTATCTGAAGATATTTCATATTTTAGTTTTTATGGGGATAGTAAAGAGGAGGAAGATTTTAAGCATTTTGGAGGCACTCTTCCAAATAATTTAATGCAAACTATTCAACAGTCGCATAAAGATAGTAAATCTGCCTTTTTCTCTGTAACAAAATTACCAGGGAAGAATGACCGATACTTTGTGTTAGGAAACAATAAGACTATCAAGGACATATATTCAGATGTGTATCCAAACCAAGGTGGTCTTGATAGTAATTCTTGGTATGAGTCTGATATTGAGTCTAAAATTCCAAATATTTTTACAGAAACTCAAGATAAATTTATACCCCAATCGTTAAACCTTGATTTAATAAATGCAATAAGCTTTAAGAAAGGTTGTTACACGGGTCAGGAAATTGTTGCTAGAACTCATTACTTAGGCAAGCCCAAAAGAAGAATGTATGTAGGAAGCATTAACGTCCAAAAACCACCTAAATTAGGAGATGAAATTTTTGTAGATGGAGGAAAGGTAGGGCAAATAATTAACTTCTATAAAAAAGATGACGGGCTTTATCGAATTTTATTTGAAATTCTTATTGAGAAAATTGATTCAGATTTAATGATATGTAACAGTAAAATTATAATAAAAGATATAAGCTAATCTAGGGTTTTATATAAAAAAACCAGTCTTATCTGTAAAAATAAGACTGGTATAAAAAAATATTAGGAGTATTTTTTTAATTACTTGTTTTTGTTTTACGCTTTATTAAATCCAAAGCCGAACAAATCAAACCAAACCATTGTTGATATGCTTCCACATCCAACTCATTTTTAGTCATTTTCTCAGCCATCATATCAAGATCGTCAGTAAGCTCTTTTACATATCCTTTAATATACTCATTACTTTTGTGGCTTAATTCTATTTTTTTATTCATAAATACATTGTAAATGAGAATCATTCGCATTACAAGATAAATTTTAGAATTATTTCTTTTTATTAATTATCTGGAAAAAAATCTCTCCTTCCTTGATCATACCTAGTTCGCTACGTGCCCTTTCTTCAAAAACTTTTGTACCTTTCTTTAAATCTTTAACTTCAGCAATTAAAGCATCGTTCTCTTTTTTTAAACTTGAATTAATTTTTTGCTGTATTTTGATTTGTTTATTTTTTTCCAATACTGTTATAAAGCCTCCATCAGCAAACCAAAGAGGGTATTGAATTAAAATAATTAAGAGAAAAAAAATAAAAGATAGTTTATTCAATTAGATTAAGTCGAAAGCCGTTAGCCCAGAATATCTGGCCTTATCACCTAATAATTCTTCAATTCTAAGTAGTTGATTATATTTTGATACTCTTTCAGATCTAGACATCGAACCAGTTTTAATTTGCATTGTATCAAAAGCAACGGCGATATCTGCAATCATTGTATCTTCAGTCTCACCTGATCGATGAGATATTACAGTTGAATACCCTGCGGCCTTGGCTAGATTTATTGTTTCAAATGTCTCTGTTAGAGTACCTATCTGATTAACTTTAATTAAAACTGAATTTGCAATTTTTTTATCAATACCTCGCTGAAGTATTTTAGGGTTTGTTACAAATAGGTCATCCCCTACAAGCTGAATATTTTTACCCAATTTCTCGGTGAGTATTTTCCACCCAGCCCAATCATCTTCACTCATTCCATCTTCAATACTAATAATTGGGTACTTCTCACATAAAGTGCTCAGATAATCAGTCATCTGGTTTGAATTTAAAGTAAGTTTTTCCGAAATTAATTGATAACTACTATTTTTATAATATTCAGTACTTGCGCAATCCAACCCTAAAAAAACATCCTTACCAGCCTGATAACCAGCACTCTCAATTGATTCCATTATGAGTCGCAAAGCGTGATCGTTTGATAATAAATTAGGTGCGAAACCACCCTCATCACCAACAGTAGTTGCTAACTTTTGTTTAATTAAATTAGATTTAAGAGATTGAAAAATTTCTGCTCCACAACGAATTGCCTCGGAAAAATTAGGTCTTCCAGCAGGAATAATCATAAATTCTTGAATATCAATATTGTTATCTGCATGTGCTCCCCCATTAATAATATTCATCATTGGTGTTGGAAGCGAATAAGGGCCATGAGGGTTTAAGTACTTAAACAAATTCTTTTTTTGACTACTCGCAGCCGCCATAGCTACCGCCATAGATACAGCGAGAATTGCATTAGCTCCTAGATTTTCTTTATTATCAGTTCCATCCATTAAGATCATTTTTTCATCGATACTAGTCTGATCTTCAGCTAACATTCCTTGAATTTCTTTTGAAATTATTTCGTTAATATTATAAATTGCTTTTGAAACCCCTCTACCACAATATTGATTCTTATCACCATCTCTTAATTCAATTGCCTCCTTACTGCCAGTAGAGGCTCCTGAAGGGACCGCTGCCCTTCCTAATGCTCCATCTTCAAGAATCACATCGGCCTCAATAGTTGGATTTCCCCTTGAATCAATAATCATACGACCATGAATTTTTTTTATTTTACTCATGTAAGTTATCTCTTAAAAATTCCTTTAGATTTAACGATTTGATCAAGCTCTTTAAGGGTTTCTAAAAGATTAGCCATTTCGCTTAAAGGAACTGCATTAGGTCCATCAGATAATGCTTCTTTCGGGTTTGGATGTGTTTCCATAAAAATACCAGAAATTCCACAAGAAACTGCAGCTCTCGCTAGAAGTGGAACAAACTCACTTTGACCTCCACTTCGATCGCCTTTTCCACCTGGTTGCTGAACTGAATGAGTTGCATCAAATACGACTGGGCAGTCAGTGCTCCGCATAATTGATAAACTACGCATATCTGATACTAATGTATTGTATCCAAACGAGGCTCCTCGCTCACAAACCATAATATTATCAAGCCCACCATTAGCATCTTTTGCTTTTCTTACGACTTGAATCATATCTTCTGGTGCCAAGAATTGACCTTTTTTTATATTCACAGGCTTACCTGAGCTTGCAACAGCTGCAATAAAATCAGTTTGTCTACATAAAAAAGCAGGTGTTTGTAATACATCCACAATTTCTGCTACAGGCTTAACTTGAGCCTCTGTATGAATATCAGTTAATACCGGGACATCTAGTTGTTTTTTAACTGCCTCTAAAATTCTTAAGCCTTCCTCCAAACCAAAACCTCTAAACGTTTTATTCGAGCTTCTATTGGCTTTATCAAAAGAAGATTTAAAAATAAATGGGATTTTTAATTTATCCGTCATCTCTTTTAATTGCCCTGCAACATCAATAGTCATATCTTCAGACTCAATTACACACGGTCCTGCAATTAAAAAAAGTGACTGGTCTAACCCTGCGTTAAAGTTGCATAATTTCATTTAAGTACCTTTTAAGTTTTGATGTTCGAGGGCTGCTTTTAAATAAGATATAAATAATGGGTGACCATCTTTTGGATTTGATGTGAATTCAGGGTGAAACTGGCACCCTAAAAACCAAGGATGATCAGCTAAAGGTAACTCAATAATTTCACATAAGTCTTCTGATGGAGTTCTTGCCGAAACCACTAAGCCAGCTTTAATGAGTTGATCAACGTAGTCGTTATTAACTTCATATCTATGACGATGTCTTTCATTAACTATTTTTCCATAAATTTTATGAGCTAGAGTTTTACTTTTAATTGGCGCTTTTTGAGAGCCAAGCCTCATTGTTCCGCCCAAGTTAGAATTTTCATCTCTAGTCTCAAGTTTTCCATCTTGAGTTTGCCATTCAGTTATTAACCCTACAACTGGGTATTTTGTTTTATTGTTGAATTCTGAACTATTTGCTCCGATCAATCCAGCTTGATTCCTTGAGAATTCAACAACTGCCAACTGCATTCCTAAGCAAATACCTAAAAATGGTATTTTATTTTCTCTTGCAAATTTAATAGCCTTAATCTTTCCTTCAGTTCCTCTTTTTCCAAAACCACCTGGTATCAAAACACCGTCCACTTTGCTTAATTGCTCCATACCTTTCTTTTCAATATCTTCTGAATCCATATAGTGAATTTTTACTTTAGCATTATTATGGATTCCCGCATGAATAAGTGCCTCAGTTAATGATTTATAAGATTCAGTTAGGTCAACATATTTACCTACGAAGGCAATATTTATTTCGTGAGTTGCTTGATCTAACAACTTAGTTATCTTTCTCCACTGTGATAAATTGGCTTTTTTTGCTTTTACTTTTAATTTATGGCAAACAATTTCGTCAATCATTTGATCATGAAGCATCGCTGGTATTTTATAAATTGAATCAGCGTCAGTAGCTGAGATCACAGCCTTTGGAGTTACGTTAGTAAATAATGCAATCTTTTGTTTTTCTTCTTCTGGAAGTGGTCGCTCTGACCTGCAAATAAGGATATCTGGTTGGATACCAATTTGCCTAAGCTCTTTTACAGAATGTTGCGTAGGTTTTGTTTTTAATTCTCCAGCTGCTGCAATCCATGGAAGAAGTGTAAGGTGAATATAGCATGCAGTGTCACTCCCCCCCTCAAAACCCATCTGACGTATAGCTTCTAAAAAAGGGAGTGACTCAATATCACCAACAGTTCCACCAACTTCTACAATGGCAATATCAGCTTTTTTTGCACCCTCACGAATATGCACTTTGATTTGATCTGTTATGTGGGGAATTACCTGCACAGTCTTTCCTAGATATTCTCCTCGACGCTCTTTTTTGATTACAGTGTCATATATTTGACCAGTGGTAAAATTATTTTTTTTTGTCATTTTTGAGGAAATAAATCTTTCGTAATGACCCAGATCTAAATCTGTTTCAGCTCCATCTTCAGTCACAAAAACTTCTCCGTGCTGGAATGGGCTCATTGTGCCAGGGTCCACATTGATATATGGATCAAGTTTTATCATAGTTACTTTGAGGTTTCTAGACTCTAGAATAGCGCCTAAACTTGCTGCAGCAATACCCTTCCCTAAAGAGGAAACTACACCGCCTGTTACAAAAACATATTTAGTCATTTGATAGCCATCTTAAAAAATTGCTGACGGATAAACATTTTACTTTAAACAGATTGGTCCTACAATCAATAGTTTAATTTTTTGTCCATCGACTATAAGTTTGGAAACGTTCAATCACGTCTGACATCTGTTTTTTACTTAGCAAATTAGGATCGCCAATTTTTTTTGCTTCAATATATAAATGGCATAAATGTTCAACTTCTTCAGCAATGTGTAATGCTTCCGTTAGATTGTCTCCAAGAGCAATTAAACCATGATTGGCAATTAAACAAGCCTTTCTATCTGTTAAGGCATCAATAATATTATCTGATAATTCCTGAGTTCCAAACATAGCATAAGGTGCACATCTGATAGAGGCCCCTCCGGCAACAGCTATCATATAATGAAATGGAGGCAATTCATTACCAAACAAACTAAGAGTGCTTGCATAGATAGAGTGTGTATGGACAACTGCTCCTACTTCTTTCCTTTGAGACATAATATCTTGATGGAATCGCCATTCACTTGAGGGCTTTAAGTTAGAAGGTGAATCAACTATATTGCCTGAAAAATCCATCCTAATAACTTTATTTTCTGATAAATTTATCGTCTCAACACCACTTGGAGTTATTAAATATGTGTCCCCATCTCGGCAACTGCAATTACCTGTCGCCCCATGATTCAAACCCATATTTTGGAGTTGTAATGCTGTATCGATAAGAGATGTTGATTTATTTTTCTTACTCATTTTAAAGCCTTCCCAATATCACTTGGATTAAAAATACCTTTTTCACAAATTATCTTGCTAACGTATTTTGCGGGCGTAATGTCGAACGCAGGATTATATGCTGAAGAATAACCTATTTTAACTTCAGTGAGATTATTTGAAGCATCCATACCCTTTACTTTTAAAATTTCGTCTTGATCTCTACATTCAATATCAAATAAATTATTCTCGCCATGATAACTAGAATCTATTGTACTTAAGGGGGCAGCTACGTAAAAAGGTATTTTATGTGTTTTTGCAGCTAGGGCTTTTAAATATGTACCTATTTTATTACAGACATTCCCATCTATGGAAATTCGATCTGCGCCAACAATTACAAAATCAACTTCGCCTCTTTGCATTAATAAGCCACCAGCATTATCAGTAATAATTGTATGTGGAAT
>ENA-ORXF01000861-ORXF01000861.1-marine-metagenome-genome-assembly--contig:-NODE-861-length-20687-cov-54.364338_pt1 | contig 20687 bp, 22 predicted proteins | sample MGYA00237864_ERZ511476 | MGnify/ENA primary metagenome ERZ511476 (study PRJEB26306, sample SAMN06343908) | marine metagenome | isolation source: coastal waters | place: Atlantic Ocean: West Antarctic...
AAAGACTCTTATATAATTAAGTCAGTTGTCAGTCTCCTTATGGCCGTACCAAGTTCTGGTAAAACGGATATAGTGGCCCATGTACACGGGGAAACTGGCGAATCTAAACCAAAGGTTATAAAGGTTCTGGAGCGTTGGAATGGAGAAGACTATGAAAGGCAAGGCCATCTTTGGCGAGCAACAAAGGGAAGCAAGAACTTTGTTGGGTACGAGCTGATTAAGTCTAGGCTTGATCGGCTGGTTTCTGGTGATGAGGTAGCGAGAGGGTAGGGTAATTAGCCATTGCAGGGGTAGAAAAAAGTAAGATATTTAAAAATATTAGGAAAGTTAAGATATATAGGAAATACCAAAAAACATAAACCTACGATGGCTAGAAGTTACCCGTAGCTTAGTCTTTTCTAAAATTGCTTACTTTCGGGGTTTTTACCTCCCCCCATATAAGCTGTAAACAACAATTACGGTGTCATTTATCGAATTCACTTCCATTAGGTGTTGTATATTTTCGCCCTCTACCCGGACCTGAAAAAACCGCACTGTATAACAGCAGTAGTTTTCTCAACTACTGCTGTTTTGTAAGTCAGCCTGTTTAATTTCTAACTCACTGATTAAATCAGTCCTGACACCTTTTCTTTAAGCAACCGATAGCAATGTTATCTGTTATGCCATGCCCTATCCCTTTCTGCCTTTTTACGGTTCGATATTTTCTTACATTTCGCACATAGGCTTCGTTTTCCTGATTTATTGCTTTTATCAACAAACTCAGTTAGTGGAAAGGTCTTTTTGCAGGTTGGACACTTCTTTGTGTGCTTTACAGTGCCACTTTTAGAAATAGTCCTCTTTCTCTTCGCTGCTGGGGGTTTTGTACAGGTTTTGCAATACCGCCGCATTCCGGACGGTATTGATGAATCTTCAAAGTCTGCCTTTGGCTTATTCGCATCACATTTTTTACAGTGCCTAACAGTCCCAGTCCTAAATCCTTCGTGAGCGGCTGCTGTATCGTTTAAAACTTCCTGAATAAGTGAGGCGCCCTTATTTTCAAAATCTTTCAATATTTCCGAAATCCGGTCATTGAGTGTTTGAATAGGATCATCACCAACATTAAATTTATTGATCCTGAGCATTTTATATCCATAACCCTCCAAAATATGCTCACGTTCAACATCTTTTTCCGTTAAGTAATACTGCCAATTTCCAGCATCGACTTCTTCTTTATTGTTAAAGTGAAATTCAAAACCATCATATTCTAAAATAATATCACGTTGTTTTTCTTTTATAGTAAACGTCAGTAAAAAATCCACTCTGTATGACGGATGGTTATATTTACTGTCTAATCTTTTCAGATAATCTCCAATGGGAAACTGAGGCTTTATTTCAGGCTGATACTCCAAATATATTGGCATTTTTTGAATCCATTCCAAAACCCTTCCCTCTGCTTTAGAATTTGGATCAACTGCACTAATATCTGGCACTGCGTTAGCGTTAGCGATTTGTTGTACGTAATGATTCAAAACTTCTCGGCCAGCCGAAAAATCGGATATAGGCTTTGAGTGCACGAAAATTAGTTTCTCTTTGCCACGAGAGAATGCCACATTGAGCCGCTGCATCCTTTTGTTTCGATCTAGCTCCTCTTCGCCCTGCTGCTCCAAGTGTTTTGGAAGCACAGTCCATAATTTATCTTTCCCTGGTGAAGCTACAAAGCTATAAAATATATAATCACGCTCTTCACCTTGACATGAATCAAATGTGAAACAACGAAATTTTAGCTTTGATAACATATCTGGATACAGCTCGTGCGCTGAAAATATTTTTGATATATATGCTTGTTGCTCGTTAAATGGCGTAATTACAGCTACTGAGTTTAGGTCACCCTTCTCTAATTGCTCCAGAACACGTTTGAGAATTTCTTCAGCTTCGAGGTGGTTGGTGTTTTTGTACAAATCAAAATTACCATCATCTTCTACATGGATAAACTCTAATACATCATCAATTTTTTTCCCCCTCAACTTCATAGCCTGCAGGCTATAACTATAAAAATACTTTGAAGAAAAGGAAATCATTTCAGGGTAACCACGAAAATGCTTTTTAAGCATGATACTAAAGTTACTAAACCCTTCCATAAAATCTAAAATTGAATTGCTTATATTTAGCAGATCAGTTTTAACTTCTAACTCAGTGTCTATGCTATTTTGGTTACCTAATATCGCATCCTTTACCTTAGCAAAATACGCACTGTTGAGTTCCTTTGATGCGTTTGTTGTTTTAACATTTCCAAATTGTTTTCGGTCGCCTAAAACAATCATCTTTTTTGCTCGAATTATAGCTGGAAATGCTTGAGCGATTGAAACTTGTGATGCCTCATCGATTATAACTATATCGAACATCTCTTGCTCTAAGGGAATATATTCAGCATAGTCCCTCAGACTACAAATCATACATGGGAAAGCACTTTTTATAACATCAAACTTATCTCGTGGAAATTTCATCTTTCGTTGTATTATTTTAGCTAAAATGGCCGCGTCACTTTTATACCTATCAACGAATGTAATGACACGCCTATCAATTTCACTAGCAAGCTTTAACGCGTTATAAGTCTCAATTTCTTTTTTTTCTAATAAATAGTTATAGTTATTTAATTCAAATAGATTTTTTATCTCTTGACTCTTCTTCCTCAACTGTTGAAACGTGTCAAAAAATTCGGCTTCCTCCGACTTAGGATCTGTAAGAGTAAAAACCACTTCTTCTGTGTCATTATTTAAAAATGGTATTTGACCTTCTAAGATGAGATTGTGCAAACGCATGAGATCTTTTGCGGTCTTAAAGGAGTACTTATCAGCATCTTGAAGATTTAGTACACTTGGTATTAATTGCAGCTCGTCTTCAAAATCGGCAGTGACCAAGCCATAAAACTCGGCTGCCTTTTTTACTAAATTCTCAATGCGTTGAACAACAATACTTCCATTACTAGAAGCAATTTCAAACCCAATTGCATCAAACAATTCCTCTTTTATCTGATTGATTTTTTTGCCTGCAAATAAGTATCCTAAGAAACCTCTCGAAGACTTTAATTCATTTAACTTTTCTTTTAATAATTGAAATTTTTCAAAACTCATTTCTGGCGAATCATGAAATACCTTTGTCTTCTCCGCCCCATCTTTGATTAATCTAAAAAGCTCTATTGACCGACTTAGTGCTTCTGCGTCACTTCCTAAATTCGAACTAAATTCTATAAATTTTGGTTCAAATTTACGACAAATATGCACTAAACTCATCAGATCTGAAATAGCAGTTAAATCTTCTTCAAACTCTTCATTACAATCTAAAAATAATTTTTCAACTTCTGGATTTTGATCAATAAAAATAGAAATATCTCTTTCTAAATCAAAAATTAATGTGATGTCTATTTCTGAAGTCTTCCGTGCCTTTATTTTTATATTTGCTTTCAACTTTGCAACTGCTAGATCATATCGTTGAGTTCTTTCTTTCTCGCCTCTTTTTATTTCTCTGTTCTGCAATCGTAGGTTTTCGATAGAGCTGGTAGAAGTTATTTTTCTAAAATTTGAGCCAACCTTTCCTAGTCTAAGAATTGGATTGACAAACTCCTCGGAAGGCCTCACTTTGCTTAGAGTTTCGTTTAACTTATTCTCTACCACATCCAGTGCTTCTTTTTTATCCGAAAGGATAAGTATCGATTTGCCTTTTAAAATAGCATCAAAAGCGATTGCTGAAATTGTGTGGGATTTACCAGTTCCCGGTGGCCCTTCAACTGTTATAAATTTCCCATGATCATTGTTTAAAGCACTTAAAATCTTCCGTTGTTCTTCGGCTAAAGGAATTGGAGTATCAAAAACTAGACGATCAGCCGTTTCTTTTTCATCCCACTCATCAAACACTTCTTCAACGATAACTTTAGGGTTTTCGTTAAGGAAACTATCTATTAACTTATCTAGAAACCCGAACAGCTCTCCGCCGCCAGTGCCCAATTGATCTAAAAGTTCTTCATAATCAGTTAACATAGATTCGTCTGATTTATCAAAAAGAGCCAATGAGACTGTGTTATCTAGAATGACAGATGAATTTTCAATCCTTTGTTTTGTACCAGTAAAAGATATTTCGGCACCGAATTGAAATGCGCTCAAAATAGCTTGGATTGAGTCATCAAGCAATGAAGCAATCCTATCCTCAGGTTGTATGTAAATAATTCTTTTTTCGACAACACTAGCACCAACTGTGCTTGTGCTTTCCTGAATTATTCGCGCAATGTAATCTATGGCTTTTTTATTTATTAGAACACGAGGCTCTAAAGTTAACGCAACTTCACCCCTGTTAAATTCAAGCTTAAATGGGATGTAAAAAAGTGGAAATTGGTATGAATTATATTTAATTTGACCCACATATAAATAATATTCTAGATTGTCCTCTAGCTTCTCAACTGACGCTAACTCATTTATTTCTGTAAACAAATCACCAGAAGAAAATCCGTCAAAAAAGTTTGTTAACAAAGTTTTTCCACTAACTTCAGAAAAGGTCTCCTCAACGAGCTCTAGGAGCTTTATATCTGAATTTTTACCAATTAGCTCAGCAAGCGCTCCCGGTAAGGCTTCTTCGAATGGATAAACGAATAACTCTGCAATATCATTCTCAACACTAATTAGCGCATCAATTAGATTTGAACCACTTCTTGTAAACGTTGGTTGTAATATCCGAACTATTTCGACACCTATTTCTAATCCTAAATTACGGCGTAATTGATCAAATAGATTACTGCATTGAATTTCTAAGTCGCAGTCTACTGCTTTTATAGATTCTTTGAAGTTATCAATTGCTACAGAATTTAAACTTTGTAAGTTGTCAAAATTCAAAGCTTCTATACATGCGTTTACTGCACTTACTAGGATTTTCGGTAAGTTCGCCGTGTGCTCATTACTTTTTATAGTAATCGAAGCATTCTTACTAAAATCTTTATTTATTAATTTAGAAACCTTTGCTGCAAATGTTGGAAATTTTTCTATCGAAATCCCATTCCTGCGACCTAGTTTATCTTTAGATTGAAATTTCCTTTTGGGAATACTTCCCTTCTTAAAGTCAGTAGCAAGGAAATCACTATAGTAATGGGCTAAGCGTTCAACAAACGAGTGGTTCTCGGTGATATGAATTTGTTCAGCTATATTTTCTGTCAATGGCATCTATAATCCTTTTCTTTAGCTTCATCGGTATAAATGATTGAGCTTTAATCCATTTCTATGATTATCCTTTTCAAATTATAGTATCAGTTTAAACATTGGTTGCAAATTTTTTGCTAAACCATTTACACTAAATGCGCGTGGTGCCAGTCATAATTGCTAATCATCGCAACAGAGACAAAGGCATTACTGAGGCAATACAACACACGTTACTTACACATGGTTCAAACACCTGTGTTGACTATAGTGTTGCGTTTGCATCAGACTTATTTGTCTGTCGTAATTCCCAAGAGTATAAAGCGTTGCGGCTTCCCAAGGACAAATCAGGGAACTCATGGAGAATTATAATGTTATCACCAACTGAATTTAGAAATGCCATTTATCTGGATTTCGAGGGCGAGGGTAAGAGGAAAGATGGTTCGATTCCAAGACCCCACATGGCTGGAATTTTAAGGCCAAACCAAACTGGTGGTGGTGGAAAATATTCATGTGTCTTCTTTAAAGACCTCTGGAAACCCGTATTAAATGGGATACCAAACTCAGAATGTAACTCCTTTGAAGGCTATTTTAATACCCTACTAACTGAACTTGACAAAAGAAGTTGCCATCTAATTTATTGGACCATTCACGAAGCTATGATCCTGGAAAAATACCTTGATCCAAAAATCTATAATCGGTTGATTCCACATCTTTTTAATCTACACCCGACAGCAAAAAAATATGTCAACAAACGAAATTTATTTGGCTCAAAATCAAGTGCCAAGGGGAAACCATTAGAAGAGTTCTTGGCTGTCATGTTTACAAAGCGTAATCCCTACCCGCCTTTTCCTCTTGGAGCCGCAGAAGCCTGTCGACGTATTGATAAAGCCGCCAAGGACAACAAAACGTGGAGACCTTGGACTGACAAGCGCAAAGGATACGTTAAGGACTTGATCCAATATAATATTGGTGATTGTCGTTCTACCTGGCTAATAGCAAAGCGATTAGGAAATGCATATTCTAAGTCCACCATTACCCGTTAACCTAAAACACTATAATTACTAGGTAAGTGTCAGTGATAAAAGATTATGCAAAAGGCAACAATTGTCTATGGGGCTTTAACTTGGCGATGGTCTGCAACAGGAGTAGTTGTACTCGTATTTGTTACAGTGTTTATAGCAATCTTACTAAGAGCCAATCCTATACATAAAATTGCACAGCCTTTCAAAGATCAATTAGAGCCTATTGTAAATCAAGAAAAGGTTGAAGTGACAAAGCAAACAGTTATTGAGCAACCTTCCACTTCAGACTTTACCTTTCAGGTAATGCTCAAGCAGGCTGAGGTGAAACCAACTTACGTTAAAGTGTATGAGTCCACTGCTAAAGACCCAACCAAGAAGACCAGCCATGTTCTTCAGGTTGCATCGTTTAGTTCCGAAAAAGATGCTAAAGTTTTACAAAAGCGACTCATTAAAAAAAGCTAACTAATGTTCAAGCGACCCAATCTACTACTGAGACAGGCTCAATTTGGTTTAAAGTAATAGTCGGTCCATTCCAGAATAGGTCTATGCTAAACAGAGCGCAGGACACATTGGTTCAAATGAACTTCTCACCTTTAAAAGTCAAAGATCTTAACCACCTCTAATAATCAGGGCATCATATGTCCTTATATACATTTTTACATTTTGCACATAAGTCTCGTATTCCTGTTTTATTGCTCGCATCAGCAAACTCAGCTAGTGGAAAGGTTTTTTTGCAGGCTGGGCACTTCCCTGTGTGCTTTACCTTCATCTGTGATTGAAGTGAAGGCCCCCAGAAGCTTCTGATCACAGTCCTCAGTGCTTTCTGAAGCCTCTCATTATCTACATAGTTTGATGTTGGAAAACCCCCTCTCGTAAGCTCTTCATCTTGAAAGATACTTATTACATCATAGTAATCCTTCAACCCTTCCTTAAGTCTTATGTCTAAAGCGTCACGAGCAATCTCTAACCGTTGCACGATTCCTTTTAGCTTAGGTTTGAGCGCGTATTTTATTAACCATCGGACTCTGTGGTACTTTACTGCGGAGGATTGAGTGTTTTTCAGCACAGTCTTTACATACGTCAACCATGGACGGGAAGCGGCTTCCTTTGGAAATTTTTGTGCCTGCCACGTTGCAAATTCTTCATCTGTCATGCAATGCATAATCAGGGAACCCAATGCCTTCTTAAGCTTGTCAGTAGCTGCATAGGCTTGTGGGGGTAGAAAGAATACTCTAACCTTTTCCTCTTGAAAGGAACTTACCACATCATAGTAATCCTTCAACCCTTCCCTAAATCTTATGTCTAACATCTCACCATCAGGGACTAACCGTTGCACGATTCCTGTTAGCTGCAGACCCTGAACTGACTTGCCAGTTTTTTCCACTGCTATTTGGTGGCGTATTTGCTCAACCATCCGACTCACTCGCACTTGCCTATTCAGGATCCCGTCATATTTAGCGCAGTTTATACAGATTTCAAAAGTACCATCTAAGGCATAAACTCCTTTTAAAGGATTACCACATAAAGTGCATTCGTAATGCCTTTCCATTTAAATTACCTTCAAAAGTTTCATTCAAGAGTTACCTTATGCGACGGCACCACCACAGTAGCATTTATGTCTGCGGGTAAAAGCCATTTTCAGGCGTCAGTTCCTCGAGAGATTTAATCACCAGTACCCTATCCTTAGCTTCAAAGTGCCAAGCCTCTGGATCATCATAAATAAGAAACAGCTTATTACTTTTTGATTCTATTTCCACACAAATCAAAGAATCCACCGGATTAGCACATAAAAGTGAAATTATTTTTTCTTCAATTGCAGTTTTTGATTTGAAATAATCCTTCGGAGTTGGACTTTCAAACGACTCCTCATCAAATGCAAGAACAGGATCTATATTGTTACACCAGGATTCAAAATGTTTCCAAGAATTGAAAGATTTGTCATCCAACTCTCCTATATTGATCTCTATGAGACCCAAATACTCTCCTTCATAGAATGCCTCATACATGAATTCGAATCCCTCTCTTACTGGACAAACATAACCACCACAACCATCCTCAAACTGTTTGAATATATCTGCTGGACACTCAACGCTCATGCCGCTTCTCCCTATGTGAATTTACAATAACAGGACTTCGTGCACAATTGTTTAATATGTTAAAATATAGCAGAGTTTGATTATCAAAAGGAAATCAACATGGCATCACATGGCTGTATGAGAGAAGACTCAGGTAGGCCTGCAGGGGCCGTTAATAAGGCAACCTCGTCGGCTCGGGAATACACCAATGACGCCTTAGATACGCTGGTAGAAGTCATGAAGTCAGGTCAGAGTGATGCGGCTAGGATTGCTGGGGTTACTGCGATACTTGATCGGGGTTATGGCAGGCCAACAAAACCACGTCACTCGAAGTTAATGAGCCTTTTGTGCCTACGATAATAGAGCTGGTGGCTTACACAGGGTCAGTTTAAGGTTGGCGGGTAAAAGTTTATGCACGAGGGAGCTGAAATGAATCAAAAACTGCATGCTTTAAAATTGGTTAAAGATGATAAAGGTTGGCCTTTAATTAAAGAATCACGCGACGGTGATGGGCATGGTTCGCTATATGGGCCATCCAGCTTATGGTTGGCAATCAAACTTACAGAGTTGTCTGTAGTCAACACGGTGAGTAGGAAAAAAGGTAAAGGGATTACATCAAAAACCATAGATGGATCAGGCCAGTTCATAACGACTGGAACAGATAGAAGGATCCAGATTAGTTCTGTACTATCATTTGGATCAGATAAGGCAGCTTTGCAGGGTAATGTGTCAATCAATTTGGCTTCCCCTGGACATGAATGCCTTCTCTTTTTCGTTGAGGATCCAACAGATGAAAACAGTTCGTCTACCGGTGAAGAGTATTGGAGCATAGGTGCATTTATTGGAGAGGAAGAGTTTAATAATATATTGGATGCCATGCGATCTAGTCGATTAAATGGCGTTACGATTGCATTTGATGCGACAAATAGTGGGCTAATATTTGATGACACCCATATTCATCACCTCGAAAAAAACTGCATAAAGCTGCTTTCTAACAAACATCACCTGACTCACGATTTCCCGACAGTTGATGATTTTATTGACGATTTCTATGTAAAAGTGTACACAAGTATGACTGATTTTTGATTATTATTGTGGGCGGAAATAAGTCTTACAGTGAAGGTTAGCTGTATGAATCAGGATAGAGCAGTTGGAGCAATGTTTGGGTTAGCAGTTGGTGGTGCCAGGGGCATGCCTGTTGAATTTCGCGCGAGAGGAAAATTTGACCCTGTAACTGAGTATCGAGCAGGCGGACCATTTAAGTTACAAGCTGGCCAGTGGACTGATGATATAGCCTGTGTAAATTGCTTATTTGCGGCACACAGCTAAAAAGGAACTATATCATGCCAGTCAGATATGTCACCCCCCCAAACGGTTTTACAGAAGTCATAGGTGAAAGCACTCCCAGTGAAGATGCTGAGTGGTTCAATAGGAATAATAGAGTGTCTCGGTTTCCTTCTACTAATCATCGCTCATCAGAAAAACCTTCAGACCAGACACTGCAAAAGGGACAAGATGATTGATATTGAAATGCACGAAGTAACAGAAGAATTTAGATCATGTTGGGAAGCTGCAGGTTACCACTTAAGCAAACAGACTCAGGGAGGACCACTAAGTTGGATTAAAACTAGTTTAGGCCCACCATTTTTAGAGCACTTATCCTTCAGAATTGGCAACCAGCTTTTTTATGTACGTATAGTCGATGTTGATGGACGAGTTGATGGACCGGGCAATTCAAGTGGCTTTCTCCGTATTGCTAAGGAGTGCCAAGGTCACGCTCTGTTAATGCCGATGAGAGAGACCGAAGGTGGATGGGAACCTGCGACATCAGGCTGGGGTCTTACCAGCCCTGAGTCTAACTTTAGTGTAAATCCACTCAATTTGGTTACTGATGAAAACATTGAAGTGACAGAATGGGAACTCCTAGATTTTGCGGTACAGGTCGTGCGTGACCATATTCGTCACAAGCTTAAATTTGAAATAATGTCTACTCTATCTGATCCGGGCGTTAACCCCTCCATTTGGTTTGTTGGGTCAGACGGGCCGGAATGGGTGGCGGTGCGTGCTGCTCGCTATCCATCCCCCCAAGCTGCTATGCCCGATAATATTGGAGAAATAGCCGAAGGTTGCAAAGGAACAGGAGTAGTAGGGCATTTTGCTTCAGTGGTCTTTGCTAATAAATTAGAGGCCTTTGACCCAGATCATGGTGGTGTTGGGATGAAATTATGGAGAGGACATGGCGTAATGACTATGTTCGGGGGGTTGGAGAGAGTATTTGGTTAGCACAATTCGGAGGAGCATTTGTACATGCCTAGTATGGGAGGGCACGTCTGAGTTGCAACCCGGACTGGCGAGAAGGTACTTGGCAGTGTAAGGTTTATTGCTATAATACCTAGAACACCCAGAAAGGATATCTGATGATTGTTTGGCTATTTAAGCAACTTGTTCAAATAATGGTGCGATACGCGATTGCATTAGTTGTGGGTGCGTCGGTTGGTAGCTTAGCCCACTTTCTTATTATCAGTGTCATAAGTAACAGTTTTTTTGCTCAGATAATGATCTTACACATGTTCTTACTGATGATCCCTTCAGTGCTTATCTGGCATTTAATTGCTCAGTTTTCACCAATAATGAAGCGCTACAAAAGATATGTTGAACTTAAGTCAGCATCAATAACTGTCGTGTTAGTCTTGGCTGGTATTGTAGTTTTGTTACCTGAAATTATTCCTTTAGCAACAAGAGATATAACTTTATTTGTAACCACGTTCGCAATTGCTGCTGGCCTGTGCGGGTATGCAATGGATCGATTTAAACAAAGGAATGGGCGCTGTGTCGTTTCATCATTACTTAAAGCCTGAGCTTGTAAGGTTCGTAGTCAGTAAATTTAAATTGTCTCACTCAGGCGTTCATGGGCCAAGCCATTGGATGCGTGTGCGTAAGAATGGTTTAGAGTTGTCTCAAAAGACTGGAGCTAACACCGGAGTTGTTGAGCTTTTTGCTTTGTTTCATGATAGTTGCAGGGTTAACGAAAACACAGATCATGGACATGGCGCACGAGGCGCAGACTTCGCTCAGAAGTGCTTTGATGATGGGCTGTTAACTTGTAGTTTGGATGAATTAAAGCTTCTTAAAATGGCCTGTGAGCAACATACGGGAGGTACTTATGCACCTAATAAAACGGTCGCTACGTGTTGGGATGCTGACAGGTTAGACTTGCCGCGTGTGTTTATCCAAGTCAAACCACAATTGCTTTGTACTGAGTATGCGAAAGATCCAGTAATGATTGAGGCAGCGTATCAACGAGCGCTCAGATGGCTTGCCAGAAGGAATGATGTCTGATTAGTACGATTAGTACGTGATTTACATAGGCGGGCATGAATAATATATTTTTGGCAGCTTTAATCAGGGGAGCATGTGGGTTGGGAGTAGAAGATATACGAAGACTGAGTGGATATTTCAAACTCTTCCGAAAATCGATTGTACGTGATTACTTTTTGATAAGCTGTTGAGCCACTGCCGCCCACTACTAAATATTGCAATACCCCAACAACCCTATCGTTATAACCACATCCCTCGTTTGGCTTAACCCAGAAGATAGACGTATGGTAGCCTTCAGCTGTACGGCTTGGCTCAGGAGTTAATTGGCTTGAAGCTACAATTTCCAGCTTGCCAGAAGCCGTCGACAAGATATATAAAAACTCCTTTGCACCCCATGCACTAGGCGCAACACCCTCAGTCCACAAAGCATAATGCTGGTCCGACAGTTGAATGAAGGAACTGCTTCCTATGTGGGTGCTTAAATTTTCGATCCTGGGAACGATGTCAGAGAAGTAGTAATCAACGAACTCCGTTTTAAATGTTGCCAAAGTATCGTCACTCAGAAATAGATCGGCCTTGATTTTCTGGATCACGATCTTAGGCAGCGTGGGCGTGGGCATCCGGACTTCATCGACTCGTTGTTCTAAAATAAGAAAAGAAACAAGACATAATGTTGCGATGATGGTAGATACTATAAGAATATTTTTTCGCATTATAAGCCATTAAACGGGAGGTTGATTCACTTGTTTATTTGGGACCACCGTACCCTCAGTGCCCCAACCAAAAAAATCCGATAACCATCGTGCTTAATAACATTAGAATGGCACTCCAAAAACTCCTGTTGGAAATAGGGGTGTCTAGAAAGCGTATTGGCTTTTGAATTTTCTGATCATTAAATACCGTTCCATTAAATGTCATATGGTTTTGAAAATCGGTAATAAATTGTATTTGGTTTGGATTAATAGAAAAATTGTCTATTACATTGAAAGAGTCTTTATGTCGTTCTACATAAATAGAGTAATCGGTTTTATCAAAGAGCTCGGTCGCAACAAAATGGCGCTGATAATCATCATAGAACGAAGGGTCCTCTAATGCTTCACAACCGTGCCTGAACCCGAAGTGCTTTAAATGACGACTCCCCATAGGTATTCTATCAATTTGTGCTGCCTTAAGGCCTTCTTCAAACAGATCTTCAAAATTGTCTTTAAGCTTGATCAGGAGCCATGTATCCCCATTTTCGACGTCTGATAACAGCGACATAAAATCGTTAAGACAAAGGTTGAACGTGAACTCAAAGCGGTCTATTTCAGTTTGATCATCGATAGGCCAAATCCTTTCCGCAGAAAATCGAGGAGGTGCATTTTCTATACTATCGTCTGCGAATCCATTTATGGTTATGTTGATGATATTTGTTGAATTGTTCCTGCTGCCAAAAATAGAGAAATAAGTGTGGTGTGATATTGCCGTCGTAGAGATAATGCTGAACGTATGTTTGCCGTTGTCCGCGTATTTTTTTATGACTTTGAAAGAAAGAACTGATATTGATATATCGCATCCTTTAGTCGGTGCATACGGGATTTCAGTTTTATCGCTTCGAGTTTCAAGTATAAAATTGTTGCCATAGTGGTCCGTATCTATAGTAATGCTGTCGATTTCTTTTAAAGATGTGAAAGCGCTGGTTTTGTCGCTCCCAGCACTATGGATCAACCTGTATTGAGCATCTTCCATCATATTGTTCCTCTGGTTCTGGTATTAGAGCGCTTCATATATTCTAACTAACGTTAAGTAGAAGTGGTTCTTAGGGGTTTAATAAAGAGAGACTAAAATTATGGCCCCGTGCTTGGTAACAGAATTTTTTAGTAAGCTAGTAAGTTATAACGTTTGCATACGTTTTGCATTACATCTGAAAGCGAATTTTCCAATAGAAAATAATTTGAATTGTAAGTCATACAATCTTCGGTGTTGAGTATAGCTAGGCGAACCTTGATTTCTTTGTCTAAACCTACGGCCGTAGAGTCTTCGTTGTCTAATAGACCGTTCGCAACTGTAGCATTGCGCGACTTTTATAGATGCTCAATATCGCCGAGGTATGCTCTAGTACTGAGGCTGTGTAAGTTTGCTTGTTATAGAGTTCAGAGTAATACTTCACTAACGTCGTCTTGTAACTCATCCATTCGGATTGAGTGGTGTTGAGTAGTTCGGTTATCTGTGGAGAGGGCGCTTGTTTGAGGAGGACCTCATTCAGCCTTTTGGTTTCTATTCTCCAACAATCAGTTGCCAAAATGATGCAGCCGCTCGTGCCCGCAGTAGAGCTATACTTTTGGATACAGTAATCCATCGCGTGGTCGATCGGGTGGTATCTGTTGGAAACGGTAATGTATACCTTAGAGCCGTCTGGGCTAATTAGATGAGTGCCACTGTCTTTGTCGTAGCCATATAGCATTACGTCACCCTCCCGAAATAAATCAGGAATATCGCTGCTACTTTGAAGGGTTTCGCCACTGGGTGCTTCAAATTCGAAATACGAATCTAAGATCAAAGTCAGTTTGACTTGCTCTTTATTCTCTAGGAATTCATCAATTTCCCGGCTGTCACTGTATCCAGAAGACAGTGGACTTACCAGGTAGGCGCTGAAGCATACTAAAGCACCTAAATTTTTTATCCTTTTCATAGCAACCATTCCGTTGACCAAAAAATATTGGCACCCTGTTCCAATAAAATACTCTTAATAAGAGCGAATTAACATCTACGGTATCAGGTAAAGCTGAAGTAACGGTGAATGGATGCTGAAGATGCAGTGAAGTTTTAAAAATGCCCTCCGCTGTGTGGATAAGACTATCCCTATAAACAGGGGTGTAAAACGTTTGGGGTGGGGGTGCTCAATTGCCAAATGTAACATTACTTAACAAGGGCTGTGGGTGGGTGTTATGGGACTACTATCAACGAGTTAGCATATACGCAAAAAGCATGAAAAAACAGGTTTGAGGTAGCCCTATGGTAGCCCCGTAAATAAGGGTTAGCAGATACTTACCTGCTAACCCTTCGCATATGGTGGGCCTGGTCAGATTTGAACTGACGACCAAAGGATTATGAGTCCTATTATGTACTGTGTTCATGAATCATCATATTTCTTCATATAAGCCATAGATATCTGTAATTAAAGCATATTTTACTTTTATACTGTATCATGTGTGTTCATATATGTTCAGTGGAATGCTATACTTAGTTGCACCATTAGTTGCACTAAGATAAGGATTCCATTATGACAAAGATGAATACAGAGCTTTCTTATTTAACAGTCAAAAGCCTCAAGCCTAAGGATGCCCCATACGAAGTGGTGGAGGGAACGTCTGACTTCATTAAGCGGGGGTCTGGACGCTTATTAATTCGAGTAAGGCCAACCGGTACGAAAGAATGGTACTTTCGTTACAAGCATGTAGGTAAGATTGTGTACATCAAAATTGGCACTTTCACATCAAATGCTGCGAGTGATGTTGGTACTGTGAGTGATGCCCGTGCTAAATATAAAGAGTTCAGCGGTTACTACCAGCTTGATTCTGACGTAAAAGGCCGGCTTGTAAGGGAAGATCGCGAGCGGAAACGTCAAATTGATGATCAAGAACACCAACATAAAGTTGATCTTCGCCGTGGAAGTTTGAAACAATTAACTGATGCATATGTGTCAAGTTTGCGAGTGGCCAAGAAACGATCTGCTGATGAAGCGGAAAGTATTTTTGAGCGTTACGTTTATCGCCACCAACCCGAAATCGAAAACGTTAAAGCTAACTTGGTTACTAAAGACGATATAAGAAATTTGTTGGCCCGCATGATTCAACACGGAATAACGACCCAGGCCAATCGTACGCGCAGTTATCTGCATGCGGCTTTCCAGCATGGGCTGAAGCAGGATAATGACCCACTGACATTTACTAAAGAGTCAGTTCAATTCCATCTTGAAGTAAATCCAGTCTCAGCAATTCCACGGCAGAAAAGCTTTGAGACGCCAGGTGAACGGGTGTTATCAGGCATAGAAATCAGAGATTTATGGCATGCATTTTCATGTCAGCAAAATGGATCCAGCCAAATCACATTTATTATGAACTCATTTGTTCGCTTTGTGATCGCTGTTGGCGGCCAGAGAATACTAGAGCTGCTTAGAGCCGAATGGGTCCACCTGGCTGACGATAGGCAAGCTATAGTTATTCCTAAGGCCAATAGTAAAACAGGCAGGGTACACGCAGTGCCCTTATCTAGCTACGCTATTGATATTTTGGCTGAACTAAAAAGTGTGACCGGTGGTGGAAAATATATATTCCAAGGTCGTGGATTAGGCAGCAACGTAGAAAGCGAACAACACATTCGATCTGATAGTGTCAGTAGAACAATAGCTCGTTACCGTTTGCAGCACCCCGAAGTTCAGCCATTTAACCTGCAAGACCTCCGCCGAACCGTTAAGACTGTGCTCGGTGAGCAAGGCGTAGACAAGCAGATCAGAGACCGACTCCAAAACCATGCGTTTTTAGATGTGTCTAGCGTTCACTATGACCGCTATGATTATTTTGAAGAGAAAAAGTATGCTGTAAGTGTTTGGGACAGCTATATCAAAAAAACCCTTAACTCTAACATAAACATATTAGAAAGCGATGCAAGTGATGATTGATATTGAGCGATGGTACCGTAGATGTCTTGAACAGTTAGGCTGCGAATTAAGTGGTGATCGCGCTGATCAAATTAAAGATGGACTACATTTATTCGTGGACGAGCCTGATTGGCTGCAATATGTACTCCAAGAATCAGGTTGGTTCGAGCAGAAAGCTATGGTTGCTGCTCTTGATAAGATGGGTAGTGTTGATATTTCTCTAACAATCAATAATCAGGAGTGGGTAACTGAGAATTTGTTTTTAGACTCTACCGGCTGCGCAAACACAGATACAATGTCATTTCTTTACGGGGAACGATTAAGTGAGGATGCGTGTCAGTTTCTACAATTTCTAGGATGGAATGATCGTACGGAAGTGTTGGATATTGATTTTGGTGTAACTAAATTCGAGTCAATTTTGCTTGCACTCCAACGAGGGGACTGGATAGGTATAACGACAATAGCCGATCTGCTAGTTGATTCAGAGTCTAGTCAAGCAAAAGCTGGTATTCTGACTGGTAGTCACGATTTCACTGTTAACGGTGAGCATGGAAAGATGAGTGCTGAGCAAGTTTCCCTCATGATAAAACCATACTTGCGCCATAAAGCTATGAACCCGGCTTCTTTAGCATTGGAGTTGCGTATATTACACCAGATTATTGCTGACCCGAAGGTTGCAAACTTAGACCTCTATAATAAGGTAGCTAATGCTATCGAAGAAGCTGATAACACTGGAAACTCTGACGGAGAGCTTAAGGTTGTTGCAAATGAAAATGCTGATGACAAGGGCCGACCTAAAGTTATTCAGCGATATGCGAAGCGAGGTCATCCTTGTTGGTCTGAAGTGACGGCTAAAGGGTTTGAGACCCAGGTCAGGGGTATAAAGGATGCGATAAAAGAGTGTAATCTAAATCTATAAAATAGAATAATCAGTTAAGAAATTATTCATGCACGCTCAGGTTGCGTTCATAAAGCCCCTATTGTGTAGTCAATAAAGCCCCCATTGTGTAATTTCCGCCCCCATTACGTCCCTTGCCCTAATATCGTAAATCATTGTTTTTAATAAAGTTAAAATTGTGGTTCTTTAAATGAATCAAGGCGACAGTCCATGTCTAACCATATTGTACGTCCAAAAGATCTAGTCCAAAAAACTGGTCTATCACGCTCCACTCTCCGTCGTATGGAGATTGCTGGAACACTTCCGCCAAGAGTAAAGCTGGGTGCCTATTGCGTAGGATGGCATTCCACTGATGTAGAGGCGTGGCTCAATTCTTTGCCCCGTGTAGAACAATTGGGAGCTCAATCATGATTTCTCTTAATGACATCTACGCACCTTTTGACTTTGATGTGTTACGGGATGAAGGCTTACCACTAGTGCTAAAAATAATGTACAAAGATTGCTCGACAAAACAGCGTCATGGTATTTATCCGCGGCCACTAAGACAGTTGTTCGGTGATTTTGAGAGTGAGGACCTAGCATGTGCAATTAGTGCTGCCGGCTTTAAAGAAGGGTATATGAAGCTAACATCCCTGGGCAAAATAATTGAAGAGGTTTTAGTTGGAAACCAGCGAGGTTGGCAGGCTATTGGGCGTTGCACGCGTGATGCAGTCTATCGGCATGAATACAAACGGATGCTGAAAAATGACGCTTTAATGAGAGATGTTTCTCATTTTCACCAACTGTTAACACAGAAAAATATCTATTTCTCAATCATTGACGATTTGCTCGGGTTATCTACAACCTGGTGGCTATCACCTCACTTAGTTCATATTAACTTTCGAGGAAAGCAAGGTCATCGGGAAAAATTACTTTCTCTCCTGCATAGAGGCCCTATCAGTTTTTGGGTAGCCATCAGTAACCGAATAGAGAATTTGGCACACCATATTGTACAGTTGCAGTCACTGGGCTACGGGATTACAACAAGTCTTGGAATCAATGGTCAGGCGATGTTTGAACTAATTAAAGCCCCCGTAACTTACGTTGAACTTGATACTGATGACCGTGCACATTGGGAGCAGTGGGTATGACTAATCTAAAAGACGCAGAGGATTTCGAGAATTATCTTAGTGGTGGCGTAGCGGGAGAGCGTAATTACACTACGATTCACCCAAGGACCAAAAAGGTTTTGTCGTTTCACGGTTCCTTGAGCAGTTTAGATATTCAGTTAGCTGCTGCAAATGACAGTGGTGCTGGTGTTTTTACCACGATAAATCCACTACTTGGTGCTATTCGTCGAGCGTCAGAAGTGGCGTCTGTACATGGACAATTCTTGGATCTTGATGGACCGGCGTTGGGTCCAGTATTGGCCGTTATGCCTACACCACACGTGATCGTGGAGACAAGCCCAGAAAAATTCCATGTACACTGGGCAGTCCATGACTGCCACCTCGATCAATTTAAAACCTGCCAAGCTGCACTTGCTAGGCGCTTTGGTGGAGATCCTGCAGTATGTGATCTCCCGCGGCTAACGAGAGTGCCCGGGTATAACCACCAAAAGCTGAACAAGGCGACAGGGGAGTTATCCGAACCATTTCTCTCGAGTATTATTGCGCAGTATCATGGTCCAGCTTACTCACTTGCCGAACTATTGGCGCCGACAGGCACAGTTCAACTGAATGCCCCCAAACAGGCCGCTAATAGTCGATTTGATGCCCAGCAAGATATCAGTGAGGGTGGTCGAAATACTGCTCTAACACAGCATTGTGGTCGGTTAATAAGCCAAGGTACTTCAGAGAGTGATGCTTTAGCCACGTTAACTAAATGGAATAAGGCTCATTGTGTACCGCCATTGACTGATGATGAAATCGAACGGACTTATGCGAGTATACTCAAGAAGGACGCGTTGAATCAGACGCCTGTTCAAACCGTTGTTGAACAGCTGAATGAGCAACATGGGGTAGTTTCCGTAGAAGGTAAAGTACGCGTGTTAAATGAAAGTTTGACGGGTGTAAGTTATTCTAGCATTGCTGATTTTCACAGTTATTACCTTAACCAACCAAAAGTGAACGGTAACTCGGCCACCAAAATCTGGATATCACACCCAGATCGGCGTACATATGAAGGGTTGGTATTTGACCCAGCGCACCGTAGTGAATACGCGAACCACTATAACCTCTGGCAAGGTTTTGCTGTGGAGCCAGTCCAAGGCGATTGTAGCTTATACCTCGAGTTAATTCTGACAGTCATTTGTTGCGGTAATGAGCTGCATTACAACTATCTCATACGTTGGATGGCCCATGCTGTTCAATGCCCTGGAGAACTTCCTGGGGTAGCTGTTGTATTGATTGGGGGGCGAGGAGCTGGCAAGGGTTGTTCAATCCAACCTTTTGGTCGGTTATTTGGCCGCCACTTCGCTTCACTAAACACACGTGAATCATTTATGGGCAGATTTAACTCCCATATGCAGGACAAGCTGGTTATGTTCGCAGATGAGGTTTTTTGGTCTGGTGATAAATCACAGGAGGGCGCACTAAAAACGATGATCACAGAACACCGGCGGCCATATGAAGCTAAAGGTCTTCCTCTAGTTGAGCTAGACAACTTTGCCCGCGTGGTGATGGCGACAAATGACACCTGGGCTGTTCCGGCTGGCCATGATGAGCGAAGGTACTTGGTGCTCGAAGTTAGCGATATTCACAAGCAAGACACCGCTTACTTTGGTGCGATTGACAAGCAAATGAGGTCGGGTGGAGATAGCGCACTATTACATATGCTTTTTCATCTAGACTTAACTAGCTTTGACGTAAGGAACGTACCGCAAACCAATGCACTGGCGAGCCAGAAACTAAAAAGTCTCGATCCACTGGAGACATGGTGGCACGACTGCCTAGACGAAGGCTCAATAGGTTTTTGTGATGAGTCAGGACGCCTAATAGGTCATGGCAGTACAATCTCAGGGCCAACTGAAATGGGCTTATGGCCCAGCTTCGCCCCGACAAGCGCACTTTACGAAGCTTATACAGAGCACAGTAAAAGGTTAGGTCGCAGATATCCCCTGTCAACCAGCGAGTTTGGCAAACGGTTTATCCAGTTAGCTAAAGTTAGCAGTATACGGCCTAATATCTATGGTTCTAGGGTGCGTGGCTATGACATGCCGTCACTTAACAATGCAAGGAGGGATTTTTGTGCGTTTCTTGGCCATGAGCTAGTGTGGGAATGAACATCGGTCAGGGCTGTTCTCTGGCCCTGCAGGAATCTAAGCCTGTAGATACTGCACTGACGCTAGGCGCGTCAATGCAGTCCGGGGTGTCCCCCTATAAGTGACATATTCCTGTGCACGCTCGCATGCACACAAATACAAACATACTTTTTATTAATATTCGATTTACCCCTGACACCCCGGACCGCATTGTCGTGTTCGGGACATTGTTTTTTATGGTTGCAGTCAAACATCATCCCTTAGCTTCTGAGACATTGTTTGATGCCAGTTCATAGCACTAAAAATGCTCGAGCGGTTTATGTAAGAATAATGGC
>ENA-ORXF01000865-ORXF01000865.1-marine-metagenome-genome-assembly--contig:-NODE-865-length-20648-cov-2.920616_pt1 | contig 20648 bp, 25 predicted proteins | sample MGYA00237864_ERZ511476 | MGnify/ENA primary metagenome ERZ511476 (study PRJEB26306, sample SAMN06343908) | marine metagenome | isolation source: coastal waters | place: Atlantic Ocean: West Antarctic...
CAAAATACCGATAACTTCTTTTTGAGCATCAATTAATTGATCTTTTTCAGATTCAGACATTTTCTCATTTTCAGACATTCTAACTATTATTCTTCAATAATCTTTGTAAATATTCCTTTTAGTTTCAACATATCTTGTATGTACAACCATTTTTCCAAGATTATTCTTATTTCCAGATTGTAATGCTGGAGCAAAGTGTATTTTTCTACAATTTCCTTAAATTCTGTATTTTGGAAATAAAATTATGACGTGGGTTTCACTTTTTTATGTATCATCACAAAATTTTGATGAGGATATAAAATCACTAAAAACAGTTTTTTCCCAATTTGAAAAGCAGATTCATGAAAAGGACGGTTATAGATTCAGTCCAGAAGCTGAATTTGCAATGGGGTGGTGTTTTTACACAATTTACGTCAAGATTGGTTTTATCAAAAAACTCGTAGAGTATAATCATACACGTGATCCTAAAGTTAAAGATGAAAAAGCAATTCTAAAGATTGTTCAAAACTATCTAAAAATGCAAAAGAGTAAAGCTAGGGTAAAGTTTGATAGAGACAAACCAACGTTTGGAGGATACTATCATTGGTTATTGAGATAAGCATTTTTGATTTTAAAAAAAGCCCTTTTCCTATATAATTATGAACACTAGGTAGGAGTGTCTTTTTTTGTAGTCCAATTAATGAAACAACAACATTTTTGTAAACTCATGAATTCATAAAATTACAATTTGCACGCCACGAGAATTGGTTATTGTATGTTAGTGACTTCGGTTACGAAACAAAATAATTCTCCGCTGGTAACTTCGGTTACCAGTGACATTCTTAATCAATTAATGTAGGTAGAAAAAATAATTTGTTATCTAATGCATGTATGGCATGCTTAGGTTGTCTATTGTGTACGAGCACGATACTCTTGGAGCGGGTACGCAATAGGCAGGGTTTATTCTTAATCTTTTCAATAATCACTTCTAATTTTAAAAATAAATTTTAATTTAAAATCCTCTAATTCCTTGAGGACGTACAATCTCTGGATGTTCTTTCATCCATTCTACTTTATCTAACATTTCTTGTTTATCTTCTGGAAATGTACCTTTTACAGTATATGCATTTGAGCCATGATTTACTCTAAATACAATTTCTTCTTTAGTGTTAATTTGATTAATTAAATCATAAAGTTCTTCTAATGATTCATCATCATTTATTTTAACAAATTCACCTTCCCATTTTTGAATAAATTCTTGTTTAATTCCATTTTCTAGATAGAGTGTTAATGCACCAACATAATTTGGTGAACATGCACTGATTACTTCTGCTGTTCCTTTGATGTGGTCTTTTGAATATTTTTTTCCACCTAAACCTAAAATCACCATACATGACATGATGTAACCTGCTTCCTTTGCTTTGTTGACTGATTTGATTATTGTTTTTGCAACTGCACCTTTAGTTACTTTTTTTAAAACAATATCTGAACCACTTTCAATTCCTAGATAGAACATATCTAACCCTGCTTCATTCATTTTCTTTAATTCCTCCGGTGTTTTTTTCAAAATATTCATGGGCATTGCATAGCATGAAATTCTTTCAATATTTGCAAATTTTTCTCTAATGTATTTTAAAATTTTAATCATATATTCAGAATCAAGATTTAATGCATCACCATCTGCAAGAAATACTCTCTTTGTATCTGGTACATAATTTGCCATCATATCGATTTCAGCCTTAACATCATCCCATGATCTCTCTGAATATTCTTTTGATCTATACATATCACAAAATGAGCATTCATTAAATGAACAACCTAATGTAACTTGAAAAATTAATGACCTGGCCTCTGATGGAGGTCTATACATTGGTGCATCATAATTTAACATCATATTTTAATTCATTTCATTTTGTTTGATTATCTTTTTTATAGTTTCTATTCTGACTATAGAAGGCATAAAATTGAAAATTAGTGTTTATGTTGATGGCTCTGGTGGTTCAAATAGCGGATTTGGTTCTTTGTAAAAGAAACTGGAGAATCATTTTATGAAAAAAAATCTGAAATTACAAATAATCAGGCTGAATATATGGCAATAATTTTGGCATTAAAAAAATTTGTTGAGACTAATGATGAAATTACTATTTACAGTGATTCAAAAAATACTGTAAATCAATTAAATCATGAATTTGCTATAAATAATGAAAAACTTCGTGATCTAGCCCGAGAATCATGGCTAATTATTGGAAAATTTTCTAATCTATCTATCGTTTGGATTCCTAGAAAAGAAAATCTTGCAGGTAAGATGCTTGGCAGTTAAAATCTGAGATCAGAAATTTCTATGAATAACTTTATTATACAAAATCTTGGATTTACTTTATTATGGCAGAATCTGTTTTCTTATCTCCAAAATCTATTGCAGTAATAGGGGCATCTGATAAAACTGGTAGTGTTGGTGCCACAATTACATCCAATATTATTAATGGCTTTACAGGAGTTGTTTATCCAATTAGTCCTTCAAGAGAAACAGTTTTTTCTAAAAAAGCATACAAGACTGTTTTAGATGTTCCAAAACCAATTGATCTTGCAGTTATTGTAATTAAAAATACTCTTGTTGCACCAGTTCTAGAAGAATGCGGAAAGAAAAAAATTAAAGGTGTAATTATCATAACAGCTGGATTCAAGGAGGTAGATGAAGAAGGTGCAAAACGTGAAGAAGAAATTAAAGATATAGCTAAAAAATACAAAATCCAAATCATTGGACCAAATTGTCTTGGTGTCATGAATCTTGATCCAAAAACAATGATGAATTCTACATTTCTTAAAATTACTCCAAAATCTGGAAAGATTGCACTTGTATCACAAAGTGGTGCAATTTGTGCAGCATTAGTTGAAGATGCTAGTGCACAAGGAATTGGTTTTTCAGCTGTTGTAAGTCTTGGAAACAAAGCTGCAATGAGTGAAGTAGATATTCTCAAAATTCTTGCAAATCACAAACAAACTGAAGTTATTGTAATGTATCTTGAGGATATGGGTGATGGTCAAGAATTTCTTAAAGTTTGTAAAAATATTACTAAAAAACTCAAAAAACCGGTTCTTGTTCTTAAATCTGGGCGTAGTCCTGAAGGTGCAAAAGCTGCAATGTCTCATACTGGAGCTCTAATGGGTTCTGATGAAATTTATGATGCGTTACTAAAACAATCTGGTGCAATTAGAGTTGATACTATGGAAGAACTATTTGATTATGCAACTGCATTTTCTAAGCAACCATTACCCTTAGCAGGTGATCTTGTAATTGTTTCAAATGCAGGTGGACCTGCAATTATTTCAACTGATGCATGTTCTAAACTGAATATTAAAATGGCAAATATTGATACTATTAGAAAAAAAATTGATGCTGTGATTCCGCCTTGGGGTAGCTCCAGAAACCCTGTTGATATTGTAGGTGATGCTGATTTTAATAGATTCAATAATGTTTTAGATCGTGTACTTGCTCATCCAAAAGTTGGTTCAGTTATTTCAATGTGTACTCCTTCTGGAACTTTAGATTATGATGAACTTGCAAAAGTAATTGTTAGTATGTCAAAAAAATATAAAAAAACAATGCTTGCTAGTTTGATGGGATTGGATGAAGGAATTACTAATAGAGAAATTTTAGCAAAGGGTGATGTTCCATACTATACATATGCTGAAGGTGCAATTCGAACTCTTGCAGCAATGATTAGATTTAGAAACTGGATTAAATCACCTACTGGTAAAATTACTAAATTTAAAGTAAATAAAGCACAAGCACAGAAAATTTTTGATAAAGTTAAAAATGAAAAAAGACCTAATCTCTTAGAAGAAGAGGGTCAAGAAGTTCTCAAAGCATATGGTCTACCACTTCCTAAAAGTGCACTTGCTACAAATGAAGTAGAAGCTGTAAAAACTGCAAAAAAAATTGGTTATCCTGTTGTGATGAAAATTGCATCACCTCAAATTATTCACAAGTCTGATGCAGGTGGAGTTAAAGTAAATCTCACTAATGATGCTGAAATTAAAGATGCATACAAAACAATTATTAAAAATGCTAAAAAATATGATAAAAATGCTGAGATAAAGGGAGTTTTGATTGTAGAAATGGTCAAAGGCGGTAAAGAATTAATCATTGGTTCTAAACTGGAGCCTGGATTTGGTCCAGTAATCATGTTGGGAATGGGTGGAATCTATGTAGAAGTTCTAAAGGATGTTACTTTCAAACTTGCACCTGTCACTGATAACGAAGCAGATGATATGATTGCCTCAATTAAAACACAAAAACTTCTACAAGGTGTTAGAGGTGAAAAACCATCAGATATTGCAAAATTATCTGAATGTATTCAGAGACTTTCTCAATTAGTTTCTGACTTTAAAGAGATCAAAGAATTAGACATGAATCCTGTTCTTGTGATGGAGAAAGGAAAAGGCTGTAAAATTTTAGATGTTAGAATTGGACTATGACCGTATTTTATTCGTAAAATTACCTATTGTAGCATTTACACTATTTATAGAACTTAAGAATAATTAAGTTATGGCTGCTGAGTCAAAAGTAATTAGATCTGGTGATGATTATATTGAAAGTCTTAGAAATAGAAATCTCAAAATTTATCTTTTCGGAGAATTAGTTAAAGAACCTGTAGATCATCCAATCATTAGACCATCCATCAATGCAGTTGCTGAAACTTATGATCTTGCAATGCGTGAAGAATCACTTGCCTCTGCTGATTCATCAATTACTGGATTGAAAGTTAATAGATTTTTACACATTGCAGAAAGTGCAGAAGATTTAGTTTTACAAAATAAAATGCAAAGAAAATTAGGGCAAAATACTGGTACCTGTTTCCAAAGATGTGTTGGTATGGATGCAATGAATTCTTTACATTCAACTACATTTGAAATAGATGAAAAACATGGAACTGATTATCATAAACGATTTTTAGAATTTGTAAAAATGGTTCAAAAAGAAAATCTTGTAATTGGTGGTGCAATGACTGATCCAAAAGGTGATAGAAGTAAAGGTCCATCAGAACAAGATGATCCTGATTTATTCACACGTGTAGTTGACAGTGATGAAAAAGGAATCTATGTCTCTGGAGCTAAAGCACACCAAACTGGTTGCATAAATTCCCATTGGATAATTTTAATGCCAACTATTAGATTAACTGAAAGTGACAAAGATTGGGCAATTGTAGGTGCAATTCCTGCAGATGTTGAAGGACTAACTTACATTTACGGTAGACAATCTTGTGATACTCGAGCTATGGAGGATGGTGATATTGATGTTGGTAATGCAAAATTTGGTGGACAAGAAGCTTTGATGGTTTTAGAAAGAGTGTTTATCCCATGGGATAAAATTTTTATGAATGGAGAATTTGAATTTGCATCAATGTTAGTTGAGCGTTTTACTTGTTATCATAGACGTAGTTATGTTTGTAAAACTGGATTAGGTGATGTCTTAATTGGTGCTGCTGCAACAATTGCAGATTATAACGGAGTACCAAAAGTTTCTCACATTAAAGATAAAATTATTGAGATGACTCATCTTAATGAAACAATTTTTGCAGCCGGTATTGCATCTTCACACCAAGGACAGAAAATGAAATCTGGTGTTTATCTAAATGATGATATGCTTGCACAAGTTTGTAAACACAATGTTACTAGATTCCCATATGAAATTAGTAGATTGGCACAAGACATTGCAGGTGGATTAATGGTTACCTTACCATCAGAACAAGATTTTAGACATCCAGAAGCTGGTCCAATGTTAAAAAAATATCTTGCTGGAAGAAAAGGTGTAGATGTAGAAAATAGAATGAGAATTTTAAGATTAATAGAAAATATGACACTTGGTAGAAATTCAGTTGGATATCTTACAGAATCTATGCATGGTGCAGGTTCCCCACAGGCTCAAAGAATCCAAATTCAACGACAAATGCAAATAGGTTACAAGAAGAATTTAGCAAAGAATTTAGCTGGAATTACAAATGATATTGAAGAACCTAATGAGCCATCTGATTACTTCAAAAGAGTTTTCAAAACAAAAGACTCTGTTCTTTAACTGTAGTTTTTAATTTATTGATTATTTTCTTTATCTGAACTATCTTTTTTAGTTGATTTTTCTGAATCTTTAATTTTCTCTTCAGTGATTTCTGATTTTTTTATATCTTCAGAATATTCTGAATCTGCTTCAATTTTACCAATATCTGATAATTCTTCTAATGTTTCTTTACTTACAAGATCCTCTACATCTTTTTTCTTACCTGTAAATTGTTTAATTATCATAATTCCAATTACAACTGCAATAATGATGTAATTTGTTGGAGGTTGCAAAATTTGTGTAACATATCCTAATTGTGGAATTATGTACGCGACTTTTCCAATATACTCTTCTTCAGTAATTGGAAAATCTGTTCCTGGAATGGATCCTGGATTTGCATCTCCTTGTGTTCTAATTGTCCTAGGATCTTCATTAGTTATTGATACCACTCTGTGAACTATTACCCTATTATGATCTGAAGGTCTATCAAAAACTATGATGTCTCCTATTTCAACTTCTTCAAATGGATCATGCCCTTGAATAACTATGATGTCATAAACTTGTAAAACTGGAATCATACTACCACTTACAACTACATAAAATGGACCTCCAACTTTAATTTGATTTCCTTCTAACGTTAGCATTTCTGTACCAAATACTACTTGTATTCCAATCCACATTATTACAACTGCTACAACAACAATTCCAATATCCTTGATTATTGATTTTGAGTTTATTTTTTTAGCCAATTACATTATTTCCTTAGTAATATTCAATAAATTTTTTTAATTACTAAATTTTTGTTCCACAATCTTCACAAAATTTAGACTCATCTTTATTTACAAATCCACATTCCAAACATTTTCCTGGTTGAGCAACAACTGCTTCTTCAGGTTTTCCTAGTAGAATTACTTCACCCACTTTTTTGATACTAGCCCAAGGAATGCTTCCTTCTGTGCCATCATTTTTACTTATAACCAAAACCATTGATTGTGTATTGGCATCAACCCCAACTTGTTTTGCAATGCCAACTTTATTTGCATTTTCATCTATTACTGCTCTTCCTTCAATTGAACTAACTGATGCAGATGAACTTGGTTGTGTAACTTCTACTACAGGTGTAACTTCTACTACAGGTGCAGTTTCTGCTTTAGGTAATGTTGGAGGTTCTACTGCTGGTGCAACGTTTGTGTCTAATGGTTTTGCACCTCCAACTTCTTCCTGCTCATTTGGTTTTTTGAATTCTCTATATTCTGCAATTGAAGCATTACATACTTTACAAATATACTGACCTCGTTCAGCCAGAACTAAATTTTCTGCAACTTCCTCATTTGGATTTTCAAATTCTATTTTTGGTGGACCTTCAAATTCTTTTTCACATGTATTGCAAAAATGTTTAGTAATTTTATCATCATTTAATCTTCCAATTGGTGCTAAAAATAAATCTGGACCGCCTAAGTTTCCTTTCACTTGTTGCTCATCTGTAACTGTGGCCATAATGTAGCCTCCAGAACCTCTTAATTTTTTTAATCTAAGTTCTGAACTCATAAATCAGTTTTATCAAAACGTCATTTAAGTATATATGAAATTTAATCTTTGATGAAAAAATAAAGATTTAGAATCTGGTGAACGTTTTTAGGTATGATAAATATTTTAAAAATTTAATGGTAGTTACTCAAATTTCAGATACCAAGTCTTGGGAAGTAGATGTCATAAATTCTGACATTCCTGTATTTGTAGACTTTTGGGCCGAATGGTGTGGTCCATGTAGAATGGTAGGTCCAGTAGTTGAAGAACTTGCAAATGACTATGATGGCAAAGTAAAATTTGTCAAGGTTAATGTTGATGAGGCTAATGAATTGGCTTCAAAATACAATGTATTTAGTATTCCAACCTTAATCCTCCTTAACAAAGGTGAAATAGTTAGCCAGCAAGTAGGCGCAGCTTCTAAAGAATCATACCAAAGTATGATTGATAGAGCACTAGCATAGATTACTACAGAAAACGTTTTTTCTTATTTTTTCATCCTAAAGTAATTAATATTCCAAAAATTGAGTCAGAACATGTCATTTGGTGAAGTAGATACACTTGGAATGCTTTTTGATAAACTACAAAGTTTGTTTGATGAATCTCAAGGATACTATGAATCATTTTTAGACACTAACAACATGTACAAAAAAGGTCAACTTAGTGACAAACAATTCTTTCAAAAATTAGGTGATTATACAGTAGCATATTCTGCATTAGAATTTCTAGCTATCAAAGTAATATTCGAATTAAAAAAATCTGTAGGTTCTGGTGGTGGTGGAAACACACAATCTCCTGGCTTAATGCCTGGAATGGGTCAACCTGGAATGATGGCTGGTGGAATGGGTCAACCACCAAGATCTGGTACTGCAGAAAATCCTGTAGGTGGCGCAGGTCCGCCAGGAATTGTATCTGGACAAGAAGCATTTGGAAATGTTGGAACTTTACCATCACCTGATCCATCTTTAATGCCAAGACAAACTGCTCCGCAAAATTCTAACGGATGTTCTTCATGTGGTGCTGAGTTAAGACTAAATTCAAAATTCTGCACAACGTGTGGATCTAAAGTATAAAATTAAAAATATTATTTTTTTATTCTTGTGTAGTGCCACATTCAGGACAAAATTTTGCTGTCATTGAAAGAGTAGTGCCACATTCAGAACAGAATTTTCCATCTGTTTTTACTTCATTGTATGCATTTCCAACATTTGCTGAACTTTTTACTGCTCCTGATGGTACGTACGTATCATCATCAATTAAGACTGGTTCAAAGTCTTGTTCTATCAAATATGTCATCATTCTTGGAATTCCTTTACCATCATTTTTTATATCTGGAACTGAATCTCCCATCCAAAATGCAAATCTCATTAGAGTTAGTTCTGGAGTGGAGAATGCTAGTGTATGTTTTGACATGTAATCTTCTGCTGCTTTTTTACCGTCAAAAACTTCCACGATAATTGTATTTTTTATTTATGTATAATGGTTTCTGGTAAAATGGACCGGGAGGGAATCGAACCCTCGACATCTTCGTTGCGAACGAAGCATTCTACCCCTAAACCACCGGCCCTCAAATTATCTGGACTAAATTGGGCTTTTATTCATTTTCTAAGCAGATTTGATTTTATTCTAATCCTCTTTCTAACTTAATTTTTTTAATAACATCTTTTACTAATTTTTCATCTTTTACAACTAATTCTTGTAGTTTTTCCTTATATTCTTGATCACCCCATTTTTCTTGACTAAACATTTCTTTCACTAATTTTACAATTTCAGATTTATTTCTCTGATGGTCCCGTTTTGCTATCTCTGAACCTTCCATTATTTTTCTTTAAGAATAATCCACTTAAGCCTATTCCTTAACGCATAATAGAGTCCATAGTGTAAAATTTCCTGATGACATATGATACTGTGATTGTTGATTCACATGTTATGCTACCTAGTGGAAAAATTGATAAAAATATTGTAATTGATGATGGAAAAATTGTGGGACTAACTAGTGATGTTCCTGCATGTGATCATAAAATTAATGGAAATGGATTGATTTCAATTCCTGGTGTAATTGATACTCATGTTCATTATGGCGTTTATTCTCCAATTAATGAAGCTGCAAAAACTGAATCTCATGCTGCAGCAATAGGTGGAGTTACAACTATGATGCGAATGCTCCGACTAGAAAATTCTTTTTTAAATTCTTTACCGCCACAACTTCAATCTGCATCAGAATATCATTATGTTGATTATGCAATACATGCTTCTATTTTTAATCCACAACAAATTGATGAAATGAATTTTTGTATTGATAAGGGAATTACATCTTTTAAAATTTACATGAATCTTGGTGGTGAAGTTGGTCATGTATACATGGACATGCCGCCAAATTCTACTAATCTTGTACCGTCTAAAGTAAATGTTACAGATGAACTTGTTGAAAAAATTGTAAAAAATGCAGCACAACTTGGTTGTCCTGTACTTGTTCATGCTGAAGATTATGAATCATGTGGATGTGGAATTAAAAAAGCTAAAGAAAAAAATCAAGATGGATTATCTGCATGGTCATCAAGTCGTTCCCCTGAATTTGAGGCTAAATCAATTAAAACAATATCTAAGTTTGGACGAGACTATGGCTGTGTAATTTATTTTGTACATATTGGTTCAGAGCGTGCATTATTACAAATTCAAGAAGAAAAAAAACTTGGCACCAAAATTTTTGTAGAAACTTGTCCTCATTATCTTACACTATCTTATGAAAAACAAAATGGGTATCTTGCTAAAGTTATGCCTCCAATACGAACTGAAAATGATCAGAAAGCAGTTTGGAATGCATTATCCAGTAACCAAATTGATACGATAGGAACTGATCATGTTGCTAATCAGATTAAACTAAAACTAGATGGCGATGATGTTTGGGGTGCATTAGCTGGATTTCCTGGAATTGGTACTTCATTACCGCTATTACTCAATTACGGAGTAAATCAAAATAGGATTACTATTGAACAACTTGTAAAATTTACTAGTCAAAACGCTGCTCGAATTTTTGGCATGTATCCACAAAAAGGAACACTTGCAAAAAATTCTGATGCTGATGTGACTATGATTAATTTAAAGAAAGAGAAGAAAGTAACTTCTGAACTATTTGGTGGATTTTCTGATTATATTGTGTATGAGGGGCGAAATCTGAAAGGATGGCCTGTTAAGACTATGGTGAGAGGAGAATTAGTTGCAGAGAATTTTGAAGTAATTGGTAAACTTGGTCATGGTAAACATGTTTCAAGAACTGTGATTTCTAAATAATTTCAAATTTACCGTTTGTATTTGATTTGTAAATTATATCTGGCTTTCTTAGAAAAATCCCTGATTCTAAAACACCTGTTGTTTGTTTAATTTTTTGTGTTAGTGTTTTTGGATTACTAATTATTCCAAAGTCACAATCTAAAATTATGTTGCCATTTTCTGTAAAGAACGGATAACCTCTATCTAATGAGCGTATTTTAGATTCACCTCCTAATTTTTTAATAGAATTAATTACTGAATTCCTTGCTAATGGGTGAATTTCAATTGGCACCGTTCTTGTAAATTTTTTAACAAATTTTGTCTTATCTGCCATTACAACTACTTTTTTTGCAAGACTAAACAAAATATTTTCTCGTAATAACGCACCACCGCCACCTTTGATGACATATTTATCAGAATCAATCTGATCTGCACCATCAAATACAATGTCAATATGATTAACTTGATCCGATTCTATTAATGGTATACCTGCTTTTTCTGCAATTAATTTAATTTGCAATGAGGTTGGAATTCCTTTGATATTATAATTTTTTAACTTAATTAATTTTGCAAGCGATTTAACTAATGCCGTGGCAGCTCTACCGCTACCTAGTCCAATTACCTGATTATTTTTTATTAATTTTAACGCATCATTTGATAATGACTCCATGGCATCATCGTAAGACAATTATTCTACCTCTGCTTGATCAAGTTTTGATAAAACTCTCATGATATCACTCTTGATTTTATCTAAATCATCTGTATCCTCATCTATATCGTCATCACTTATTGATACTTTTGATTTTTCTTGTGGTTCTGGAAGTGCTTTATGTTCTGTTATTTTTGCAACTTCTTTATCTAAATCTGGTTTAGTTTCAAATGTAGGTTTTGGTGTTATTGATTGAATAATTTCTATTTTGTCTTCTACTTTTATTTTTGGCTGAACAGTCTCTGCTACTATTTGTTCTTTAGGTTTAATTAATTCCGTTTGAAATATTTTTGGTTGTGGCATTATTTTTGCAACTTCTTTTTTCTCAAATGATGGGAATTTTGCTTCAGTTTTTGAAATATTTGTTAATGTTGTTAATTCAAACGATTGTCTTAATTTTGTTGGTGGAATTATAATTGGATTTATTTTTACATCTTTTGGTTTTTCAAAATTAAATGTATCTTTAATTGATTTTGAAATTTGTTTCTTGATTTCTTCTTTCTCTTGTTTGATTTCAGGTGTTTGGATTTTTGAATTTGATATTTTTGTTGATAGTTCATACAATCTATCATCTAATTTTGACAATTTTTGATCCATTAGACTAATCAAACCATCTCCAACTGGACCTAAATCTGGATGATTACTTGCTTGTTCAAGTTTTTCTAGTTTAGCTAAAATAATTCCTAACTGATGTTGATATTTTAGTAATAATTTATTTTTTTGAATTTTTGAAAATTCATTTTCTGACTGATATAATCTGGAAATAGTTTTACTAAGAATATCTTTTTCAATTTTTAATAAATTAATTTGATTTTTAATCTGTGAACTGGCACCCAGGGTTAATAGTTGATTTTTGTCTCTAGGCATTTTTCTAACGGCAACTGCTGTTGCAACACCTGCTAATGAACTAAGAATTAAAACAATCTCTTGCATCTATGTGTACCATTTGATCCAAGAGTATTTTCTTCTCTTAGCCTCTGGGAATCCACAACTTGCGCATTCATGATGACGTTTGTGAAGTGAATTTTTACCGCATCTTCTACATCTAATGTGAACTTTCTTTTTTGTAAATCCACCCATAGAAGTTGTACCTTTAGTCATTGCAAATCACCTAATTTTGTGGTGGTGGAGGAGATATCATAACGACATTGTCTCCTCTAACTACAATTGAACCGAGGCTTATTGGCTCGCCTTCAGCAGGTACTTCTTCTGAAGAATCGAGTAGCAAATTCATGTGTTGGTCAAAACCTAAAAGATTACCTCTGATAGTCTTACTTCCTTTGAGTTTGATTAATACGATCTGATTAATACTCTCATCCAATACTTTCACTGCCATATCAACGGACATCTATATCACTCATAGAGTATGATGTAAAGGGATTATATTAAAATATCATTGTGTGACTATGATCGACTTTCAGTATGGTAAGTTTGACATTTTTTTGATAAATTTTCTATAATTTCATTTAAAATCTTTATTCCATCTTTTTTTGTCGCTTTTCTAGGATCTCCCCAAACTCCATTTTTTGTAGCTTTTGGAAATGATTGATTAGCCAATTTTCCAATTTTCAATATTTCTTTTTTTGTCATTTTATCTGTGGTTAATCCTTTTTTAGCTAATTTCATTTTAACATTTTTTGAAATTACTAGCATTAGAGATGTTTCTACAAATCCTGCATGATCAAAATCTCTATCCATAAAATGCCAATAAGATAATGGAAAAACTTTGAGTTTATTTTTTAATATTTTCTGTAATTTTACATCGATATTTTTAATTGATTTTAAATTTCCATGATGGCCATTAATTATGAATACTGTTTTGATATTGTTTGCTAATAATGATGTACACAAATCTATTAGAATTGTACGTAATGTTGACTCTCTTACACTAAGATTAAAAAATGGTGCATGTTCAAATGAAATTCCATATGTTATAGTTGGAAGTAACAAATATCCTTTTTTATCAGCTAATTTTTTTGCAACTTCAGATACTATATCTGAATCAGTTGAAATTGGTAGGTGTGGACCATGCTGTTCAATTGATCCAATTGGAATAATTGCTATCTGTTTTTTATTTTTAATTAAATTTCTTAGAACTGGATCAAATTGAGTTTTAATATCTACCATATCATTCACTTTCATTTAATGTGGACTTTTCTCCAACGTACTTCCAATTTATTTTCTAGATGCATTTTAGTTGCTTTGAGTAATGTATCTGCTTCAAGTTTTTGTCCTTTTATTTTTATTTTTTCTAATGTGTCATTTGAATTCACTTTAACTGCATCTTGAAAAATAATTGGTCCTTGATCTAAATTCTCTGTTACATAGTGTGATGTTACACCAATAATTTTTGTACCTCTTTCATAAGCTTGAGCATATGCTGATGCACCAGGAAATGCAGGCAATAATGATGGGTGTATGTTGATAATTCTATTTGGATATCTCCAAACAAAATTAGGACTAAGTATTCTCATATATCTTGCAAGTACAATTAAATCAATACTATATTTTTTACAAATTTGAATAATCTGCTCTTCTGCCTTTACTTGATTTTTCTCATCTACTATGATGAATGGAATTTTTGCTTTTTTTGCAATTATTTCTAATGATTTTTCTGTACCTATAATTACTGAAATTTTACCTTTGAGTGATTTTTTATTTGCAATAAATGTCTGAATACAAAGCGGTTCTTTTGTTACAAATACTGCGATATTTTTTTCTAAATTAGTTTCATGATGTGTATTTACATCCATTTTTTCTTTTTTTGATAATTTTTCAATTTCTATATCAAATTTTTTTACATCTAATTTTTTAGAAAATGAAACTTCTAGATACATTCCAAAAATTCTTTTGATTACATTTTGATTCACTTTTTCAATATTCCCACCTTTAGAAAATGCAAAATTAGTAAATGCTGCTACAATTCCTTCTCTATCTTTACCTACAATTGTTATTCCAACTACTGTTTTTCCCATGACTTTGTATGTTGAAGTTTTTGTTACTATTAATGATTCATAGAAACTAACTGGTGCGGGAGGTGGGATTCGAACCCACGAACTCCTAAGAGATAGGGTCCTAAGCCCTACGCCTTTGACCAGGCTGGGCGACTCCCGCAACGACCTATCCATTAAACACAAATTTATCTATTATTGAGTAAACATATGGCAAAATTTTTTGGAACCAATGGAATTCGAGGAGTATTTTCTGAAGATTTTACATTAGAATTTGTTCATGATATGACTTTAGCCCTTGGAACTTATTTTGAAAAAGGACCTATTTTGATTGGTTATGATGGTAGAGAATCTAGTCCTGTAATTTGTAAAATTATCACATCAACTCTTAATTCTATAGGTATTGACTGTAATGTCGCTGGAATTGTTCCAACACCCTGTCTTGAATTTGCAGTAAAGACTCTTAATTATTCTGGTGGAATAATGATTACTGCTTCTCATAATCCACCCCAGTACAATGGAATTAAACCTGCAGCAAGCGATGGAGTTGAAATTTCTCGTGAAGATGAATTAATTATTGAAGATATCTATTCTAAAAAAACTTGGATAACCAATCCTGAAAAATGGGGTGTTACCGGAGAAGAAACTAGAACAATTGAAACTTATCTCAATGGAATTATATCACAAATTGATTCTAAACTTATAGAATCAAAACCTTTCAAAGTTGTTTTAGATTTAGGAAATGGTGCACAAATTGTTTCTGCACCAAATTTTTGTGAAACTATAAAATGTGAGACCATCCTAGTTAATGAAACCCTAGATGGAATGTTTCCAGGACGTGGTTCTGAACCCACACCACAAAACCTTTCAATTCTTTCAAAAACTGTAATAGAAAACAAAGCTGATTTTGGAATTGCATTTGATGGAGATGGTGATCGAAGTATTTTTTGTGATGAACTTGGAAATATTTTAACTGGTGATAAATCTGCACTGATACTTATTCAACATATTTTAAATAAAAATCCAAATTCTTTAGTAGTTACTTGTTTGAATTCTGGTTCAAACACTGAACTCCTTGCTAAAAAATATAATTCAAAAGTTATTCGTACTAAAGTAGGAAGTGTTGAAGTTTCAAGAAAAATGGTTTCAACTAATGCTTTAATTGGATTTGAAGAAAATGGTGGATTCATGTTTGGCAAACACAATCAAGTTCGAGATGGTTGTATGAGTTTGGCATTAATGTTTGATTTTTTAGCAACTACCAATAATTCGTTATCTGATGAAATTTCTAAATTACCATTATCTTTTACTACCAAGGATAAATTGAAATGTTCTCCTGATGATGTTCATAAAGTGATTTTATCATTAAAAGAAGAATTTCTAAATTCTGATGTTTCTGATGGTATCAAAATTACTATTGATTCTAAAAATTGGGTTATGATAAGGCCAAGTGGAACTGAACCAATCATTAGAATTTATGCTGAATCTGAAAGTCAAGAGAACTTAGAGGCTTTGATGTTTAAATTTCTGCAAAAAGTAAAGTTAATCATTTCCAGATAACACTTTTAATACCAAGCACAGGATTCGATAATACTATGGGAAAAGCCTACTATGTAAAATTTGAAACTCCTGAAGATTTGGTTAGTCCGATCTTAGAAGCCGTTAGAGTTGCATCAACCAGCGGTAAAGTCAAAAAAGGAACAAATGAAGCAACAAAGGCTATTGAACGTGGTACTAGTAAATTAATTGTAATTGCTGAAGATGTTGAACCTCCAGAGGTTGTAGCACATCTTCCAATTCTATGTGAGGAGCAAGGTGCAGCATATGCATTTGTTCCAAGTAAATCAGAATTAGGCAAGTCATTAGGTATTGATATTACTTCAGCCGCTGCAGCAATTTTAGACGCTGGCGATGCACAACATATCGTCGACCAAGTTATCACTAAAATTGCTGAACTTAAAGGCGGTAAGACTGCAGAATGAGTGCAACTGAAGAAGTAGTAGAATCTCAAATTATTCAAATTGTAGGTAGAACTGGCATTGCTGGTGAAGTTATTCAAGTTAGAGTTAAAGTTCTTACTGGTAAGGATAAAGGAAGAATTCTTACAAGAAATGTAAAAGGTTCTGTTAGGATGAATGAAATCTTAATGTTAAGAGAAACAGAACGGGAAGCAAAGAAAATCAAATAGGTGATTATGAATGAGTCTTTTAGTTAAACCATGTAGTTTTTGCGATAGACCTGTAGCTAAAGGTTCTGGAACAATGTTCGCTAAAAATGATGGAACTGTTTTATGGTTTTGTTCAGCAAAATGTAAAAAAAATGCATTAGTTCTAAAACGTGATCCAAGAAAACTAAAGTGGACTAAGAAATTCGTCAAAGGCGGAATTCGAAAGAATTAGAATTGTCTGAACAATCATTATTCATTGTAAAACCTGATGCTGTAGCTAGAAACTTAGTTGGAGAAGTTGTATGCAGATTTGAAAAAAAGGGATTCAAACTTTTAAAATTAAAGATGTTTACATTTACTCAAGCACAAGCAGAGAATTTCTATGGTGTTCATAAAGACAAACCATTCTTTGGAGAATTAACATCATTTATCACATCCGGACCAGTTGTAGCAGCTATCATTGAAGGTAATAATGCAATTGCTACTACAAGAATTATGATTGGGGCTACAAAATCTTTTGAAGCAGATCCTGGTTCAATTAGAGGTGACTTTGGATTGGGATTTAGTGAAAATATTATCCATGCATCTGATTCTCAAGAAAGTTTCGATCATGAATCGAGGGTAGCATTTGAGTGATTTGATTTGCAAATTCGCCAACCTATAGTTGCGGTTCTTGGTCACGTAGATTCTGGAAAAACATCTCTGCTAGATAGAATACGTGGCACCGGTGTACAAGGTAGAGAAGCAGGTGGAATTACTCAACATATTGGTGCTAGTTTTCTTCCCTCTGACACAATTAAAGAAATGTGTGGCCCACTATACAAAAACTTAGAAAAATCTGAACATAAAGTTCCTGGAATACTGGTTATTGATACTCCTGGACACGAAGTATTTACTAATCTTCGTTCTAGAGGTGGTTCGGCTGCTGATATTGCAATATTGGTAGTTGATGTTAATCGTGGATTTCAACCACAAACAAATGAAAGTTTAAAAATTTTACAAAGTAGAAAAGTTCCATTTCTTGTTGCGTTAAACAAATGTGATCAAATTTCTGGATGGAGAAAATCTGAAACTAAATTTATTTCCCAGGCAATTAAAGAACAAGATGCATCTGTACAAGCTGATTTAGATCAAAAACTCTATGATGTTGTAGGAACATTATCTATCTTAGGATACAAGTCTGAAGCATTTTACCGTATTCAGGATTTTAAATCTGAAATTGCTATAGTTCCTATCTCTGCACGTTCAGGTGTAGGAATTCCTGAATTACTTAGTGTCTTAGTTGGATTAACTCAACAGTATTTACAACAAAGATTGAATCAGGATGAAAAAGAACCACGCGGGATTGTACTTGAAGTAAAAGATGAAGTTGGATTGGGGCAAACTGCAAATGTAATTTTAATTGATGGTACTATCAAAAAAGAAAATAGTATAGTTGTTGCAAAACGTGATGGTGTAATAGTTACAAAACCAAAAGCATTACTTTTACCAAAACCTCTTGATGAAATGCGTGATCCTCGAGATAAATTCAAACCTGTTGATCAAGTTGATGCAGCAGCTGGTCTAAAAATTGCATCACCTGATCTTGAGGGTGTTCTTCCTGGAAGTACTCTTTATGTTGCACAAAATGCTGAAGATATTGAAAAATTTACTAAACTTATTGAATCTGAAATGCAATCTGTATTCATTGATACTGAAACTAATGGAATTATTTTAAAATGTGATACTATTGGCTCACTTGAAGCCATAGTTGAGATGCTGAAACGTTCTCAAGTTCCAGTAGCAAAAGCTGACATTGGACCCGTAAATAGAAGAGATGTCATTGAAGCCAAAGCTATCAAAGAAAAAGATAGACACCTTGGAATAATTTTATCATTTAATGTTAAGGTATTACCTGATGCAAAAGAAGAATCTGAAACAAGCCATATCAAACTATTTGAGGATAGAGTAATTTACAGTTTAATTGACAAGTATAATGCTTGGGTTGAAGATGACTCTGCAAATGAAGAAGATGCAATGTTTGCAGAGCTAACACCAATTTCAAAATTTACGTTTATGAAAGGAATGGTATTTCGTAACAATGATCCTGCAGTTTTTGGTGTACGTGTTGATATTGGTAATTTAAAACATAAAATTCCATTTATGAATATGTCTGGAAGAAAAGTAGGAAACATACATCAGCTTCAATTAGATAAAAAAACTGTATCTTCTGCAAAAGCAGGTGATGAGGTTGCATGTTCTGTTAAAGATGTTACAATAGGTAGACAAATTTTTGAAGAAGACGTATACTATACATTCCCTCCATCACCTGATGCAAAAAAAATACTCAATAAATTTTTACATAAACTAAGTAGTGAAGAGCAAGAAGTTTTTAATGAAATAGTTAGGATTCAACGTGAAATAGAACCTATGTACGGTTACTAGTTTGAATGTTTTTTACAAATCATATGAATTCCAGGTGCTCCAACTGCTCCCATCATTTTATCTATAATTTTACCTGATTTGAACATGATAAATGTTGGAATTGATTGAACTTCAAATTTTGTTGATATGTTTTGATTTTGATCAACATTAACTCTTGCAAATTTTACATTTGGATATTGTTTTTCAAGACTTTCAAATATTGGATGCATTGATTTACAAGGACCACACCATTCTGCCCAAAAATCAACCAAAGTTAGATTTTCAGATGAAATAGTTTGTTCAAAATTAGAGTCGTTTAAATCAATAATTCCAGGTTCAACTTTAGGTTGTGATTTTTGATTAATCATGGCCTCTAGTTTTTTTTGCATAATTTTAGCAATTTCTGGATCTTCCGACAATATAGTTCAAAATTTTATTCTACTAAAAAATCTATATTAGAAAATTAATCCTCTAACCCTTTAACTACAATTGCTTCAAATCTTCTTGACTTACAAATTGGACATTGATCGATGTATTTTGTCAAGCTTACAGATGTATATGCAACTCCACAATCCCCACAAATTCGAAGATTTCTAGCTAATTTTCCCATATAATTAATGAAAAAGATTATGATTAAAAGTTAACCCTTGTAGATTACCAAAATTGCCACCATGGCTTTTCAATAATTTTTTGAACGATTGTACATACGCCATTGATTAATTTTGTTCCATCTCCACAAAGTCCAAATTCTGGTTCTTCTAATCCAACTGCTTCATAAATTGAAGAATATTGTAAATAATTCTCATCAAACCATTCTTTGTATGTTGGTTCATTGTTGTATCTATCAACATAACTTTGTGGATCTTTTGTTGCATCTACAAATGAAGCAACTGTAGATTTAGTTGGTTCTATTACTGGTTCTACCTTTGGTTCTATTACTGGTTCTACCTTTGGTTCTATTACTGGTTCTACCTTTGGTTCTATTACTGGTTCATCGTATGCTTTTTTTACAATAATTGAAATATTTTCTCTATCTTCTTGATTATTAGCTTTAACAATAATATCAAAATTATAAATTACATCCTTAAAACTTCCATAAGATTTTGATGGAGTCCAAACAAATTTTCCGGTTGCTGAATCAATTGTGGCATCTAGTGGTGCGTCTTCAAAATTATAAACTGCATCTATAACTGAACTATCAGTTATACTGGCTGTAAAAGTAATAGTTTTTTCTACTTCTATTATCTTATTTTGAATTGAATTTAATTGTAATAGATATTTTGTTGGTTCTAAAACTTTATTGCCATCAAATTCGAGAGAAATAATTTTACCATTATCTTTCTGAATTGTAAATGCTGTAAATTGGTATGTACCAATTATTGAAAAGAAATTATCTACATTTTTTGGTACTGTTTCAAATATTCCATCTGAATTGGGCATTGCACTTACTAACATGCTTTCTTTTCCTTTTGGATCAGTCATTAACACACTAACCACTTTTCTTTCATCACCTGTATTTCCTACAAACACCACTCCTTCATCAATTGTATAGAATTCTTTTTCAATTGAAAATTTATTAATCGCATC
>ENA-ORXF01000867-ORXF01000867.1-marine-metagenome-genome-assembly--contig:-NODE-867-length-20628-cov-5.844095_pt1 | contig 20628 bp, 23 predicted proteins | sample MGYA00237864_ERZ511476 | MGnify/ENA primary metagenome ERZ511476 (study PRJEB26306, sample SAMN06343908) | marine metagenome | isolation source: coastal waters | place: Atlantic Ocean: West Antarctic...
TTTTTATGTGGGTGGTTGGGGTGTTTTTGATAATATTTGGGTTTCAAGTTTGACTGTTTGGTTTGGCTTGATGGTGGTATAGCTCCGTTTCCTCAGGTCGAACAACTTAGTTTAACAAATAAGATGCGTCTAATTGGTATGAGTAAATCAGAATTCGAGAGTAACGATGCCATCCAAAAATATCTTAAAAGTTTGCCGGGCAGAGAGGTTGGTATTATACCTCAAGGAGTTTATGGCGATAATGTAGTTATGTCGCATGATATATATAGTGGAGGAGCTGCTGTAGGAATAGTTACGCGAGCAGATATGTCCGATGATGATGTTTACAAAATAACAAAAACATTTTGGGAAAATATGGAGGGTGCTAGGGCGTCAACGCCGTGGCTCAAGCATATAACATTGGAATATGCTGTTCAAGAAGGTGGAATGCCTCTACATCCTGGAGCGCAAAGGTATTATGAAGAGAAGGGTGTGGCTATCCCTGCGGGTTCAATGAACTAATATTCTTATACTAAAATAGGGGTGGTGAATTTCTGCCCCTACTTAAAATTAAAGATTTGTTCTAATAGACCATAATTCAGGAAAAAATCGATGGCTCGTTACATTTTCGAGCCATCCAACACCAGCAGAACCGCCTGTGCCAGGCTTGTATCCAATTATTTTTTGCACAGTTAAAAAGTGCCGCCATCTATATATTGAAAAATTTTCATCTAAGGATGTTAACTTTTCACCCAAATTATACAGGTCATTTTCAAGTGATGCTTCTTTGTAAATTTTAAGCCAAGCTGCTTCGACAGACATATTAACTTCATAAGGTTGGGTCCAATCTCTCTCCAGCATTTTCTGATCGATTTTGAATCCTCTACGATCTAAAAGTGCAATAACGTCATCATATAGACTTGGTGATTTTAATGATTTTTCAATTTCACTATCATCAAATTTAGGTCCAAGATATGAGCCAGACATAAAATCATCTTGTTTATCATCAAATTCTATTTTTGGTTTTTCTAAAAATAAGTGCCAGACAGCTAAACAGGCACCTATTGCACCTCCCGCATCTCCGGCTGCAGGCTGTACCCATACATTTTTAAAGATTTTTTCTTTAAGAATTTTTCCATTAGCAACGCAATTTAATGCAACCCCTCCTGCCAGACATAAATTTTCTAATTTATATTTATCTGCAGTCCATCTAGCTATTCGTAAAACTACTTCTTCTGTAACACTCTGAATAGATGCAGCTATATCCATGTGGAACTGAGTTAAATTTTGATCATCATTTTTTCTAATTGGTTCACCAAATAAATCAACAAAACTTTGAGAAATCATTTCAAACTCAGTAGTATAATTAAAATACTTTTGATTTAATCTAAATGATCCATCATTTTTTAAATCAATAAGTTTGTCAAAAATTAAATTTTTAAATCTAGGCTCTCCATAAGGTGCTAAACCCATAACTTTATATTCACCACTATTAACTCTAAATCCAATGTAGTATGTAAATGCTGAGTAAAGCAGACCCAAGGAATGGGGAAAGTGAATTTCCTTAACAATATCAAGCTTACTTCCTTTGCCAATAGCAACTGTTGTTGTAGCCCATTCACCAACACCATCTAATGTAAGAACAATTGCCTCTTCAAAAGGCGAGGCATAAAATGCACTGGCAGCATGGCTAAAATGATGCTCACCAAACATTAGTTTGTTAATATCAAATTTTTCATCACTTTTTTTTATTTCTTTAATGAGCATATTTTTTAAGAACAGCTTCTCTCTTAACCAAATAGGCATTGCCATTCTAAATGATTGGATACCTTTAGGTGCAAATGCAACGTATGTTTCCAATAAGCGTTCAAATTTTAAAAATGGCTTATCATAAAAAGCTATGTAATCCACTTGATTTAGCTCTAATCCAGCTTCTTTTAAACAATAATTAATTGCATTAATTGGGTAAGCGGGATCATGTTTTTTTCGAGTGAAACGCTCTTCTTGAGCAGCAGCAATAATTTCACCATCAATAATTAATGCAGCCGCACTATCATGATAGAACGCTGAAATGCCTAAAATAGCTTTCATGCCTTAAAATATAGTATAAATAAAAGGAGCGATTGCAGAGCCTTGGCTAAGAACAATCAAACCTCCAAATAGAGCCATCATAAGTAGAATAGGTAACAACCAAAATTTCTTTCTAGCACGGATAAAACTCCAAAGTTCTTTAATAAAAAACATAAAATAAACCCCTAAAATTGATTTTTCATTGAGCTCATTGGCTCTCTTCGTTCAATCCAGTAGGATTGAGCATTAATATCTAACTTGGTTCTAAGTAAATCTTTACCTAATAGTCTCATAATAATCCCAGTCGGCAGGACAGTAGTAAAATAAACTAGCGCCATTATAATCGGCGCAATTATTGAGCCAAGAATTAGTCCAAATTTAAACCATAGTTTATTTAAAACTACTAACATATTTGGCATAAAAATAGCCAAAATAAAAAATACAGCTGATAAAGATAATGACCAAATCCGAATGCTTTCTGAGCTTAACAATGGAAATAAAGCAACTATTAAGAAGATAATTGAAAATACAATACCAAAGGACTTTTCTGAGCCTAGCTTTGTTGGAATATTGCTTAATATTTCTGACATAACTAAATTTATATTATTGAAAAATTATCAACATATTTTATATCAATTGAATTTAATCTTTAATATATCTGAAATAAACCATGAAAAAGTTTTTTAGAAAATAAACATTAAACAATAAATTTATAAGGTTTCTTTAAATAGAAATGATGAAGTTTAGTTGTTATTTGACGAAGCAATCTTTATATTGTTCCCTGATAATAATCAGATCTTCAGGTGTATCAACACTAATCCCATCATCATTTACTTCTTCTGCATTTATAATAATTCTATTTTCAATTAAACGCAATTGCTCTATATTTTCTATTTTTTCCAGTGTGGTTGGAGTCATTTTTAAATATCTAGATAGCAAGTCTTTGCTATACAAGTATAAGCCCAAGCATCTAAAGTGGTAGGGCTTTATTAAGCTGTTTTTGTTCTGGCGAAATGGGATTGGAAGTCTAGAGTAGAACAGCACTTCAGAATGGTCAGAAACAGCAACTTTTACAAGAGAATCGTCTAGAATTCTATGTTGCTCCGTTAACTTGGTTATCGCTTGAATATAAACTGCATTTTTATGCTTATTCAAGCTCATCACAATTTTGTTAATTGCTTCTACATTAATGGCTGGCTCATCACCTTGAATGTTAACAAAATAATCAGCTTCAATCTTAGTCGATACTTCAGCAACTCTTTCTGTTCCATTAAGGCAATTTTTTGACGTCATAATACAAGGTAATGAATACTTATTACAAGCATCCATGATCCTTATATCATCAGTTGCAACATAATATTCTTCAATAATAGACTCTTCAACCCGCTTTGCTACCCAGTAAATCATTGGCTTTCCATGGATATCGACTAATGGCTTTCCTGGAAATCTGGAGGATTCATATCTAGCTGGTATGACACCTATAATTTTTTTTTTATCCAGCACTCCACCCACCATCAACTTTTAGAACTTCTCCAGTCATGTAGTTAGACATATTGGAAGCTAAAAATACACATACATCGGCGATCTCTTTACTTTCACCCCATCTACCCATTGGAGTTCTAGATAATGTAAAGTCATACAATTCTTTATTTGATTGAAAGTTTTCAAAATAAGATGTTTTGCAAAATCCTGGAGCTAATGCATTAATTTGTATATTTTTTTCAGCAAACTCTACAGCTAAGGATTTAGTGAGCCCAACTATTGCTGCTTTTGATAAAACATAGCTTGATAAGCTTTTGAAACCAAGGGTACCAGCAATTGAAGACATGTTAATAATTTTACCACTGGTATTTTTTATCATATAAGGTAGAACAAGTTGACACATAAAAAAAACACTTTTTAAATTTACATCTAAAACTAAATCTAACTCATCAGGATTAATTTTAAGAAAATCTTTTCTGAACCTCATTCCAGCATTGTTAACTAGTACATCAAAAGTCCCAAAAACACTAGCTGCATTCTTTACGAAGTTAGCAGAGTCAATCCTATCACTTACATCACCACAAAAAAATAGGATCCTGTCACTCGACTCATTAAATTCAATTTTGAGGTCATCAATATCTTCCTGGCTTCTTGTAATGAGAGCTAATTTAGCTCCTTGGTTATAAAATTCTCTAGCAATATCTCTCCCAAAACCTTTTCCTGCGCCAGTCACAATACATACTTTATCTTTTAATATCATTTTTTTACTCTTTGATAATTTCTTTGAATGATTCCATAATAAATTTGTCAGATATTCCAGTATAAACTGATGCATGTCCAATTTTATCAAGTAGAACAAATCTCAGCTTGTTATCTTTACGTTTTTTGTCTTTCAACATAATCTTCATGCAGACATCTATCAAACTATATCTTTCAAAACCATATTTTGAAGCTGAAAAAGAAATTGGTAGATTGTATGATGATAATAATAACTTAGTTTTAGTTTTAACATCTTTAGGCGTATTTAAATAAAGTTCGGAAAGTTTTAATACTGCCATTATGCCCAATGAAACTCCTTCACCATGTCGAAAAATTTCACTTTTATTTTTTTGAGTTGACATTTCTATTGCATGCCCAAGGGTATGGCCATAATTTAGTAATAAACGTTTACCACCTTCTTGAATATCGTTACGAACATGATCAACCTTAATATTAATTGTTTTTTTCATACAATAAACTAAATTAGTCAATTTTTTTTGTAGAATATTATTTCTATTGATTTCCAGATAGTTAAAAAAATCACTATCGGCAATTAGTGCGCACTTAATGACCTCTGCAAAACCTGAATTATAATCTCGCATGCTCAAACTTTCAATTAAGTTGAGATCCATAAAATTGGCTTTAGGGTGATGGTAATTCCCAACTGCATTTACTGTATCTCGAAAATTTACTGCTACTTTACCTCCGATACTGCTATCAATCATTGCCATCAAAGTTGTAGGGACTTGAATAAGTGTCATTCCCCTGTACCAAGTGCTAGCAACAAAGCCTGCCAGGTCCCCAATAACACCCCCACCTAAGGCGATTATTACTGAATCTCTTGCAAAGTTTTTAGTTTCCATTTCACCATAAATCCTCAAAACCTCGCTAAATGATTTGCTATTTTTTCCTCCTTTCATGATGTGTAAATGAGGTAATAATTTTCTTGATGATAAAGATGTAAAAATTAATTGAGCGTAGTTCTTTTCAAAGTACTCATCAGTAACAATTAAAATATTTTGACCTTTTGAGTTTTCTTCAAGGAAAGAGCCTATTTTCTCATGAAGATTTTTACCAATATAGGCGTTATATTCATGCCCAGGAATATTAATATTAATGATTTCCAATTTAATTTTCCTCTGAATTTAAGCCAGCATTTATAATAAGTTCGGCCATTTTATAATCATCTTCTCTTTCAATTTCAAAGCCTTCAAAATGTCCAATTTTTTTTATAAAGGGCTTGTCCCCAATTCTTTTTCTTTTATGACTAAATAAATCTCTTGTAAAAACATATACTGAAGAAGTTTCAACAATAACAGAATGAAGTTTTTGAATTGCTGGAGTGTCATGATTTTTAGAAAAGTTTAGAGGTTTATCCTTAAACCATATGGGCTTCCTAATGGAATTAGCAGTAAATGCTGAATCATATTGTAAAGAAGAGACTTGATTGATGCAGTCCTCAATAGTTTTAGGCTTAAGAAAAGGGCTTTTTGGATGAATAAGCACCACAATATCAGCATCATTTTTTGATAAAAAGCTTTCAATAATATCTTCTATAGATGTCTCATTAGAGTCAAGCTCGAAATGTCGCTTTAAAAAAGTATATTCAGTCTTATCATCCATATAGTCTTTAAATTGACTATTTGATGAAAAAATGACAACTTCATCAATTATTTCTACCTCGTTGATTAGTCCAACAGTTCTAGATAGTAGAGATTTTCCACCAATATTTAGAAGAGGGATACAGCTAAGTAACTTTGGAGATGGATTGTAGTCTGACCAAAAGGGTATTAATGCAACAACTTTCATATTAAATCTATTCAAATTTTTTATGAAATAAATTATATCATTCTAAGCTTAATAATATTGATTGAATCACATATGTAAAATTTAGATTTTAGATTCTAAAGCGTAATTTTCTTTAACATTAATTAATTAATTTAGCCGCCAAAAAATATAAGATTTATTTGGTGAAATTTAACTAAATTTTTTTAATGAATATTTTTAAGTTAAGAAATTTTGGTATAAAAATGCTATCTGATTACTAGATATTTATATAATAATATTATGTAAAATAAATCTACTTATTTTCATTTGGCTTTGAAGTTCGATAAATATTTATGAAATTAAACGATAAAATTTATGTTGCAGGCCATAAAGGCTTGGCTGGATCAGCTATTGTAAAAAATTTAGAATTAAGAGGCTATAAAAACTTAATTTTTCGAACTCATGCAGAATTGGATTTAATAAACCAGGCGAGTGTTGCAAATTTTTTTGAGCAAGAAAAGCCAAATTATGTAATTCTCGCTGCTGCGACTGTTGGTGGTATTATTGCAAATAATAATTATCGCGCTGACTTTATTTATGAAAATTTACAAATTCAAAATAATGTTATTCATCAAAGTTATTTAAATGGTGTTGAGAAGTTATTATTTCTTGGAAGTACATGTATTTATCCAAAAGAAACGCCACAACCAATGTCTGAAAATTATTTATTAACCTCTCCATTAGAGTATACCAATGAGCCATATGCGATAGCTAAAATAGCTGGCGTTAAAATGTGTGAAAGCTATAATTTACAATACGGCACTAATTATATTTCTGTAATGCCCACAAATCTTTATGGACCTAACGATACTTTTAATCTTGAAAAGTCTCATGTGTTGCCATCTTTGTTAAAAAAAATGCATCTTGCAAGACTTTTAAGTGAAAAAAAATATGATGATATCGTTAATGATTTAGGCTTTGATGATTTTAATAAAGCTAAGCAGTATCTAACCAATTTCGGTGTATCTGAAGATAAAGTAGAGATTTGGGGGACAGGCAAACCAAGGCGTGAATTTCTATATTCTGAAGATATGGCTGATGCTTGTATATTTCTACTTGAAAATTTTAATTTTAGTGACTTTATCAAACCAGGCCTAAAAGAAATTAGAAATACGCATATAAACATTGGTACAGGTTCTGATGTTTCGATATCTGAGCTTGCAAAAATTATTAAAGTAATTGTGGGATATTCTGGCGATATATTTTTTAATACTAAAAAACCTGATGGAACTATGCTTAAGAGAACTAATACTGACAAGATAAATTCATTAGGCTGGTCTCATAAGACTAAACTTTCAGATGGTATCCAAAAAGTTTATGATGAGTATATAAAATGAAATTACATCTTGGGTGTGGAAAAAAATATTTAGAAGGCTTTGTACACGTTGATTTATTGAAATATGATCACATAGATTATATAGCTCCAATACATGACTTGTATTTTGCAAAAAATTCTAGCGTTGAAATGATTTATGCATCCCATGTCTTGGAGCATGTTGATCGCAATAGTTATGAAAAAGTTCTAGATGAATGGTATAGGGTTTTAAAGCCAAAAGGCATACTACGAATCGCAGTGCCAGATTTTGGTGCTTGCGTTCAACATTATATTACATCAGGAAACTTAAATGATATTTTGGGGCTACTTGCTGGCGGTCAAAAAGATAAATATGACTTTCATAAAATGATATTTGATGAAAAATTGTTGACACATTCACTTATGAAAGCAGGATTTATAGAGGTTAAAAAATATGACTGGAGAGAGAATGAGAGTGTTAATTTAGATGATTTTTCTCAAGCATATTTACCCCATATGAATAAAGAATCAGGACTGCTTATGAGTTTAAATCTAGAAGCCATAAAATAAGTTAAAAAATCTACAAACTGTCTAAATGAAATTGATTCAATTTCAAATATATATATTCTGTAATAATAAAAAACTAAAAAATATTATTTCATCCTAATATTAGGGTTTTAAAAGCGTGTTTATATTTATTTTGGTTTAGTTGCTATAAAAACTAAGCTTCTAGAGAGAAGAGTTCTAATGCTAAATAGGTGTTTAATTATTTCTATTCTGTTCGCTTTGCTACTTGTTATTTTCCAGTCTCTGAAGTTTAGCCATAATCCAATAATTAAAAAAGGTGACAAGAAAGGTAATAATATTATTCTTTTCATTCTTCCACCGGAGGGAGTCTCAACTTTCATGCCATGGCATTCTGTGTAATATCTTAGTTGACCATATGAAACATGAGAAATATGCCCCTTGTCACCCAATATGTTGTCTTTGAGAGGTATTTTATCAAAAGGATCAAATTGATAAAGATAACCAGAGCATAGGAACTGCCATCGAGAATAAAGATTTTGGATATTTGGTGTTGTAATTATAAGGATGCCACCTCTTTTCAGAGTTCTTGAAAATTCGGTAAATAGCTGATATGGTGAAAAAATATGTTCAATGCCTTCACAACAAATAATTGCATCAAACTCTTCATCTAAAAAAGGCAAATGCTTTTCCATGTCAACTTGAGAAAATTGAGGCTTGTCTTCATTTATATCTGCACTTATTACCTCCATTCCATATTGATTAAGTTGTTCTCCAATCCACCCGTTTCCAGCAGGAATATCCAAAACTTTTTTATTTTTTAAGTCACCCTGAAAGTGACTCTTTACTTTTTTAACAGCAATTTCCATATAGTCTGAATGGTATGGAACATGAGAGAATGTTGGTTGGTTCATAAGCTTGATAAATAGTACAAAGCGTAAATTTTATATTATAATTAATAGGATTAAATAATTATGTTGTAGATCAATTTAAGTAACTTTAACGTTAGAACAAGGTAGGTATGAAAGCAGTAATTTTAGCTGGTGGACTAGGGACTCGTATTAGCGAAGAAACTAATGTCAAGCCAAAGCCAATGATAGAGATTGGTGGTAAGCCCTTATTATGGCATATTATGAAGATGTATTCAGCTCATGGTGTCAATGACTTTATAATTTGTTGTGGGTACAAGGGTTATGTAATTAAAGAATATTTTTCTAATTATTTTTTACATCAAGCCGATGTGACTTTTTCTATGAAAGAGAATTCTATGAATATCCATAGGAAGAGGGCAGAGCCTTGGACTATAACTCTAGTTAATACTGGCGATAATACAATGACAGGTGGAAGAATAAAAAGGGTTTCAGACTTTTTAGAAGATGAACATGCATTTTGTTTAACCTATGGCGATGGTTTAGCGGATATCAATATTTCAAAATTATTAGCTTTTCATAAGAAGCATGGCAAAGACGCTACAATTTCTGCAACTTACCCTCCAGCAAGATTTGGTGCGCTAGTTATTGAAAATGATCACGTAACAAGCTTCAAAGAAAAGCCAGAAGGCAAAAATTCGTTTATAAATGGCGGTTTTTTTGTGCTTTCCCCTAAAGTGTTGGAAAGAATAACAGGCGATGATTGTATTTGGGAGCATGGTCCACTTAAAGCGTTGGCTGATGATGGAAATCTAATGGCTTATAAACATGAGGGTTTCTGGCAACCAATGGATACTTTAAGAGATCTGGTTCACTTGCAATCACTTTGGGATACTGATAGTGCTCCTTGGAAATGCTGGTGATTAGTTTTGATTGATTCCAAATTTTGGCAAGGAAAACGTGTTTTCCTTACTGGCCATTCTGGCTTTAAAGGAAGCTGGCTTAGTCTACTTCTGTCATCACTTGGCGCTGAAGTGAAAGGCTATGCACTGCCCCCGCGTAATTTACCATCATTATTTAATGAAGTAAAAATTGACTCAATAATTGACTCACAATTTGGAGATATTAGAAATTTAAAAACACTTCATAAAAGTATGACTAATTTTAACCCTAGTGTTTTGATTCATATGGCAGCGCAACCCCTGGTTAGATATTCCTATATTGAGCCAATCGAAACTTTTGAAACTAATGTTATTGGAACAGTTAATGTTTTAGAAGCTGCACAAAGTTGCTTAAATTTAAAAGCAATTGTTAATATTACGTCAGACAAGTGCTATAAAAATGACGGCCGTTCTCAAGGATATTCTGAGGAAGATGCTTTGGGTGGGATTGATCCTTATAGTTGCAGTAAAGGCTGTGCAGAATTAATAACCACATCTTATCGAAAATCTTTTTTACAAAATCAAGATATAGGTCTTGCTTCAGCAAGAGCTGGCAATGTGATTGGAGGCGGTGATTGGTCTTCAGATAGACTAATTCCAGATATTTTAAGGTCGTTTCAAAAGGGTGAACCTGCTGTAATTCGAAATCCAAAAGCAATTAGACCTTGGCAACATGTTTTAGACCCATTGTCTGGATATCTTATTTTAGCGCAAAAAATTTATTCTGATAATCTCAAGTATTCTGAGAGCTGGAATTTTGGGCCTAATGAAAAAGACACAAGGTCAGTAGAGTGGATCTTAGATAAAATGACTTCTAAATGGCCAAACTCCAGTTGGGAGTTGGAGAAAGAGAAAGAGTCTCAACCTCATGAAGAGGATTTTTTAAGGCTAAATATTTTAAAAGCAAAAGAAAAATTACAGTGGGAACCAACTTGGGGGTTAAACTTAACTTTAGAGAAAATTTTAGCGTGGCATAGATCCTGGTTAAACCAAGATGATATGCAGTCTTTATGTTATTTAGAAATTGAAGAGTTTATGCGAGATATGAAAAATGAAAAACATTGAGGAATTAAGGAAAGAAATTGCAATTCTTGTTAAGGATTATGCGGCCATCAAATATAAAGAGGAGTCTTTTGTTCCAGGCATTACTGTGATACCCGCATCTGGAAAAGTTATTGGCACGACAGAGCTTCAATATATGGTTGATGCGTCACTAGATGGCTGGCTTACTTCTGGACGTTTTAATAGTAAGTTTGAAGAAGATTTAGCAGGCTTTATTGGAGTTAAGCATTTAATTACAGTAAATTCCGGCTCTTCAGCTAATTTGGTTGCTTTTTCAACTCTTACTTCTCCAAAATTAGGCGAAAGAGCAATAAAAAAAGGTGATGAAGTAATTGGAGTAGCTGCTGGTTTTCCTACAACAATTAACCCAATTGTTCAGTTTGGAGCTATTCCAGTATTTGTCGATGTTGATTTAAAAACGCATAATATTGATCCCAGTCTGATTGAAGAAGCGATAACTTCAAAAACTAAGGCAATTATGCTAGCGCATACCTTGGGAAACCCTTTTAATCTTGAAATAGTTAAAGAGATATGTAAAAAAAATAATCTTTGGCTTGTGGAGGATTGTTGTGATGCCTTGGGAGCAAAATATAACGGCACTCATGTTGGAAGTTTTGGCGACATTGCGACCTGTAGTTTTTATCCTGCACATCATATAACTATGGGTGAAGGTGGTGCTGTTTTCACAAACAACAAAGAGTTAATTTCCATAGCTGAATCATTCAGAGATTGGGGGAGAGATTGTTACTGTAATCCTGGTTGTGAGAATACATGTGGCAAACGCTTTAGTCAAAGCCTTGGTGATTTACCCCAAGGATATGACCATAAGTACATTTATTCACACTTAGGTTACAATTTAAAAATTAGTGATATGCAGGCTGCATGTGGATTAGCTCAATTAATGCGTTTGCCAGAATTTATAGAAAAACGAAATTATAATTTCAATTATTTATTAAGTCGCCTTTCAACTTTATCTGATTTTTTAGAATTTGTTGAACCAACTAAAAATTCCATCCCATCATGGTTTGGGTTTCCAATTACAGTTAAAAAATCCTCAGTTTTTAGACGAAATGACTTAACTTATTATTTAGACCAATATAAAATTGGAACACGATTGTTATTTGCTGGAAATATAACCAAACAACCTTCATTTAAAGATGTTGAGTACAGAATTCAAGGTACCCTTAAAAATACTAATATAATTATGAATCAAACATTTTGGCTAGGTGTTTATCCAGGAATTGAAACAGAGCATTTAGATTATGTAATTGAAAAATTAGAGGGTTTTTTCTTAGGTGATTAAGATGAAATTTGAAAATACCCAAATACAAGGTTGCTATCTAGTAAAAAACAATACAATAAATGATGATCGAGGCTCATTAACAAAGTTGTACCATAAGTCAAGTTTTTTATCACAAGGCGTTGACCTGACATTTAAAGAACAGTTCATCACAGTGTCACATAAAAATGTTTTACGTGGTATGCATTTTCAGCTCCCCCCCTATGAAAATAGTAAGTTAATATCCTGCTTAAGTGGCAGTGTATTAGACGTAATAGTTGATTTGAGAGTAAATTCACCCACCTTCTTAAAGTATGATTCTTTTAAATTAATAGGCTTAGATAAGCTGACTCTATTTATACCTAATGGAATTGCGCATGGATTCATCTCTCTTGAAGATAGCAGTGCTATGCTCTACAGCACAACATGTGAATATGATGCTATCTATGATAAAGGATTATTATGGAATAGCTTTGGTTTTGACTGGCCCTGTCAAGAGCCTATATTGTCATTAAGGGATAGCAATCATATGACTTTCGATAATTTTGTAAGTCCCTTTACATTATGAAAATCTTTCTTACAGGAGGCACAGGCTTTATTGGTTCAAATTTTTTAAATTCTGCTCATCGATCTGGATATGAAGTTATTGCGCTTAGAATGAAAGGATCAGTTCCTAGAGTAAAATTAGAAAAAGAGCCTATTTGGGTAGAGGGTCGTTTAGACGAAAATTTTTCAAAAATAATGATAGGTTGTGATGTATTGGTTCACTTTGCTGCACATTCTGCGAATCCACCATATGACAGTATTGAAAACTGTTTATACTGGAATTTAACAGCTACATTACAATTGTTTAATCAAGCAGAAAATTCTGGAATAAAAAAATTTATAATTGCTGGCTCATGTTTTGAATATGGCCTTTCTGGAGAAGATTATGAATTTATTCCAACAAGTGCTCCTCTAAAGCCAACTAATTCTTATGCGGCATCTAAAGCAGCCTTATCTACTGCTCTATATAGCTGGACTTTAGATAAAAAAGTTGAAGTGCAGATATTAAGAATTTTTCAAGTTTTTGGCGATGGTGAGCTGGATAATAGATTGTGGCCATCTTTAAAAAGAAGTGCGTTAAAAGGTGAAAATTATTCTATGACCAAAGGTGAACAAATTAGAGATTTTATACATGTTGATGAAGTTGTAAAGAAATTTTTGAATGCATTAAAGTTTAAAAAAACAAAAAAAGGTTTTCTAAGAGTAATAAATATTGGTAAGGGTGACCCTTTAACTGTCGTCGATTTTGCTAAATTATGGTGGAATAAATGGGAAGCTGAAGGCAAGCTTGAAGTTGGAGTTATTTCATATAGAGAAAATGAAATAATGAGGTTTGTTCCTGAAGTTGATAACAAATGAATCTTAATATTAACAAGATAGTTGGAGAATTTTATACTCCAAGTAAACAAGGAGATATAGCGTTATTAATCGCATCATACCAACCGAATGAAGACGCCTCTAAGCTCTTAAGAATAGCAATTAATTCAATTTTAAAATTTAAACCAGATAATGCAGACATATGGGTTGTAGATGTTGGATCTCCAAACTCAAGCTTTAAAGTTTTACCAAATGAGTATCCAAGTGTAAATTTTATTATGACTGACTATACGCCGAGAAGCTGGGGCCATAATTCTTATAAAAGAATTCTACTTGAAAAATTACTTTTTAGAAAGCCTCCAAGATGGGGTTCTTATGCAAATGCATGGACTTTAGAATATGCGATTAAGTTGTTCTCAGATTTTCATTATAACCCCAAATATTTTATGACATTACAAATGGATATTTTGTTTACTAGTAAAAAATTAATTCCTTATATGCTCTCTTTATTTAATGAGAATACTGCTGCTGTAGGAGTGTTGAAACAAAAAAATATTTCTAAAACTACAGACATTCTTCATTCTTTAGGTTGTATGTGGAAAAATGAAGTTTTTTCATCACTTAAATTGTCAATGGAGCCATCTTGGCCAAAATTTGATGTTGGTGAATTTGCTATTAAAAAAGCAGTTGATAATGGATACAATATCAGAAGCCTTGAGTGTAGCTATTCAGATCCAAATATAATCGAATTTTTCCCACCTATATTCAAAGAAATGGTAGATGTTGACCGGTCAATTGACTCTATGGGTAATGTAGTTTTTATGCATCTAGGAAGAGGAATTGCTAAGTCCGATGGCTCATACGACAAGAAAGGAAAAATTACAGTGACCAAATGGGAGTTATGGTTTAATAAGTTTAATAAATTGAAGAAAAAAAATAAAATTAATTAATGTCTAATTTAATGTTAAAAAATGCCTATAAATAATTATGAAATTGATAAATTTAAAATGAATTTATTATCAGAGTGCCCTAATGGATGTAAATCTACCCTTATTCCGTCTGGCTTGATTGTAGAGGAGGGCGAGATTAATGAGTGCTTAATATGTAGTCAATTAGTTAGCTCTTGCTCGAAATCACACTACGAAATTTCAAATCAAAAATGGAATAACGAAGAAGGCACTTGGCCCTCAAAAAAAGCCTCTAAACGCTTGCTGAAAAGAAGAAAAAAAGATATTAATATTTTAGCAAATTTATTACATAAGAATTATTCTGAAATTCATATTTTAGATGTTGGTTGCTCGAATGGGTCTTTTGTTTCTATAGCAAATAGTCTTGGCTTGCAATCTGAGGGTGTAGATCCTTCTGAAAAGGCCGTTGCTAATGGTTTAAAAAAAGGATTAAATCTACATGTTGGATTTTTAGATGAGGTTTCTTTTCCTGATAACTCCTTTGACGCAATAACTTTATACGAGGTTATTGAGCATATTGCTGATCCTGTTGATTTACTGAAGGAATGTGCTCGAATTTTACATCCTGAGGGCATTTTGTTGTTAGGGACTGGTAATGTCAATAGTTGGACTCGAAGTTTTAGAAAAAATAGATGGGATTTTTTTGATATGGAAAAACACGGAGGGCATATTAATTTTTTTTCACCTAAGTCATTGGCTATTTTAGCTCCACGAGTTGGCTTCAAAGCTATAAAAGTCAATACACATTCTGTGAAATTTTATGAAAAAGATGAACTCCCATTTATTTTATATAGACTAATTAAAATATTCACTGAACTCTTAAATTTACCAGCGAATTTACTAAATAAAGGACACCAAATGGAAGTTTATTTGCAAGTGAAAAAGTAGACGTGTTAGAGATTAAAATCTTTAGCTAAGGATTTTTTAATATTTATTCGTCTTAGAGTTTAAATAGTGAAAGAATAATATAGCTGCAGTTTCCTAGATATACGTAATTTATTTAAGTTAAGCCCATTTGATTATGTAAACTATTAATTTATTTTTATGAATTAGTAAGTTCAATAGGTTAAAAAAATTTTGAAAATAAGTATTAATTCACCAATAACTAATAAGTCATTCGGCGGTGGCGGGCTATCTTTTGTAACTCAATTCCAGCGCTATCTTAAAAGTAATAAAGTCAGTGTTATAAATCACCTTGATGATAATGACATAGATTTTATTTTAATTGTTAATGTCACTTTTTCTTTTTCTTATAGTTTCTACAAGGCAGCTTTGTATAAGATTAGCAATCCCAAAGTTATCATAATCCATCGTGTAAATGATTCAGGTTATCAGAGAAATAATAATTTCATGACAAATTTATTAACTTCATGTAGTAGCTATTCAGACCATTTGATCTATGTTTCTTCATGGCTGTATAAGGAAATGATTATCAAAATCAAAAATCCATCGGCACATTCAGTGATTCTCAATGGAGTTGATATAGACTTAAGTAACGTGAGTAAAAAAATTCCATGGGATGGTAATTCAAAATTAAAAATTATTACGCATCATTGGAGTGCTAATTATAGTAAAGGACATGAATTCTATCAAATACTTGACGGGTTATTAAATCAAGAGAAATTTAAGAATAAATTTGAATTTACCTATATTGGTAATTATCCAAAAAATCTCTTCTATCAAAATACTAAATTACTACCAGCTATGCCCAGAGAAGATTTAGCTGAGGAGATTAGAAAGCACGATGTTTATTTGTCTGCTAGTAAAAATGAAGCAGGTGGTATGCATATTATTGAAGGTATTAGTCTTGGGCTTCCCACTCTATATATCGACTCAGGAGGGACACCAGAATATGCTGAAGGTTGTGGTCTCATGTTCACAAAAGATAACTTTGAGGTTCAAATTCAAAAGATTCATAAGGAATATTTCGATTATTATAAAAAAATAGGCAAATATAGTTTTTCAGGGTATGAAATGTCAAAAAATTACTTGTCATTGTTTCAAAATTTACTTGATGAGCAGATAATTATATCGAGTAAGTCTAAAATTATTGATAGTTCTTTTAGAGTGAAATTATTTTTAATTTTTAAAGAGAAGACGTTTAAGTTTTATAGATATTTCTATGTAATGCTTAGTAAATATCGCTAATAGCAATAAATAGTTCACTGAGTAGTATTTAACATTCTGTGAAATAAAGTTCTTTTTTAAATTTTTAATAACTTCTAAAGAATTGTATTAATTATTGTTATGAATAATTTAGTTAAATGCAGAATATTTTTTTTAGTATTTTTTAGACTTATAAGGAATTTGAATGATGCAATTTTATAAACTAATTTTATTTATCTCTACTATTCTGTCATCATAAGTTTTTGCATTTAATGAAAGAAGATGGAATGGTATGTAGAAATAATTAATATACTTTATGAGCAGTTTTGACAGATGATCTCATTTTAATAAGCTTTAAAACTTCCTTGTCAGCCTTTTGAGATTCTGATGGTGCAAATAATGCTTTACCTCTTTTCCTTACTTTTTCATTGGGTTTACACAAATAATAAACTGCTAAACTTTTCCTGTACTCATTTTTTGGGCACTTTATTGGGTCGGGCAACCCATGCCAACTATTTTGAGTCGTATCAAATAAAATAGCTCTATTAAATTTAGGAACAATACTTTTTATTAACTTTCCAGGTTTCTCAAAGCTTTTATTTCCCCACATCCCTAATGAGCCACCCCAATTTTCACTCCAATTTGAATTGAGATAAATAATTAAATTAAACTTTCTTTGCAGTCCCAATTTAGGATGAATAGAGTAATCTAAATGTGTGTTAAGTTTTCCACCATGCTTATGAATATGCCAACCACCACCATTCAAACCCATATCAGAATGGAGTTTATTTTTCTTAAAAATTTTTTTTTCTAATATTGAAACAAATTCATCAGAATTTAAATAGTTAAATACTTGATATGTGGTTTTTGGAAAATAATTCCAGATATTGTTTAGTTTTTTTACTTCGATTGCATTATTGTATTTTTGCCAAATATCTGAGTCGTAATTTGGGAATTCATTCTCTAATTTTTTAGCAATTTCAGTCTCAAAAAAATTATCAATGATGCAATGATCATATGGGCCTTCTTTTGAGAAGTTATTTAATGAAGTATTTAAATTTTTTAAATTAATAAACATAAGTAAACTTTAAGAAAAATGATTTGATAGAGTTTTTTTTCATTTAGTTCTCCCTTTATTGATTAGTCTATATTGAAGAATATGACTTGATTATTTTTGTCATAAATTCCACCTTTCATTATTAAAGAAACCTTATCTTCAACAGCAGACTCAAATGTAGCATAACTTTCTCCACTGTCTTCAACCATTATATCTAAACCGTCTAAAGTAAATTATGCAAACTGATCTTCAACTCGTTCATATTTGATTTCAAAACCAAATACCTCAAGGTAGAACTTTTTAGTAACCTAAATATCTTCAAATAAAGTTCAGGCACTAATTTAAATTTGGTCATTCTAATCCTCTACGATTTTCGCATAAAAAGTGTTACTAGTGGAAAATCCAAACCATACCAGAGTATATGACCACCAAATATTGCAATAAATATTGAAATAAATCCCATTTGAATATTCTACTAGGGTTTTTACAAGAGGGAAGGGGGCTATAATCTGTTCAATACTACTCGACCGTGACGGAATAGAATGGATTGTCGGTGTTTCTGACCATAGTTAGTGCCTTAGATTAATATTGCTTCGACGTGTATTTTTTAATAGTATTAGTTGCTATTACAGACTTCTGCTGCGATTCCTTCTAACTCTATTTAGTGATCATCTTTTGATATTTTTATCTCAAATACAGTTTATAAAAATCATAGCCTTATAATAATGTAAATATAGGAATAAGTGTGCTTATCAAAATGGATTAGTTCACCACCAAATAAATCTATTACATCTTTTAATTGGATGTCACCAACTGGATCCTCAATAGTTGGTGGAAAATTACTATAACCAAAAATTAGTATAGATCCCTTTTTTGCAATTCTTTTCCATTCTTCAGCTGTTTTGTAAGGATCCTGTGATTGATCAAATGAATTTGAATATAATATTGAGAATTTATTATTCCATTTTATTGGCATTTCATCAAACGATCCAACCCAGACATCTTGACGTGCTGCATCAGGATTTATGTCTACACCAATAACAGATTTATCATTAATCGAAGATACTTTGGATCTATTAACACTTTCGATTATTGGAAATATAGATGTAAATCCTTTTTTTCTTATTTGGAATAGTTTTATCAACGTGATTAAAAAGTGATTTTTTTTAAAAAAACAATTTCTAAAAAGATCTATTTCACGACCATTTCTTGTTCCAAGGCATATTATTGGACCAGAAACCACATTTAAAGAGTTAAGAATTGAATGAAAGGCAAGGACTTCATCAAAATCGACCTTGCAGTATGAAAATTTTGAAACGCTGCGAGCAATTTGTAATTTAAAATATTTATCCCTATCTTTATGTTTAAATATATTCATTGTTCTTTAGCATACTTAAATTTCATAATCTTGCATAAATGAATATATAAATTCTTGGTATTCAGTTTTATTTTCTGAATTTTTCATATAAAGTCAATTCTACTCCACAGTGACGGAATAGTTTCGCTCGTTTCTGTTTTTGACCACCTTCAAATGTCTTATCTTATGGATTAGGTTCTTATATCAAACAATTCCAAGATACAGTTCTATCTAATGATGAAATTGACAGGATATGTAGTTTACTTATTAGTACTGAAGGTAAGATTTCAAAACAAGAACATCTTCAATCATTACATGATAGACATACTTCGGATACTGTCTGTCCTTCATGTGGATCTGACTTGGTGGAAAGAACAGTTAAACAAGGATCAAGAACAGGTAACAGGTTTTTAGGATGTAGTAATTATCCTAAATGTAAATTTTCAAAAGACATTCAAGTCAGTTATGAGGAAAGGAAACCAATTGGTATTTGGATTGTAATCTTGGTTGTTATTGTTTTAATTGGTTTATTGTCTAACTAACAACTAAAAAGGATAAAAATTGACGTCTAAAGGGGAACGAGCGAAACTACTCAACAGTCGCAGAATAGTCTTGATTGTCGGTGTTTCTGACCACCTCAAATTTGATGGTTATGTATTAGGTAATAGGTAATTTCAGTCAAAGAATGATAAAAATTGCAATCATGAGGAACGAATTTTCTTTGTGTATAATTTTTAAGTGATGAGAAGAGAGAATCCAGAAACAGGCAAACCATTCAGGAGATGGGAGACGGATCCTAAAAAACCAAATTTGGTTTTTAGATCTTATGCTATAAATAAAATCAATAGCAACGGATATTTTGCAGAAGTTTGGATGACTGAAAAAAAACTTTTGGATGCTACACAACAAGTTAAACAACAAATGAGATCCAAAAGATCAAAACCAAACAAACTACCAAAAAGAAAAAATCCTTTGACTGGAGAATATTTTAAAAGACGAGATGCACTTAATGGAAAAGAATTCTTGGAGTATTACAATTATGATGACCCCATTACAGGATATAGGGGAGAGTATTGGACTAGCGATATAACCCGCGCTTTAATTGGAGATATATATGGGTCAAGAAGAAGAAAAGCAAAAGATAAAAATATAAAATTCGATTTATCAATAGACTATTTAATTGAAATCTTTCCAAAAAATATGATGTGTCCGGTATTTAATATCAAAATGGAGTGGAACAAAAAAGTATTAGAAGATAACACGCCTTCGCTTGATAAAATTATTCCAAAAAACGGATATGTGGAGGGAAACGTAGCATGGATTTCTCATAGAGCAAATAGAATTAAAAGTGACGCAACAAAAGAAGAAGTCAAAAAAATATTCGACTGGTTAAGCAAGTAATGGGAGTAAAGTTTGAACTCTAAAGGGTTACAATCAAGACTACTCCACAGTGATGGAATGAATTTGGATGGAACATACTTGCAATCCGTAATCCCATGTCTAGAATTCTCAATCGAATTCCAATCCAACCAACTCATTTACCAAAAAGAATACACTAAACGACAACAGATCATTTATCTTCTTATCCATCATCTTCATGATAGAGAAGGGTGGGGTTACAGAAAGATATCACAATGGTTGAATCAGAGTGGAATAAAGACCCTTAGAGGGAAGAACTGGTTCTCTTCATC
>ENA-ORXF01000868-ORXF01000868.1-marine-metagenome-genome-assembly--contig:-NODE-868-length-20613-cov-7.567832_pt1 | contig 20613 bp, 24 predicted proteins | sample MGYA00237864_ERZ511476 | MGnify/ENA primary metagenome ERZ511476 (study PRJEB26306, sample SAMN06343908) | marine metagenome | isolation source: coastal waters | place: Atlantic Ocean: West Antarctic...
GTAAAACAGTTATATGTTCCTCCATATAGCTGATTGGTACTCACAATATTATCACCCGCTCTTGTAATGGTCTGGATGGCATAAGTGATTGCAGCCATCCCAGAGGCAAGCGATAGAGCAGCAATCCCACCTTCCATTTCCGCGACTCTTTTTTCAAGTACCGTGTTAGTAGGATTCCCTATTCTTGAATAAATATTTCCCTCAACCTTAAGGTCAAATAAATCTGCACCATGCTGCGTGTCATCAATAGTAAATCCAGAAGTTTGATAAATTGGGGTTGTTGCTGCTTTTTGGTCATTTTTATCTGGATCATAACCATGATGAAGTGCTATTGATTCAAGTTTCATATATATATTCCTTTAATTATCATTTGAAATCTACTGCTCCGTCGTTAATTTTTGCCCATTTAAAACTTATATATTCTACTAAGTAATTTTGATAGAATTTATAAGTCCTATTAGGAAACTTGTCCATTGCTCGTAATACATAATTTGCCTGTATTGATGGCTTTGATTTTTCACCCAAATATTTTGGAGTGCAACTCGTTAATTGCTTTTTCTTCATATAATCAACTGTTTTGCAAATACGCTGACTAACTATTTCGCATCTAGCAGTCCAACTGAAATTAATATATCCTGCATGAGCAAAAAGATTTGGTATTCCACTAAACATCATTCCCCTATACCAACTAGTATCATTGATATTTATTTTTTTATCGTTAACAAAAATATCAATACCACCTAATAACTGTGCATTACCTCCTGTAGCCATAACTGTAATATCACTGTCGATAACTTTTCCATTTTGTAACTTAACACCGGTTGTTTCCCAATTACTAATACCTTCGCGGACTATCGTTACTTTGCTCAACTCTACAGCTCTAAAATAATCTTGATCTAGACTTGAAGCAGGGCGTTGGTCCCAATAATCATATGCGGGAGTGGTAGTCTCATTGTAATAAGGATCAGTAGCTATTATTTTCTTTCTAAGTGACTTTTTAAAAAATCTACTGGATATATAATCTTTTAAAACTTCAAATGTTTTATAACCTCGAGATGATTTTTCTTCACTATCAATGTTTATAATCCATGCAGGACTGCGCTGAACCAATGTGACTGTTTTCGCTTCTTTTATTATTGACGGCGCCATAGTAATAGCAGTGCATCCGCTACCAATAATAGTTACATTTTTATCTTTATAGTCTGTATCTCCCCAAGCTTGGGTATGTACAATTTTTCCTTGGTATTTGTTTTGGTCTTTAAACTTTGGTAAATGAGGATTTTTACGATCACGTGATCCAGTGCAGCAAATAACATATTGGCTAGTAAAATTTTTACGATTAGTTTTTGTTGCCCATCGATTATCTTTCCAAGATGATGATGTGACCTGTGTATCAAATAATATATGTTCTTTAATATTAAATTTTTCTGCAGTGTCATTTATATAATTTTTAATGTCCTGACCTTTACCTATTATTGGTCCTTGCCAAGGATTAAAACTAAATCCATAGGTATACATATCATTGTCTGCACGGACGCCAGGAAACTTCATCTGGTCCCAGGTACCGCCTAGATCAATTCTTGACTCAATTATCTTATATGTAATATTGGGAAAGTTTTTTTGTAAGTAATAGGCTGTTGTTATTCCAGCTATTCCCGCGCCAATAATGATTACATCTATTTTTTTATCCACTTTTTATCCACTTTAATACGAACGGAGTTAACATTTGGTTTTCGACACACAGATTAAACCATAGTTCACTATAATTAGCACCCTACCTATTAAGGTTTTTATAACTATCTAGAGCTTCCTTGTAAATCGAGGACTGAGACTAACGCCTACCTATATTATTCGGTTGGTTTATAAAAACTAAAAATTCCCGACTACTTTACATCTTCCTTTGATTTGAAATGAGTCCCCAGTTTTTTTATTGTTATTTCTGAGCCTAGTAACTCTATACATCCTATAACTTAGATCTTTTCTTCCCATTTCAATAAAATCAGTTGTGCCATGAGTTTCATCTGTAAATTTATTATAACAAGTCATCACCCAATTGTTTTTTGTACATGAATATTTTTTATTTGTACGAATCTCAATTAGTAACTCTTTTAAATCATCGTACTCATATGATTCTTTATACCAGTCAGTATTAAATAATGATGTATCTTCATAAATTCCAATTCCCTTTTCTAGCTTAACTTTGCAACTATAAATGAAAGGTTCAGCGAATACATGAATAGGAATTAATAGAAATATAAGTAGATGTTTACTTTTAGTACCTAATACATTTTTTAATATCATAAGTGAAACCTCTGTATTTATTTAATGAGCTCATGTCGACATAGAAGCTATCATGGTGCTACCCAATACTCTTTCCGACTATTTTTTGTGAATATACATTTAGCTCGGCAATGGCCAGTTGAAGATAATTCAAGGATATATCCTTAATTTACCTAATAAAACCTATGATTTATTTTCTCAATCTCAAAGTGATTATTCTCAACCTCTTTATGACTTTCAAGGCAGAGTAAAAAAAACAAAAGATTTATTATGGCAGTGGAAAAAAAGCAATCAAGTTAAGAAGAATAATTTCAAAATATTATCAAAACATGTCAAAGTTAGAAAGAAAAAAGCTGTTTGATTAATTCGTATAAGAACTTAACTATTTACAATCATTTATAGTCAGATTAATTGATGCAATGTAATTATCATTCATATAAGAGTAGCTATATTCAATATCATACGCTTTTAACGTGAAAGTCATATCGGCCTTAGAGCACCACTTATCTAATACATTAGACCTTCGAGACTGGATATTTTTTTTTGTGACCCTACCATCTAATATTTTATAGCTATATAAAAGTTTAATTTTTTTTCCTTTTTTCAAACTCGAGATACACGAAGCATTATCAAGCCTAGTTGTCTCGTTAACAGTCATTGGAGCTGAGCTATTTATCTCAGAAGCTGTCTTTTGACACATTTTAAAATCATCGGCTAGAAGAATATTGGGGAATAATGTTATTAAAAATATTAATTTTTTCATAGTGCTTAGTTTACCCTTTGAAAATTAAGTGGGCAAATTAAGTTTAAGCAAGTTTATTAAGTTTCCTAGCTTTTATTCCACTCCAACTCAATATAGTAGATGATTTTTAAGACATGAAGAATTAAATGGGTAAAATAGAGTTCTTATGCATCTAACTAATCCATTATGAATAATTCTTACGGTTGGCGATTAGAAAATAGTTATGCTGGCTTGCCGGAAAATTTTTTTACTCGCATTAATCCAACAACTGTAAATGACCCACAGCTTTTGCTGTTCAATACCGATCTGGCAAAATCACTCGGCATTAATTTGCCTGCTGATGATAAGAAAATGCTAGCCCACCTTTTTTCTGGTAATACACTACCTAAAGATGCAAGTCCTATTGCACAAGCCTATGCGGGACATCAGTTCGGTCATTTTTCGATACTAGGAGATGGTCGTGCGCACTTAATTGGGGAACAAATTACACCCGATGACAAACGCTTTGATATTCAGCTTAAAGGTTCTGGCCCAACACCTTATTCACGAAGCGGTGATGGGCGGGCTGCTCTTGGTCCAATGCTGCGAGAATACCTTATTAGTGAAGCGATGCATGCACTAAAAATTCCTACAACCCGAAGCCTTGCCTTGGTATTAACTGGCGAATCAGTCATACGTTCATCGTTATTAGACGGTGCAATTCTGACGCGCGTTGCCTCTAGCCACCTTCGCGTAGGTACGTTTGAATATGCCAAAGCTACTCAAGGCTTAGAAGGACTCAAGAAATTAGCTAATTATGCAATAGCACGGCATTACCCTGAACTTACTGACCAGGAAAATCCATATCTCGGCTTGCTTAATGCAGTGATTGATCGGCAAGCCAAACTTGTCGCTGCATGGATGCATATTGGATTTATCCATGGCGTAATGAATACTGATAATATGACTATCAGCGGCGAAACGATTGATTATGGCCCTTGCGCTTTCATGGATATTTTTTCCATGGAGACAGTGTTCAGCTCGATTGATTCTCATGGGCGCTATAAGTATGGAAGTCAGGCGCATGCTGCTCAATGGAATCTGGCACGGTTGGCCGATAGTCTTCTACCGCTTTTACATAAGGATTCAGAGAAAGCAGTGAAACTAGCAGAAGTGGCGATTGAGGGTTACAGTGTGACCTTTAATCACGCATGGATTACAGGTATGCGTTGCAAGCTTGGATTATTTGGCGAGGAAGTAGACGATTTTTCTCTTGCTCAAAGCCTTTTAGATTGGATGCAAACTTCGAAAGCTCACTACACAAAGACTTTTCGTGATCTTATTCAAGAAAATATACCACAAAATGAAACCTACAATTCACCAGTATTTCAAAAATGGTACATGCTTTGGAAGGCAAGGCTGACGAGAAACCCAAAGCCGCTAGAGGCCTCTTTTTGTCTGATGCGTGATACTAATCCCGTAATCACCCCGAACAACCATTATGTGGAAGAGGTTTTGGCAGCAGGTGAAGGAGGTGATCTGAAACCTTTCTTAGCTTTGCTTGAAGCCTTGAAGAATCCCTTTGAGGAAACATTATCTAATGAAGCCTATCTCAACTCAACTATTCAACCAAATCCTAATTACCAGACATTCTGTGGCACATAAAATATTAATAAATAGTTATATCTTATTGGGTTCACAAGAGATATAGAGCCATATAGAGAGTAGGGTTCGGTACCCCCACAACTCCATTATTATAATAAGCTTTAATCATTGTAACTAGCGAGTTTCAATTTTACACTCCAACCCAAAACTTTTATTTGAAGCGTTATTTATATTATTTTCTTGTAATGCGAATGATTCTCATTTACAATTATCCAAGTTTGAAATATTTATATTAAGGAAAATAATTGAATACTAAAAATAACATAGCAAAAGAATTTATAAAAAATAGTGTTTTTTCATTAGATTTAGATAGTTCCGAAGTTATGGTGGTTTGGACGTTAAGGCATTGGGCTTCTTGTTCTATTTCGGGAGAGCACCCTCAAGACCTTTTTAAATTATGTAGAGAGCAACACCAACTTCCTGATATATCACCATTAATTGAGGAAGTGGTATATGGAATAGCAGAAGGAACGGATCAGAAGGGTCCAATTGGCTCCGAATTATGTGACCACGTTCATTATGGCGAATTTAAAATACTAGAAGCATTATGTATGCTGCAGAACGATAAATATGAAGATGCAAAATTTTCTTTGTATGGATGGTTAAAACCAAATCAAGCTAGAAATATTTATAAGATATTAAATGCTTTTGCCGCAATTTTAGAGAAAGCAAACTTAATAATTCCAACAAGAAGGCAATATATTTCAAATTCGACTACTCATTAAAATTACTGAAAGGAAACAATTATGCCTAATAGAAATCCTAGGAATAAACCAAAAAATAAATTATCAAGACAGATGGGAGAAAATATTTGGGGAAAAGATAATTGCCCAACAAATAATAGGACTTATGGTCCAGGTCAGCATGGGCCAAAGGGTGTTCGAAGAAGAAGTGATTATGGTGTCCAACTAAGAGAGAAGCAAAAACTGAAAGGTTATTATGGCAATATTGGAGAAAAGCAATTCAGAAACATATACAAGGAGGCTTACTCCAAAAAAGGAGATACCAGTGAAAATCTTCTTGTTTTTCTTGAATCGAGGCTTGATGCAATAATTTATAGATCCAATATAGTCCCTACTGTATTTGCGGCAAGACAATTTGTTAATCATAAGCATGTTAGGGTTAATGGAAAAGTCGTTAATATACCGTCTTACAGATGTAAGCCTGGCGATTTAATCGAAGTTCAGGAAAAAAGTAGAACTATTCCATTAGTTATTGAGTCAATTCAAAAGATGGATAGAGATTTACCTGAATATATTTCATTAAACGCAAAAGAATTTAAAGTAAACTATATTAGATACCCATCGCCAGATGAGATTCCATACGCAACGATCATGAGTCCTGGATCAGTAGTTGAATTTTATAGTCGTTGAGTATTTTAAGTAAATTATTCCAACTCTTAAATAATTTAAATAAGGAAAGTAAAATTATGCAAATGATTAAAAAATTTATAGTACTGTTGCTATTTTTTTCTATTGGAAATGTTTTTGCAAAAGAACATCAAGTCCAAATGCTAAATGGAAGTGCCCCAGAGATGTTCGTATTTGAACCTGCAGTGTTAAATATTAAAAAAGGTGATACTGTCACTTGGAAAGGTGATGCAATGCATAATTCAGCATCAATAAAAGAAATGCTCCCAAAAGGCGCAAAGCCATGGATGGGTAAATTAACTAATAAGGCTGGGGAAAAATCAATCTCAGTAAAGTTTGATATAGAGGGTTTGTATGGTTATAACTGCACACCACATGCCATGTTCGGTATGGTTGGCGTAATCGTAGTTGGTGACCCAAGCTCAAATTCTAAAGTTGCTAAAGCCACTGCCAAAAAAATTGAGAAAAAATTTGCTGCCGGTAAGGGTAGATTTACTAAATATTTAACAAAAGTTAAATAAATTTCATTAATGTAAAACTTTGGAAGTTAAATTGAATTCAGACAAAAAAACCACCCTTAGGTGGTTTTTTTAATTATAAATTACATCTTAAAAAATATAATGTGAGATTTTAATTATGTTATTCCTGTTACATGGATTGGGATTGCAATATTTGTTAAGTAAGCATATATTTAGTTAAAATTTTATATCCTAAAAGGGAGTAGTTTGAATTGGTAAAATTAAAAACATATTTAAATCCTTTAGTTGACAAAGCATTAAACAAAAATCCTTTTGACCTTATCGCTGATGCTGAAAATATTAAATCCTATTTAAATGAGCTCTTAATAGACAAAAATTTATCATTAGCATTTAAATTAATTATTTATATAGAGTCAAATATTAAACTTCATAATGATGAGATATTAAAAGAAGGATTTATCAATTCTCTATTAGATATTGTGTTGCAGCATAAGATTAATAATGAGCAAGATAAAATCCCATCTTTCTTTGATCATTTTTTATTGCGCCATATGCGAGAGGGAGGCCCCAATGCCTCAAAAGCATACGAATGGTTTAGAAATATCTTTTCTTCAAAGGTAAACCGTTTCAAAGATTTTAATATACGTTCAGAAGAAAATTGTATTTTCTCAAATCAGGCCAGAACAAATGGTATGGCTGTTGTCCTTTCACAAGGAACTCATGGAGTATTTACATGGAAAGGGCATATTGTTTTTAAATCTGTATTTGATTTAGCCATTTACTCAATGTTAATAGAAGAATTAAAGCCAGATGTAATAATTGAAATAGGATCTGGCAAAGGAGGAAGTGCTGTTTGGTTAGCTGATATGGTAAAAATCCTAGGATTAAAGTCTCAAATATATAGTTATGATATTAATAAACCAGATTTTAGTTATCCTGGTGTAAGTTTCATTGAGTTTGATTTGAATAATTTAAATGCGCACGTTGATTTTTTAGAACATGAAAATTGGATTGGTTCGAAATTAATTATTGAAGATGCGCATGTGAATATTCCAGAAGTTTTAAATAAAATTGATAACAAGGTAGATAAGGGCGACTATTTAATAGTTGAAGATAGTGATGGCAAGCAAAAAGAATTATCTGGCTTTTTAAAAAATACAAAAACTATTTATTTAGCAGATCAGCATTATTTAGATTTATTCGGAAGGAATGGTACATCAGCAACTAATTCTATTTTTAAGATAGGCTGAGGCGCCACCTAAAACTCTTTGATAAAATTGACATCAAATGCACATAATTACTTACCGCTATTTCGATAACTTAAATTCTCTCTTTAAAAATTTAATAATTTCAGTTGATTCGTAAAGCCATTCAGTTCTAGAATTCATTTTTTCTATTTTCAAGCATGGTACCTTATGTTTTCCACCCTCATTGACCAATTCAGATTTGAAATTTTTATTATTTTTTGCATCTTTAAGATTTATTTTAAGACTATTTCTTCTTATAAATCTTCTTACTTTTACACAAAATGGGCAGGCCTCAAATTGGTAGATCGTTAAATATTTTGTTTCTTTATCTATCCTATCTTGATCAATCTTTTCTCTCAATATTGGGCTAGGTAAAGTTATTAAATTTACAAATAGGATTAATTTCCCTATAAACCATCTTATTAAACGCATATCATTTCCTTAATTTTGTGGATAAAATATTTAATCAGAATTGAAATTTTCATTTTTTTATAAAATATCTTTTCATCAGATTTTGTTAATTCAAGGATTCCTTCCAAATTAACTTCTAGGATGATATGTCAATTAGCTTCAGATTCCAATACATAACAATGAATAATAAATAGTAAGTTCGATGCTCTAGTCTCAACTTTTATTAAAGAGAAATCTTTTTAAAAAAAGTATTTCAAATAAATATATCGAAAGCATATGTGAAAAGTTAATTGCAAGTTATATCATTTCGAAAGTAAAAATCTTCATAAGAAAAAAAACGATTTATCATTGGTGGCTTATACTTACTAGAAATTTAATTATCACTAAAAAAAGAAGCTCTTAAAATGAAAATTGCTATTATTGGTGCAGGTATTTCAGCAATAACTATTGCACAAAACCTTAAAAATGTGGCTACTGTATCCCTTTTTGAAAAAAGTCGATCTGTAGGGGGGAGAATGGCTTTACGTCGCTCTGGTGCTTATGAATTTGATCATGGAACACAGTTTTTCACTGCCAAGAATAAAGATTTTAAAAAATTCATTGCCCCATTGATCAAAAAAAATGTAATAAAACAATGGGATGCGCGTTTTGCTGAATTTAAAAATACAAAACTACTAAGAAACACCACTTGGGGTTCAGACTATCCCCATTATGTTGGTGTGCCTGGGATGAATTCAATTTCTAAGTATTTATCTAAGGAGCTCAATATTAAATTAAATACCAAAGTTAATAAAATAGTTAAAAATACTAATAGTGGCTGGGAATTATTTGATGATAAGTTTGATAATTTAGGTAAATTTGATTGGGTCATATCTACGGCTCCTCCAATTCAGTCTGCTGAAATACTTCCAATACATTTTAAGTATCATGATGATTTACTCAGCAGAAAAATGGTGGGTTGTTTTTCATTAATGCTTGGATTTAAGAAGGCACTACCATTGCTATGGGATGCAGCTCTTATAAGGGATGCCGATATAAGTTGGGTATCAATTAATAGCTCTAAACCAAATAGAGAAAAATCATTTTCTATGTTGGTTCATTCAACTAATGCTTGGGCAGAGAAACATTTATCTGATAGCTATGAAGATGTTATCTCATTTCTGAATAAAGAAACTTCTAGGATTATTGGCCATGATACAAGCCAAGCTGATCATATCGACATCCATGCTTGGAGATATGCAAATATTGGCAAACAAACTAAACCTAATTTATTAATTGATTATGAAAATAGACTTGCCTCATGTGGTGATTGGTTAATCCAAGGGAGAGTTGAAAGTGCTTTCGAGGCAGGGCTTATGACTGCAAAAGAAATTATGAAAATAATATGATGACTGAATTCGAGCCTTATTTATATTATATTATTGCCTTCTTTGGATTGATCTTAGTTTTGGGAATTTTGATATTTATTGCTTATCAAGCTACTAAAAAATAATAATAATAATATCGTTTATAAATCTATCTTGCTTACTAAAAAATCTGGAGTTAAACTAAATTATATGCGTATTAAGGAGAATTGAAATGGGATTTATTAAATCTAGAAAGTATAAAAAAGAGGGGGTCTCGAGAGGATGTCGAAAAATATAAAAACAATAATTACTATTTTATTAGTTTTTGTCTTGGGATATATCACAGCCTCCCTTGTTACCCATAAATATGCTACAAACTTATATGAGCAAAAAGGTGCTTTATCTCTCCTTGAAGAAAGTTCGATAGATAATAATGAGTCTATATATATAATTTCTCCTAAGAGTGGGGATGAGGTTACAAATCCTGTTAAGGTAATTTTTGGACTTAAAGATATGGAGTTGGCTCCAGCAGGAACGCAAAAAAAGAATACAGGTCATCATCATTTATTAATTAATTTAGATAAACTTCCAGATTTGAAATTACCATTACCAAGCAATGAAAATTTAATTCATTTTGGTTTAGGTCAAACTGAAACCCAAGTTAAATTAAAAAAAGGAATCAATACGCTACAATTAATTTTAGGTGATCACGTACACATACCCCATCAACCACCATTAATCTCAAAAAAAATCAGAGTTATTGTAAAATAATTATCAATTTAACTGTGAAGGTGAAAAACTTTATTCATTATTTTCCAATTGTTATCAAGCTTTAATAAGGTAAATAGGTCTGTAAATTTATGTCCAGACCAATTATTAGATTCTAGCCTAACAGTTGCAACTGTACCTTCTATATCAATAGTAACGATATTCGCTTTAAGTTCTTGTGCTGCAGGGTTTTCATCAACCCAATCAAAAAGATTCTTTATTGGACCAGAAAACAAATCATCCCCGATGTAACCAAAAATTGTCGCTTCAATATGAAAAGCTGGCTTCATATCGTCCCCCTTTCCGGAGATAGCCCCATTTATATAATGCTGTATAGTTTTTTTAATTAATTTTTCATCACTCATTGCTTAACCTCCAAATTTAATAAGTAATTAAAACTAATTTACTCCAATTAACTAAATTTACCAATTCTCCTATCACTACTCCATCGAATAATATAGACGCCTGCACAATATTAGATATACAATACTTATTAATAATAATAAAATTTTAAGAAAATTCTCTATGCTTAAAATTACTCCTAATACCTTTCATCTATTGATTGCAATTACTGTGGCTATCCTAACTACCGGTTTTTTAAGGCTACAACTTCTCAACGGCCTACCGGGTTCTGATAGCGGTTTTTATACATTTCATGCTCAATATATTTATAACGTTTTAAGCAATGGTGGAACTGTAAAAGATATGTTCATAATGCTTTATCCAATGCTAACCTCTTGGGTGTATGGGCTTGATGTAAATCAGTACATTCTATTAAGAATGATTGACGGGCTCGTTGCGATTGCTGCTTCTATTGTCTTATTTAAAGTTATTTTAAAAGAAAGTGGGAGTGTTTTTTTTACATTAATTCTGTTAACCCCTCTTTTAGTATTGATGAATGATCCAATTCTTATAGGCTCTGGATTTAAGAATAGTATCTGGGCAGCATTCCTTCCATTATTCTCAGCCTTGCTGATTTGGCAAAATTCCACCCAAGAAGATAAGTACTCATTTTATTTGATTGGCGCCCTAGTTTCTTTCGGTGTTTTATTAAGAGAACCCTTCCTAGTCTTCTTTATATTGGCAGGTATTGCCATACTGATTGGTTATGGATGGCGAATACTTCTTAAATATCTTATTGGTTCAGCTGTATTAGGTTTTACTTTACTCGGGTTTTTACTGATGCTGAGAGGCTGGGACTTATTTAATTTAGTTAATGCTTATATTTATGGAGGAACGTTTTACCAACCCCATAAGTCTCTTACCGCAGATTTCTTCATTTTTGGTACTGCATACGTAATAAAAACTAATTGGTTTATTTTTACGACTGCCACTATCTCAATTCTCTACCTTGTTAAATCATATTTGAGTAATAAAAAAATAATTAATATGAAACGTGTTTATTTTTGGTTGGCAGTTATATTGATAGCTTTTTTAGAGCCTTATTTTAAACTAGGATTCCCATATCATTTTGCTAATTGTCTTCCTGGGCTGGCAGGACTAAGTGCACTGGGCTGGAGATATATTACAATTCAAGAATCTAAGAAAATACAATTAATATTAATGATACTTATTAGCATATTGAGTTTGATGATTATCTTACCGACTATAAATAAACAAATAGTACAGAATAACCGCATATTTTCTCTATCAGAGGCGCATCGATGGGTAATGGCTCCTGACTCCTTCAGAAGTAAAAATATGGTTGTTAGAAGTCAGTACTTAATCGCAGCGGCTAAAATTTATGAGTTGTCGAGAGAGAATTCAACTTTAGCCACCACTGGGCTTATGTCAGTCTTATTTCCACTTACGGGCCTGATGCCAACATCATACAAAACGCATGATTTGGATAAGTTATTTATGAAGCTTAATTACGATGAAGATAAATTAATAAAAATTCTAGAGCAGCACCGCCCTACTATAATTCTAAGCTCACAGAGCCACGGAAATGAAAAAGAAAAAGCAATACCTATAGCTATTGAAAAAACTAATCTTTACCATAAGGTAGAAACTATAGTCGGAAATAAAAATCTTGTCTATGGGTGGAAATTTAAACAGCCAGGAATAATATATAGGCTAAAAGATTTCAAGTGAAATCATATAGTATTTCATATATATCCTCACGTATAGCCCTACTTTTTTTATGTTACCTAACCTTAAGTGCTATAATTAAAGGAAATAATCAATAATTAATATCGCATTTATGGCGCTCAAAAATAACTCTTTATCATTTCTAAACCAAGGCTCTAGCCAAGACTTTATTAATGCTTTAAAAACTGAAGCTATGAGTCATCCAGCTGTTAAACATGATTATTTAACAAGCTTAAGAGATGGTAAATTTAATAACATGAATGAAGTTATTAAGGATTATGCCCATCAGTATTCACACTACTCAAGTTATTTTGTAAAGTACTTAAATGGGTCTATTAGATCACTGAAAAATCCTCGACACAAAGAATCTTTAAGAAAAAATGTTATCGAGGAGGTTGGGGATAAACATTCCCCAGACCTTACAAAAAAACCTCACGTAGAAATTTTTAATCATTTTAAGCAAACAATTGGAATTGACGCATTATATGAAAAAAATCATCCTCCCTCTACCACCACATTGTTATGGAGAGATCTTTTTTTACAAAAATGTAATTCTAGTATAAGCGGAGTTAGTATAGGTGCTATTGGTTTAGCGACTGAGTATATAGTGCCAACGTTATATTCTTTCATCAAAACTGCCATAGAAAAACATACAGACTTTCCTGACAGTGCAACACTATTTTTTAAGCTACACATTGAATGTGATGACGGCCATGCTGAAACACTAAACCAAGTTGCTGAGGATATTGCTGAAGATCTTTTCAATAGAGAAGCCATAAGGTTTGGTGTTATTTCTGCACTCAACCTAAGAAATACTTTTTGGGACTCTCAGTATGCAAGAGCTTTAAAGGTAGGCTAATATTGTCATGGTTAAGAAGATAAACAATTAAAAAAAATATTTAATGATTGTTGTTTTGAAATATTTATAAGCTTAGTTAAACTAAAATTATGTCTAAAGAAATCACCAAAAATATATATGATAAGCATGCTCAATCTTGGATGCGCGAAAAACCAAATTCTATGTCTGATTTTACAGGAAGGCCTCCAGTATTTGAGCTATGTGGCGATGTAACTGGTAAAGAAATTGTTGATATTGGTTGTGGAGAAGGATATTGCTCAAGAGTTCTTGAGAAAAAAGGTGCTAAGTCTATAGAGGGGATTGATATATCTCCTGAAATGATTAAATTAGCAAAAAGTCAAAATAAAAGTAAATTATCAAAATTTCAGGTTGGGAATATAGCTCAAATGTCATTCAAGAATTCTTCGTTTGATTTAGCTCTCGGAATGTTTGTATATAATTATCTTAACATTGACCAAATGACACAATCTTTTAAAGAGGTTTATAGGATTTTAAAGCCAGAAGGATCATTTGTTTTCGCTGTTCCTCATCCAGCATTTCCTTTTATAAAAAATGATCTTGCACCTCCATTTTTTTTCGAATTCAATAATAAAGGATATTTTTCAGCAAGAGATTCAAGAAATTTTGGTCAAATTTCATGTATAGACAAACAAACTTTGCCTGTTCAGATGGTTCACAAGCTATTTGAAGATTATATAAGCTCGTTAAAAGAAAGTGGCTTTGTAAAAATTCCAATAATCAAAGAGCTTGGGGTAACAAAAGAACATTTATCTGCTCATCCAGAATTCTTTGAGCCCGTTAAGGACCTGCCTTTACATCTTGTAATTAATATCACTAAATGATTAGTAGCCAAGAAAAATTACCTGTAATAGTTATGCGCAGTAATGATTTAAGTTTTTTAGGGATTATAAGAAGTTTAGGGAGAGAGAAAATACCGTTTCGTTCAATCGTGTTTACATGGAAAAATGCAAATACATGGTTTTCTGAAAAATCTAAGTACTTCAAAAAAGACTACAATATTCCGAACCCTCATGAAAATAAAGAATCTGCATTAATTGAAATGGTTAAGATTGGGCAGCTATTGTTAGAAGAATTTAAACAACCACTCCTAATTATTCCTAGTAGTGATACCAACTTAATGTTTTTAATTAACAATGAAAATACTTTGAATAAATTTTTTGTACTAAACGGCTGTAAAAAATTCAAAACCTATAGGGCAGATATAGCAGATAAGTTTTATTGCTCTTCATTGGTTACAAAAAAATACCCCGAATTATGTCCAAAAACATTCAAGTGTGAATCCAACATAGAAATTGATTTATTAATAAAAAAAACTTTATATCCACTTATTGTTAAGCCATCAGTAAAGGACTATGCACAATCGTTCTATGCAAAACACAATGGAATGAAAGCTTTAACCGTAACTAATGAATCAGAGCTTAAAAAAATTCTCAGTGATGGTTTAGATGCTGGATCAAAGTTAATTGTCCAGGAAAAAATTGCATTTGATAGACCAGAAGATGAAATACCATTTTATGCATATGTTGATAAAAATAGTAAAATTATAATGGCTGCAACCGGAATAAAAAGACTTATCCAGCCTCACCCTTATGGAACTGCTAATGTTTTAGAACTATCATGGCATCAAGAACTGTTAGAGTTAGCTCAAAAAATTGTCGAAGCAATATCCTGGAGAGGTTTGATAATGATTGAATTCATAAAAGAGAAAAATACAAATCAATGGAAGATGATTGAAATTAATACGAGGCCATGGTTATTTTGTGATTTTTATTCTAGATGTAATTTTAATTTTATAAAATTACTTTACTTGGATTGGACAAACAATTTAGCAGACTATGAGAGTGTTAAGCTCCCATCAGATGGCTTGATGAAAAACCCTCCAGTGCATTTTGGTTTATTAGCTATATACAATAATATGACCACCAAAGAAAAAAAACATATCTTTAATGATCTTAACTCCATAATGAAATATATTGAATCATTTGGAGGAACTTTTTCATTAACATATTATGACTTGGATGATGTTCAGCCTGGAGTAGAAAATTTAAAAGCCCTGCTAAAAAGGATAGATTCTCATACCTCGATTGATGCGCTAATAAATACACTTAATGATAAACTAACCAAACTATAGATAATTTTTCTACCAATATATGAATTTTTTCATCCAACACATTTATATTTTCCTAGCACTTGGATTTGCTGTGAGTAGTCAGTTAATAATCAAATGGAAAATGTCAGGATTTTCTTACAATGATTTTGATTCATGGCAAGATAGGTATTCTTTTGCATTTTCAATGCTTATAAATCCATATATCATCTTAGCCCTTGCTTTTTCAGTATTAGCTGGAGTTACATGGATGATTGCAATGACAAAATTTGAATTAAGTTACGCATACCCATTTACAATATTTTCACTTATTTTTGTTACCCTATTTTCTATTATTTTTTTCGAAGAGCAGGTAAATGCTCACAAAATTATAGGAATTATTTTAGTAGGCATAGGGATATTTACTATTAGCAGAGGTTCATAAAATTGCTTATTTGAATCTAAATATACTATTCAGATTCAAAAGTTTTCAATCTATAGATATTCCCATAGGCAATCCTTGGAGACTCAATGTTAGCAATCTTGTCATATAGATTAGTTTTTTCAATAATTTCTACTAAATCATGTCCGAGCTCTCTAAATAGAATTCCTAAAGAAATGAGGGCCCCGATTAAATAAAATTTATGTGTATCAGCATTAGAAATGCTTTGCCAAACAAGAAGAGCGGCGAACAAAAAAACGTACGAAGCCCAAATACTATTTCTATAGCCATATAAAATAATTTCTATATTATTCATAGCTAGCAATGCAGAAACGACTAACACTGTTGTAAAAAGTAAACTCTTACTTTCATTTAAAATAACATTAAAAAATAGAATAGAGGCTGTAACGGCAACAAGTAAATCAATCAATCGTAAAGTAATATAGTGACTTATGTCTAAACTAAAAACCCAGGAGGTCATCATTGGATATAAAGCTAAAAATGATCCTGAAGGGATATCTTGACCATTACTTAAACGTGAATATATTAATTGTGAAAGATATGTATACATTCCAACATCTGGCTCTGGGAAATAAGTAATGTAGTGAATTCTCAAAAAACCAGTAGTAAGTATTGCGATAGTTGCTGCAATAAGGAACTTAAAAATAGTCGAGTCAGGTTTGTATAATCTAGTAAATATTGAAAATTTCATAATTTTATAATTTTATAATTTTATAATTTATAATTTATAATTTCATTTCCCAGTGTAATTTTTTTAACAAATTATAACTAGACATCTATTCAGATGTTTTAGGTAGAATAATAATTGTTCTGATAAAGATTATTATAATATAATATGAAATCAAGCTACTTAAAAAATTGTGTGCCATGAATTTTGATAAATTAATTTACGAATTAAATGATATTGATGAAATTTTAATCGATGAAATTAAAAATCGCCTTCATGATTATAACTTTTGTATAATTCGCGGACTGTTAGACCCAAAACTGATAAAAATTGCAATTGATTCAAAACTAAGTGATTATGTAAAAAATAATACTGACAGCTCCACAACTGGAGAAAATCCAAGCGAAATTAGAAATATTTTTATGAAAATGTCTATTGGTAATGCAAGGCATGGAGGTGTTATTCGGCCAAGATTTAAACGAGTAATTTATAATCCAATGAATCGAACTAATGCGTTTGGACTTGATTTTGTATTCGAAAGATTAGCTCAAGTTCGTAATGTCCTCTCAAAAAAAGATAAAAATTTTGCTATATATAAAATTGAAGAAGGTCTATGGACTGCGGCAAGAATCCATCAATTTCCAGTAGGGGGAGGATTTATGACGCTTCATAAAGATACTGTGCTACCAAATATTCTTAAAGACAAAAAATTCAGTGGTAGTTTTTTTCAGCCACTAGCACTTTTAACCCAAAAGTTTGAGGATTTCGAGAAAGGTGGCGGTATTGCTTTAATAAATAAAGATATAGTTGAGTATGAAAACTTTGCGAACAGAGGTGATATAGTAATTTACGATAGTAATTCTATACACGGGGTTCAGGATATCGACACACATCTTAAGTTTGAACAACGATCAATTAAAGGAAGAATATCGGGTTTAGCGACTCTTTACGAGATGAGAAATGATTCTTAAGGAAGATGAATTAGAATTGGAGACAAAAAAATGTAATTTTTGTCATTCAAATTTTAATAACCAAAAGAAAGTTTATAGCGCTCAAGAATTACCAATAGTTGACTATTACTTTTGTAGCGATTGCTATGTTAGCTTTTCTAACAGGCAGCCTAAAGATATCGCTCTTGAAAAAATTTATAATCCAGTTAATTACACTTCAAAATTAACAAGTAGCGATGATCTAACAGTGAAGCTTGCTAAGAGAATAGCAAAGCAAATCTCTATCAAAAAAAATAATTTAAAAGTAATAAGAGTACTAGACTTCGGAGGGGGTAACGGAAACTTATCTAAAAAAATATCGAGCGAATTATTAAAATTAGGTTATGAATCAAAATGTACTGTAATTGATATTCATAATTCAATTGATAAAGACGATAATATTAAATTTGTTAAAGCAAAAGAAATGAATAAAATAAAAAATAAATTTGACTTAGTTTTAGCAAGTGCTGTTCTTGAGCATCTTAAATCGCCCAAAGCTACATTGGATAAGTTGATTCAACTAACTGAAAAAGGCGGATTCTTTTATGCCAGAACTCCATGGGATGGGCCATTAGCGAAATTTATCCCAAACTATAAACTTAGGTGGCCTCAACACTTATTTGATATGGGTGGAGATTTTTGGAATAAATACTTAACTATGCACAATAAAAATAAGATAACTATTATTTGGTTTAGGCCATCAATTATTGAAACAAGTATCCGTAATTTTTTTAAATTTAATGCTGCATTTGTTTTGAAATCTATAGCTGTTATTGAATTATTTTTAAGAAATTTATTTTCAAAAAAAAATCCATCAAAAATACCATATTTTAAATTAGTAGGGGGATGGGAAGTTCTCATCCAAATAAAATGATTGATATTTCAGTCATCATTCCCTGCTTTCGCTCTCCAAATAATTTATCAAACTATATAAAAAGTATCTCAGATGAATTAATCTCATTAAAGAAAAATTACGAAATAATATTAATTAATGATTTTGATAACGACAAAGATAAAACATGGGAGAATTTAAGATTAATTAAAAAAAAATATAAGGATATACGGATTGAAAAGTTAGTAAGTAATTGCGGGCAACAAATAGCAACTATTGCAGGTATTTCAATTTCAAGAGGAAGGTATATTTTAACATTGGATGATGATGGGCAGCATAACCCAAAATACTTTAAGGAAATGTTTAAATTAATTCAAAATAATGATCTTATTATTGCAAAACTTAAAAAAAGGAAAATTAATCTTAAAAGAGAGTTTGGCACATTTATCGTAAATAAAATAAGTAAGAAAATATTTAAAAACTTGCCTAATAATTTTGGTTTCTCAAGTTTTAGGTTGGTAAGAGGAAGTCTTGCTCGAGAAATTCCAAAATTTAATACGCAAAACCCAGTTCTAGGTTTTGAACTATTACAAATTTGTGCAAAGGTTAGAAATATTAAAGTTAATCATCAAAAGAGGATTAATGGAAAATCCACATATAGTTTTTTAAAACTTGTAAAATATTTCCATCAATTAGTTTATACCTATTCAAATTTTTACCAACATATAACGATGTATTTTGCATTTATATTTGGTCTACTTTCTTTTGTATTTACAACTAATTTAATTTATAGTTTTATGATGGGCCAAGAATTCAAAGCAGGATATTTAACAACTGCAATATTATTAACAACCCTCTTTTCAATAAATTTTATAATTTTAAATATATTAGTTAACTATACTTCAAGCATTAAGAAAATCTCTGAAAACAAACCTAGGTTTGTTTTTTATAAATAATATTCTTAATGTAATTAATGGAATTTTTATCTACCAAAAAAATTCACACAACTGTTCATTTTAAACCCTTGCACTTGTATCCAATTTTTAAACAAGAACAATCTTATCCAATAGCTGATAATGAATGGCATAAATTTATATCTCTGCCATGCCATGCTGGAATGAATAATGAAGATATTGACTATGTTATATATTGGGTCAAAGAATTTTTTGGAAATAAATAATAACTATAATAAAAATTGTAATTTTTTTTATTATGGCTCTTTTTTACCACTCTGATTTCTAGCATCTTGGAGGTTGTTAATCTGAGCAATTTCACCAGTAATAATTCTATCTTCCAATTTATCGCTTTAACCAGTTAAAGACTTTCTAATAATAATTATAGGATTTATGAAATCAATAGAATCTACCCAACCTTATTTAATAAATACTGACACCTACTCCAACTAAAAGAAAATTCTAAAATACACATCTATAGTCTAGATTGCTTCAATATAATTATTTATTCTTCTTATTTCTGCCTAGCTCTTCTTCCAATTCTCTTTCTCTTAATTTTCTTTCTCTTGCAGTATCATGAATTTTATCTGTCTTAATGAATTTAACTGCTTTTATTACATATGAAAACATAAAAAAAATACCAACTCCAATTAAAACATAACCAATATAAAGCAAATTGAAATCTAAAATTGCATTAAATATATCTCTCAATGACATATTATTTCACCTACCACCACCAGATTAGGAATTAAGAATAAGAGTAGGAAAAGTTTTTTCATAAGGTCAGTTTACTTTTGATTTTTCTTCTAATTGCTTGACCTTATTCTTATCACCACAAATATACATTTCATATTTTGTTTGTGCGCATGTTTCAATATTAGGCAAGATTAAGCAAGTGTTTAAATAACCTTCATAAGCTTCTTTATCATAGAAACATGAAACTGATGGCTTGGAGTATTCTGTTCTTACGCCTTGGTCATTAATAGAAATTTCTTTGCTATGACCTAACATAGGAATCGTTAATAATAGTATGAGTAGTTTTTTCATTAGACCATTTTACCCCCAGGCAATTACGTGGGCAAATGAATAAAATCATAAGTTTTTAAAACGAAAACGTACATATTGGTTTTTCTACTCACTTCTCTAGCCTATATATAGATGTATGGCACTCAATTTTTTGGAGATATTTTTAACATTAAGAATATCTAATCATAACAATAAGCAATATGTAGTTTACCTTAACCAATATTGCTCATAAGGTGAATATATCAAATTAATTTAGGAATTAAATATGAGCGTATTAGAAAATTTCAAAAAGTTAAAAGCAGAAGGAAAGAAAATTGTAGTTGTTACTTCTTATGACTA